>Ga0222718_10001533_pt1 | contig 21898 bp, 22 predicted proteins | sample C33_27DmetaG_FD_165045 | JGI IMG/M metagenome (GOLD analysis project Ga0222718, IMG submission 165045) | Estuarine water microbial communities from San Francisco Bay, California, United States - C33_27D | ecosystem: Environmental > Aquatic > Marine > Unclassified | place: USA: California...
ATGCTGAAGCTACGTCTGAAGAACATAGAATAAAGTTTCCTTTACCCCTTCTTGTTTCTTTAGCAATAACATTTGATTCTCTTTCGATTTGGAACAATAGTCCTTTGAACTTTTCTACAGACCATCTTCCGTTAGCATCAACGTCTAAGTTAAATGTTCCACCAACTGCAGTTGCTGACGCACCTGTTTTAGCTTGGTTGTTAACACTTCTTACAACTTCTCTGTTGATTTCTGCTAATATTTCTGATGATAATATATTTGCAAGTTCTGATTCTGCATCAAGGCCGTGGATTGCTTTAAGGTCTTGTGCAAGTTCTAATGAATATTCCGCTTTTAGTGCTCTTGACTTTGCTGTCACTGTAGCTTTCTCGATTGAGAATGCCATTTCAGCAAAATGGTTTCCAGCACTGTCACCTAGTGATTCTGCTGAAGCTGTAGACATACCTGTAGAAGTCTGTGACGCATAAGAACCATTGAATGGGTCTCCTGAGTGGTCGCTTCCTACTGAAGTTGATGTTGTTTGAGCAGATGCTGAGTAATCAGTTCTAGCTTCGTTATGTAAAGCTTCTGATGTATTCAGTCTATCAGCGTCAACGTCATCGTTATATCTTGCTTTCATAGCAAAGATAAGTCCAGTTGGGCCGGTCATTGGTTGAACACCGCAAATGTCGTATGCAACGAGATTTGGCATAGCACGTCTTACTAATGAAATCAATATTGGATCCCAGTTAGAAATTCCTGTGCCTGTGGAATTTAAAGGTGCTGCTTCTGCAAGAGTAGCTCTGTCTTCGTTTAGAGCTTTTTCTTGGTTTTCAAGGATAACAGCTGTGACTGCACGTTTGTAGTTATCTTCGATTTTTGGTAAATCGGAGTGTTCTAGAATCGGCGACCACTTATCTTGTAAGTTTTCTGATAAAAACATTGTTTTTAATCTCCTTTAAATTAACCTAATGGTTTAAGTTTTGATAATGCCTCTGAATATCTAGCAATTGAAGGTTCTAGAACAGGTTCTTTCTCTTCTGAGATTTCTCCAGTTCCTTCTTCAACTATAGTGTCTTCAGAGATGGATTCACCTTCAACTGGGAAGTAAGCTTCTTTGATTTCTTGAACTTTATCACTAAAGTCTTCGATATCTTTAAAGTCTACACCATTTGATAATGATACCATTTTCTCTTTTTGTGATTCAGACAAGTCTTTACAGGCTTCTCTTATCACGTCACTTCTCTTAAGTTGGTCGTTCTCTTCAACAATTTCCATGTTTTTAGACACTTCGTTGTCAAGTTTCTCTTCCATCTCATCGAGACGATTTGCGAGTTCATCGATAACGTCATACTTATCTTCAGGAACGTCAACATAATGTTCTACGAACAATGTTTTCAATCCTTCGATAAAGTTTTCAGTCATCTCAGACCTCAAACCTCTTTCTATAGCAAGTTCATTTTCTTTCGTCCATTCATCTGCACAATAAGTAAGATACTTGTCAACAGCTTCCGCAAGGTCACTCTTAACTTTCTCTACTGAGGTTTTTAATTCTTCTGAGTATTGAGACTCAAGTTCTTCTTTGATTTCAGCAACTTTTGAAGTCACTGCAGCTTTGAAGATTGTTTTAGCTTTTTCTTGATTTTCTTCTGAAAGGTCAAGTGCTTCTGAGATTGCAGATAGGTCGTCTTCTACTTCTATCTCTACTAATGAAGATTCGAGTTCTGCAGAAGTTTCTTCGTCAACAGATTCTTCTTTGACTTCTTCTTCTTTCTCATCTTCTTCTTCGTCTTCATACTTCTCTGCAAATTTAGCAACTTCTGCTTCATTCATAGATTTTAGTGTTTCAACGATTTTTCTAGCGACTTCTGCTTTTGTCAAGGTTTCGTCAACTTCGTCTTCTGATATACTACCAAAAGTTTTTTGAAGTTCTTCTTTAGTCATTTCCTTCATATTGTTGACGATAGCTTTAATGTTCTCCATTTTAGATGTTGTAGCAACATCTTTCTTAGAATCTTCTTCACCTTCTTTGAGTTTATCACCCTTTTCAGGTTTTGATGCACCTTTCTTCTGAGCATCACCTTCGTTAGAAGGTGCTGTTTCAGCTGATTTTACTGATGCAACAGCTTTGTCAACAGGATTTTCTTCAGGTTTGACGACATCTCCCTTTCCGCTTTCGATTTTCTCAGCGTCGGAAGACCCTTGTTTTACAGGCTTCTTGTCACCATCTTCTGCTTTAGCGTTAGGCTGTTGACCTTCCTCTAATGCATCTACAGTTTCTTCAACTGTATCTAGGTTTGTTTCTAACTCTGCCATGTTTTTCTCCTGTTTGAGTTTACTTTTTTATTTATATGTTAAAGACTCTCAACGAACCTTTTCCATGATTTTATAGTGATTTCTTCCAATTTATGTGATTTTCCCGTCTTAATTTCGGTATGCATCTCATCAATTTCTTGAGCAGTAAGTCTACCATGTTGATAAATCCACTCTACACCTTCCATGATTCCGTTAACGAAAGCTTCAGGTGCAGACGGGTCTGCAACAATGTCACCTGCTGTAGCAAGTTGAAAGTCATCTTTTACATATTGAGCACCACCTTTTTGTTCTAGTGAACCAAGTCCACGAGATGATACTCCCAATTTAGCACCATCATCAATCAAATTTCTTACGATTTGACCATTGGGGGTGCTTAAAATCTTTGCACGTCCCACATAGTTATTACCATCTTCTTCTAGTTTGGTAATCATATGTGAAACTTTGTCTAAATTAATTGTAGGGCCTTCAGGGTGTCCTAACTCACCGAATGCTCTATCTTGTTCTACGAATTCTTTGACGTATCTTTTTACTTCTTTCTGCATAACCTCTTTAGGGTATACACGGCCGTTTCTGTTTTTGATTTCGGCTTGCATAAAGACACCTTCAATGAAGTATTCTTTTTGTCCTTTGTCGTTCTCCTCAATTATGATTGGAGAAACACTGTAATTACTAAACTCTGATATTAATTTCATTGAAAATTTCCTCTATGTCTATATTTTCTTCTTCCGACATTGTTTTAATAACTTCCTTCATGGATTTCATTTCTTTCTCAGCAGATTTTAAATCTTTGTATGTTGCACCACCGAAACTTTGTCCGTCTATGTAGACATGAACTTTACCTCGATATTCAGTGTAAGTGATTACTATATCCTTACCACCTATTTTTACAACATCTCTCTTGAGTTCTTTATGTCCACGAGGCAATTTAAACTTCGCTTCGTTTAACTCAACAGTGATTTCTGCAAAGGATTTCATCAGTTATTCTACTTCACCAGTTGGTTCGTTAACTTTATCCATCCAATCTACTTGCATTTCAACTCTTTTCATATCGATAGATTCTGCAGATTTCTGTTTAATACCAGTAAATATTTGGTCTTTTGCAGTATCTAACTTTCCTGCCTCAATAGAGTTTACTATTTCTTTTGCAATTTCACTACTCATTTTTAAAATCCTCCGAAGTCATTACTATCACTTCCTTCATTGTCCTCACCACTATCTCCTTCTTTTGAGATTTGTGAGTCTATTAATTTAATGTCTTCTTCCGTCTGTCTTAGAATGTATTTTCTAACATATTCTTTAGAAAAATACTCTCCAACATAGTCGGAAATATTTGAGAGAGTATCTAATCTCTCTCTTATTATCTCTGCATCCTTCAACTCTGTAAAATGGTTGTCGGTTGCAAAGTCATACTGAAGAAAGTCTTTGATATTATCAAATTCATCTCCAGTTGTGATTTCCTTAAGAACTAATTGTGTCTTAAGAATATCTGTAAAAACTCTTGCAAACTTCTTCTGAAGTCTGTTTGTGAACTTATTAAATTTAAGTTCGTCTCTAGAAATTTCAGACGCACGACCCATATTGAATCCGTTGTCTGATTCCATTCTAGAGGCGGGGACGTTTAGTGATTGATACAGTTTCTTCTTAAAGTATTCTATATCTGCAATATCATCTAAATTCTGTCCACCAGGCAGTGTAGTAATTTCTGTTCCTCTACCACCTTCTCTACGAGGCAACCAAAAATCTTCCAACATACTCATATGTTTTCTATCGTCTTTGATTTCCCCTGTATCTGCATTGTAAACCAATTTGTTCTTATATCGGTTCATAACGTCTGCAAGATACTGTTCTGCTTTTGCTTTTGGAAGGTTTCCTACGTCAATGTAGAAAATTCTTCTTTCGGGAGCACGTGATATTCTGTAAATAACAAGTGCATCTTCCAACATTGATAACTGATTTGCAGTCTTCAATGCTTTATGCAGATACCCAATGACTACGTTTTTAGTGTAGTCAAGTAATCCCGAAGTTGTATAACACACAGCTTCAGGTGCAATTCTTACAACATGTCCTTCTGTTGCAGTGGATTTATCAAATCCTTTGTCGTTAAAGAGATAGAACTCTTCTATTTTAGAAATTCTATCAATTTTGTCGGCACCCTTTTTCTTCTCAATGTTTCTAACCTTCTTAATTTTAATCGGGTCAACATTTCTTAAGTCAACTAGACCTAATTTAGGTCTTTTTGAGTCAACGACTTTATGGAAGTAAATTCTTCCATCGACATACCATTTTCTGAACAATTCATGAGAGTTCTGATTGAACTTCATTAGAGATAAGATGTGATTAAACTCTTCTTGTATCTTTTTCTTGATACTATCAGAGAGTTTAACGTCTCTGAGGTCGAGTGATACTATCTTATCTGATGTGTCAGATGTGATACACTCATTAACTATGTCTTCGATTGCAGAGTCACACTCTGGCACCAAAGACGTTTCTCGGTATCTTCGAATAAGTTCTGCCTCATTCTTGACACCGCCTTCCATATCGACAAACGACCCATAGGCTGCTCCCGATACAAAACCACTCTGTTGTTCAATGACGGGAGTCCCGTCATCGTCAACTGGTGGGACAAAAGACGTTTGATTCTTGTCTTCTATCGTTCTTAAATCGTTTTTCTTACGATTTATTTCAAACCCTAAAATTTCCATACTAATATTTATACCACCAAAATGTGTGGTAATTCTTCACTTTAAAGTCTACTGAACTCTTTCCCAGTGAGAGAAAGTAAAGTCAACAGTAAATTCCTCTAATGCATCAACAGTATCGTAAGACAGTTCGATTGCACCAATATTTTTTGGGAACATGTTGAAAAACTCGTATCTCGCAAGGACTGAGTCATCTTTGTTTAATTGTTCTACGAATGCTCTAGATATAAGATAATCTGTAGATGTTGAACCTACTCCACTATCCATAGCTTGAATTTCTTCCTGCCATGCTTCTAGACCACTTCTTACTGAGAACTCAACATCGTTGATAACTGTAATCTGCCAATCTTCGAAAGTTCTTTCTCCAGCAAGTTTAAGGTTGTGTCCTCTGAAAGGAACTACCACTTCTCCCAACGTTCCCGCAGGGATATTAGCAGCTTTACATAAGAACTCAATCTTATTACCAGCTCTTGGTATAAAAACTTTAAATCGGTTAGCACGTGGGCCTCCACCGATAAGTTGTGCTTTAAATTGGTCTATAGTTGCCATTTATTTCTCCTTAAACTGCACTGTATATTTCTTCAAACTCAACACCACTTCTAGCAGCAACAAAGTTTAAAGTAATAAAATTAATACTTCTAGCAGGTTTCACGAAGATAGAACAAACAAATTCATTTCTATCTATAACTGTATCAGTGTTGTTAGTTTCATCACATAATACTGAGAAATCTACTAGACCTCTTCTATTTTTAACATCTCTTAGGAAAGGTTCTACAGCAGCACGGAATTGAGCTCTTGTGAATGCATCGTTGAATTCAAAGAGTTGTGATTTCGCTGCAACTGCGATTGCTTTTTCTAAGACTATGAATAACCTTCTGACATTGATTCTATCGAATGCTGAAGGACTTGTAAGACCTGTTTTGTCTCCAAATAATACTGTTCCTTGTCCAGCAAATGTCACAACTGGATTAATCCTTGCACGATATAAGTCATCTCTTGATGATTGTGAAGGGTTAAACGCAAGTTTAGTTATACCTAAGTATTGACCTCTTGAGAAACCAGCAGGTGAGAACCATGGGTCTCTTAATAAGTCTGACCTTGCCATTATACCTGCTGTGTGTCCATTAGAGGGCACGTAGCAGTATTTGTCGTTGTATCTATCGTATTGGTATACCCAACCACTGTCTAATACAACATATGAACTTGATGTGACTAATGCGTAGTCTGCAATCACGTTAGTTGATTGTGCAGATTCACTTGATACACCTACGACACTTGCACGTCTAGGTGAAACTATAACCATACAATCTTTTCTTCCTTCTGCAGTTGCAATAAGTTGATTAACGATTGTGTTATGGTCTGCAAGAGTATCTTGTTCGACACCACTTCCGTTATCAGTTCTTGTTGAACCAGCAATTAAGAATGATACGTCTATTGTTTCTGCATCACCGAAGTAAGTTTGGTATGCACCATATTTCTCACCAGCAGTAGGAACTCTTCCGTCAACTCCACCAGCAAGTGATGAAGTGATAACTGCAGAAGGTCTACCGAATGGAGTCGTTGCAGATTGTAAATGAGTTCTTGTTTCGTTTGCAGTTGTAAGTAGGTCTGTTGAATGACCTGACCAGTAAATGTAGTCTGATTTTCTTGCAATAACGTTTTTGTAGTAATTTGATTGACCTTGACCATCTTTAGAGTCTGACGCAAGTGATACGAATCCATATGATTCTAAAATTGTGTCTTTAACTCCACTGAATAATCCGTCTTGGTCTGATACAACAACATGAATTTCATCATCTGAACCACCAGCAGCTGTTGCTGTTCCTGACTTAGCAGGTGCTTTATCAAATGAATTATAAAATTCCCAGTATCTATCTACGTTAGCACCACCTGTGACGGCAGTTAATAGACCTGTTCCACTTGGTTGACCAAGTGCTTCGATAGTAATTGAAGTTCCATCAGGAATCGTCAATACTCTGTATTCGTTGTTATGTCCAGCAAATCTCACGATGTCTCTTACGAACATACCTGATGAATCACCAACTGTTATAGTTGTTTGACCCACTGACTCTGTTCCTGTGACTGTTGTCACTGCATCGTTGAAATATGCATTTGCAGACCCACATACTGAAACCTTTAATGAATTACCTAAAGAACCTGCGTATTTTGCAATATAATTACCTACAGTTCCGTTTTGAGAACCATCTTGATAAGTATTGACATATTCGTCATTGTTTTTAAGTAATGCAGTTCCACTTGATGAGTTTGCATTGTTTAATTGAGATGTGTTGATTCTAACCACTCTAAGTGATGAACCATATTTTAGAAATGATTCCGCTGAATAGAAGTCCTCTGCTCCAGCGTCGGAATTAGCTGGTTGATAAAAATTATCAACTAAACCCTTAGAATCTGAAACTGTTATTACTTCACCAACAGGGCCCCATTGGAAATGTCCAGCAAATGCACCTGTAGTCGATGAAACGGCTGGGACAACATTAGTCAGGTCTATCTCGGAGACCTGAACGCCTGGTGATACTTGAAATGCCATACTTTTACTCCTGTTAATGTAAAAAGTTGTTTACTGTTTTATTTATAACTTTTAAAAACCCAACAACTATAATTTAATTGGTATATCCATACTTTTGTGAAACCATCGGTCTCCTTCACTATCCACGAAGGTATCTGACTGAGACTCCCCGTCAAATATACCAGCTGGTAATAAATCGTCTTCGATTAACTTCTGTTGTTCTGAATACAATAAATTTTTAACTTGTGTATCGGTTAAATATTCAAAGTATGCAGTGGTCACAAACCAACTGAATAATACCAAATTCATGACCATATCGTCATTATATCCTCTATCTGCTTCCCAACTATTACCCTTATGAACAAAAGTCATAAGTTCTGTAATAGTATGTCTGTCATTCAGAATAAGTCTATTTTCTTCTAATAATTCTTTAAGTGTAGAACAACCGATTCTCTTAATCTTTCTAGACATGGTCACACCTATGTCTTCGGCTTTTAGTTGACCTTGAACAAATACATTCGGATATTCTATCTCGTAATGTAGTTGTGTTGCAACCATTCCACCCTCTGCATTATTTTCTATAATAACAACTGGTTCATTATAATGTTTAACATATTTATTTATAATATCGGGAAAGAGAAGGGGACTTATCATGTTATCTCTATATGTGCATACTTGTTTAAAGGGACTTGTAGTCACGTCTATAATTGTAAACGAAGAGTAATCTAACCCTCTACCTTTGGATACGTCTACTGTGCAAACGTATCTATGACCCTCTAATGGTTTCTCATAAAGGAATAAGTTGTCTCTATTCCAGTCGGGTTCTAACGCTCTCATACCTAATAGTGTATTAGAGTTAATAAGTGTATTACCAGTTCCTAAGAATGAGTTCCCATACTCTTGTTCGAATTGTGCTTCTGAGGTGTTTGCAATAGTTTCTTTCTTCCACTCTTCGTCTCTGCCTGGCACGTCATACCAGTTGATAAGAAAGGATTTATATTCTGATTGACTATGAACTGCAGATTCATATATCTTATGAAACATATTACCCACACCATTTGCAGTGGAAGTAATAATAACCTTAGAATCTTTACCCGAGGTCACAACGGGATACGTTGCAGTATAGAATGTCTCTGCATCATCTACGAATGCAAACTCATCTAAGTATAGTAGGTTGATTGAAAGTCCACGAATTGAACTTGAAGAAGTTGCAGCTGCAACGACTTTACTATCATTTGCAAATTCTATTGACCCTTTGTTTAGAATCTTGACTCCTGGCTGTAAAAAGAATGGAACAGACTCTAACATGGTGACAATACGTGCAATCATTTCTCTTGCAATTGCACCTTTGTTGGCAAGAACTGCAACAGTGACTTCGGGTTTAAATAATAGAAACCACAACAAATATGCACAAGAAGTAATTGATTTACCACTCTGTCTACTTGCAAGAACCACATTGAAACGATTGTCATTATAATGGTTGATTAGGTTTTCTTGATATCCACGAAGTGTAAAGGGAACCATACCTTCGTCTAGTGATATGATTTGTGTGTAATTTTCTATAAAATGAGCAGGATTTTCAGAACACTTCAAGTATTCTTCCATTTGTTTTTTGGTATACTGGGTTTCGATTCCAGCTCTTTTGATTAGATTATTACCAAGATAACCTTCGTTTGTGGGTTTAACCATCTTTCTTTTCTTTCTTCAAAAACTTCTGCAGTTCTGAAGTAGAACCAACATATAGGTGATTTTCAACTTTACCTATTCTTTGTTCGTCCTCTTTTTCTAAATCCTTAATTTTTTTCTGAACGTCTAGTAGTTTCTCTGCAGTATCCGCTACAGTCTTTATCAACTGTCCTGCGACCTCATATGCACGTGGGTGTTCCGTTTCTTTAGACAACTCAAGTATTCCGTCTATTGCATCTTGACCACGTTCTACGAGGTTGTAGAGGTTCTCACGAGCATACTTATAGTCCGTGTCCATGTTCTCGGCTCTTGTCGGTAATTTAACTACTTGTGTTTCTTTTTTGATATCGGTGTTGATATCTAAGAGAGAGTTTAACTTATCGTTTATTGGTTCTTTTGTCATAATTAACTGTCATTGGTTTCACTAAAACTTTCTTTAGCACCATCATCATAAAATGTCACTGTTTCTGCAACTACGAATGTATCTGTTGGGTCAACAGAACCTACAAATTTAAGTGTAGTGTTTGTTTCTATAGTCACTGCACTTGAAACTACCATTGATAGTTTATCAGCTGCAATTGAAACAACTGTTGGATTGGTTGCATTCCCTGTTCCAAATATTTCGTCATTTGCACTTATCTTTGTATTTATTGCACTCGGAAAGGTGATTGTTGTGGAGTTAGACACTGCATTCGGTATTTCTGCAAATGCGGGTTCATAGTGTTTAACCTCTTTGATTAAACCTGATTCTGCAATTTCTGAAGTTGTAAAGTTTGCATTTCCAGTATTGATATATTCTCTTTCAATAACACTTTTAATAACACTTCCAGTATAGACTGGGCCGAAGAAGTATAGTTTCATAGTAAACTCTAAGGTATACTCAATAACTCTTCTTTCTTCAAAGGAACCCTCATAAGTATCTTCCATTGCAACACTATTAAGTGTAATTGGAACATCTCTAGTATCTGTCATAGAGTCAATCATTTTCATTGTGACTGTATATTCGGGTTGAAAATATGGTAAAATTTGTTCTACGATTTGTAATGCATCATTCATGTTCTTTGCAAGAACACTTAGTGTAAAAGTTAAGTTGTATGGTGCTGGGTTGTATTGATATGAACGATTCACTCCGTCTGTATCTAAATCAGATTTAGAATGTCTTATCAATTTATTTTGTTGTCTTGTAGGGTCATACTCAAAACCATTCAGTTCGAATGCAAGTCTTGGTAAAGAAATTGCACTTCTATTATTATCTGAAAGATTTGGTTCTTCCTGTAGTCTTGCAAGGAATTTTTGTTTTGGGCCGTATGAAATTGGAACCTTTATTATACTTAACACAGTTCCGTCTTCTTGTGTTTTCTTTAATGTGATATTATTAAACAGTGTTCCGAAGATTGATACTGCTCTTTTAATTGTCTCATTATAAAAATGTGTCCCAAACATTATGTGACCTCACCAAATGGGTTTGTTTCTGAGAAGTCTAAGTAGTTATCTGCTTTGTCTTCAAAGTCTTTATTTTGTGCAGAACCATCATTGTTCATAGTCAATACGTCATTGATAGATGCAATTGTATCTGATACACCCGAATCTACACCAACAAGTGTATCTCCAACTGTAAGTGTTGCAGTGTTATGAATAATTGTTGTTGCATTATCCAGTGAAGTCTGAACCTCACCAACAACAACTCCGTTCTTAGTTATATTTTCACCAATAGAATATACAACTTTGTTGGTCATTGTTAATCCTATTGAATATGCTTGGTCTAATTCTATTAAGTCTGCATATGAACCAGTATCGAAATCTTCTCCACTGTATTCGAACAACTCACATTGTAATTTAAATACAAATAGTTTTCCGACTTGATAGAATGGATTCTCATGTTCTACGAATTTGATTTCAAACATTGAACCACTGAGAGGGAAATAAAGTAAATCTCCTTCGTTAGGTCTCATTGAAGTTGCAAGGTTTGAGTCTAATGATATAAATCTTTCCCAACTTCTGAGTGATATGATAAATGTTGCTTGGTCTCTTACTTGGACACCAAACTTAGACATGAGGTCTCCTTCTCCTTCAAAACCTTCTGTATTTTCTAAATACATTTCTACAGAATATGCATCACCGAATGTTGACTGCACGTCTTCACCAAGTATAGTGTCTTCCTCTACAATTTCTCTTGGTAGATAATATGTTTCGTGACCATATATTCGTAATGACTCAACAACTAAATCCTCATAGAGGTGTTGTTCAGTCGATACTGCATGGTTAAAAAATACGTTTGTAGGCATTTATTACCCCATTAAGTCCATGACTGGCATTTCAAAGTTCAGTCTAGACTCTTCTTCTAATCTTGTAATCTCTTCTTGTGCTTCCTGTTTCATTGCAGAACCATCGAGTGTCACCCCGCCTGGAAGTGCAATACCTTGGAACTTGGATAGGTTTTCACCCCATTGATACTTAACTAATGCAGTTGCATATTTTTTCAACCACATATCATTATAGATATCAGTCATGTCTGTAGGGTCTAATTTTCTATAACATTCAATAATGATATACTCCCCAGCACTTAATTTACTTGCACTGTAGTCCATGTAGAGTCTGTTAGAGTGCATATTATATCTTATAGGTATCTGACCCACTAAGATATCATTTAAAAGTGATAAGTGTGATTGAACTTGTGAATAATATAAAACACTGGTTGAAGTTAAATCATACAAGTCATTGAGTCTTAATTGGTATTGAATATCAAACATACTTGAAGTCTGACCCGAATTGAAAGGGAATATCTGCAATACACTTAACACATGTTCGGGTAGTGTAATGTAGTTTTGACCTTCACCAAACGTCTGACCTGAAATTGCATGTGTTCCAGTTGTCGCTGCATTGTGAGTTTCATTCGTTTTAAATGAATCAATCTCTTGTTGTGTAATTTGGTGTTTAAGGTATGTTTTTATAGAACCATCGTAATGATATTCACGGAAATATTGAAGTGCCTCGTCCATTCTGTCATCAAATTGGTCATCGTCCACATTGATTTCTAAAACTGGAGCTCCAAGTTTTCTCTTGATATACTCTTTAAAGGTTGCTTTTGAATTTGGTTCTGCCATAGTAGTTTCCTGTTATACTACTATTTATAACGAATTTAATCTTGGAAATAGGTTTTACTTTGAAGTCTGTCTATCTTTGTATCTATATTACTAATTGAATCCATAATTCTTTGAAAGTCAGCTTCAATTTGTTCTCTAGTAGCATAATCCCTAGCAATCTCTTCTCTTGTTTTATTGATTAGAATATCAATTCTTTTTTGTTCTGATAGAACATTTCGGACTAAGAAACCTATGGGTAGAATAATAACTGTCATTATGACATTCCATAAGATATAAGGTGATACGACTATTTCCATACCATTATTTATCTATTCTACTCGTCTGTAGTGGTTTGGTTTTGTATTAGTTTTCCATTTTCATCAGTATGAAAAGTAAGTTCATCAGGGTGGAACCCTTGCAACTGAGAATGTCTTGCCTTGTTTGAAAGGAAATTCATATTCATATTGAATGATATACTATATCTATCTTTTTGAGTAAGATTGGGTTCAACCATATGCATTAATGCACTTGGAAATAGAAATAAATGACCAGTTCTTGGTGCAAGTTTCCAGTTCTGTGCATCTCTAGGAGAATATGGAAAGTCTGAAACTACTTTACAGTCTGTATCAATAGCCATAAAATTACCTTCATCACCATCTGCTTTTATATAAAACACACCACTATACCAACAACCATTATGTAAGTGTGGTGCATTCCATGCTGTATTATCATTAATGTTTGCCCATGCATTACCTATTGATAATTGAAGTTCTGTTGGACTGTGTCCTGTATAACTCAATAATTCAGTATCAAAAGTATTCTTAATTGTTCTTATTGCTTTAGAGAAGGTTGGATTTCTTTCTACACCATCATTAGACTGCCAACCAGTATACTGATTAGAGACTTGTCTACCCTTCGGGTCTTTCTTTCTCATGCTATCCATAGCATTCGTTAACATGTCCATATAATCCTGTGTTAATACACCTTCGTCTAAAAGGTTTCTTTCAACACATGCATACGGAAATAGTAATCTAATCGCCATCTTTGTCTCCTATAGGTAATTCTAGTTGTATTTCGGGTGAGTCTTCACTGACATGATAAGGACACTCGGGTGGTGGACTCTCTTCTTTAAAGTTTTTACCCTTAGTTGTATGTAGTTTCCCATTTCTATATCCACCTAATGCAAATTCTTCACTTCTTGCTTCATTAGAAGTTTTTGTGTCTCTTGAAAACTCGTCCATAGTTTTTTGACGACCTTCATTTGCAGTTAGATAACTTCTATTCTTTGTCCAGTCTTCACTTCCGTTTACTAGGTAAGTTGCATTCCATTCCTCTCTTTTAAATGGTATTACTTGAACTAAAGGAGTTCCTTTCTTTATAACAAACGAATGACTGACACGTGGATAAAATATAATTTGTGCATTGTCATAGTTTGCATTAAATTTATCCGTGTCAATAATTCCCTGCCAAGTTGCAAAGTATTTATTTTGAAATAAAAATGGGTCTAGATACATAGTGGAATATCCAGGCGGTGTAGTTATGTTCCATGCATTTCTAAACTTAAATGCACTCCTTACGGGTGCTTCATCATCAGGAAGATATTGAAATGCATATCCCACCTGCCATGAGGGGTGATGAGGAGAAGGAGTTTCCCAACCATCTCCAAATTCTTGTGAACCAACATATTGACTGTCATCATTATCATCTATGTGACCATTTTTTACAATCATATCTCGATTTGCACACAAATACCAACCACTTTTTAACCAATCGTCCATGGCTGGACATGCACGTATAGTAGTTCCCATGATTCCACGAGTATATTCATTGAACTTCATATTTTTCCACCAATCGGGTGTGACAGATTTTGCTAATACAGGTTTAGTGTCTCTTAAAGTCTGTTCATTAAATGTGTTGAATTCTATTGTGGGCATTGTTTAAACCATTCCTTATCTTCTACAAGTCTAATTTCATCACCTCTGATTACTATTGACTTCCTATCTATATATCGTGCTTCATGTGTAGGTGCATCTGCACCATGTGGTATTCTTCCGTCAAATACAACAAGTCTATTTGGAACAAATTCTATTTCTGCAATTTGGTGATTCTTAATATGGTCGTTCCTTCCATGTAAACCCTGTTGCATTTCGTCATATATTCTCAAAGGGCCTCCCCAATGTTTTGACCAAAACGTATTAGTGTAATACAGAAATGATAGATTCCATTCATCTTCATCTGAACAATCTGAGTGTGTTGTTCCATGTAATCCTTGTGTCTGAGAGTTTAAACCCATATATTGAAATCTTTCCCATGCAAAACCAAAATCAGTTTGTAGTTTTTTATCTAAAAATCTTGCTACTAGTTTGGGTGCAGAATTGTGGTAATCTGCAATATCACCTGCGAAATTAGGATATGTATATTTTGGACTTCTTTCAAGTGCAGAGAGTAGTGTTCCACCCCAAAATTGATGATGTGATAAACCTGTAGGACTTGTCCCTCTTACTTCATTCCTTTTTGCCCAAATGTTAGAACTACCAATTGATTTATCGACCCAATGATGTAGTTGGACTGGCAACCAATTATCAATTATGTGAATATCTTTAAGGGGGAATCCTATATCTTTTAACTTAAAGGACTCATCATGATAAATGAGTTCCATACATTAACCTGTTCTAGAGTCGGGAAGAACTAGTGGTTCGGGAATTACAGATAAGTATTCTTCGTATTGTTTTAGAGTATCTTCTCTTGTGAACATTATCTCTTGAGCAATCTGACTAAAACATGAGTATGCAGTATCACAATATTCTAAAACTCTTCTTGCATCTGCACGTCTAGGGTGATTTGAACCTTCTCTTCCAGCGTATGTTGCATAATATAAATCAACCATACCATACAACTCTGAAGTCGCTTGAGTATATTGACCAATTGTTTGTTCTAGTCTGTTAACATATTGTGTATTTAAGTTATATCCTAAAGGTGGTTCTGAATTTTCTATGTATAATTCAATACTACGTTTGTCTTCATCAGTTAGTATGGATTTTTCTTGACCTTCGAAATCTCTAATTTCGTCATTCCATTTTAATATTTTAACTTCAATATCATCATAGACAAGAACCTCATAATCAAATCCTAGTTCGGGTTGGTCTACATTTTCATATTCCCATTCCAAACCATTTGGTTTTCTAATTATTAGTTTTCCGCTTTCTGTGTAAATTAATGCATTCATTTGTTTGTTCCTCTCTCCATTATATAATAGAATTGTTATTTTTGCAAGGTGTTTTTTGCTTTTATCCAATCATCTAGATTATTTATGTTGGAATAATCCATGTCTTTTACCCATGGGCCTCCCCTTGTATAGTGAATACCATGGTAATCCCATTTTTCATCAGGGTTATCATACCCTTCGGTAAATACATACTTTTCGGGTATCGGACTAATCTTATCAGTCCATTCAAATTGGTGTAGTTGTTTTCCTGTCCATGTATTGACAGCTTCGGGTGTTAACTTTTTACAGTCTTCATGACCATTATTAAAAATCATAAGACTTGACCATAGTTTCTTAGGATAATCTATATTGACCTCACCATTAAACTTAGTTGTATCATGTTCTATTTGTTTATACTGAATACATGCAACTGCATCATCTAAATTCAGATAATAGAATAAAGGTAGAATATTGTTTCTCCATATGAAATCATTATCAATAAAGATACTATATCCTTCATAGTTTTCTAAATGTGGTATTAGGAATCTACTGTAAGTAAATTCAGTAGACTGATTTGCATACTCCCTATTATAGTCGGGAAGTTTAGAAATGTCAAGGAATTTGATTTCGGGTTCCCAATGAAGTTCTTTTTGGTATTGACCCATACTTTTAGATAATGAATTTAGTATTGAATTTTTGTTGACCTCATGTAGGTCTCCGTGATTAGAATCATATCCTATGTAAATGTTAAGGGGTTTACCTTTTGATTGAAGTGTTGCCTTTTTACTATGTGCATAAACCTCTTTTCTAAAACCTAACTCCATTAAGTCATGGTTGTATTCTAAATTTCCATTACAGAAAGTTATTGATAGACTAGGGTGACTTACATGTTCTTTTTTATCTTCTAGTTTTTTTCTCCAAAACTCTAACACTTCGTCACAAGTCAAAGGTGGTGTATCAAAAATATCATGTATATCTGTTGCAAATATTTCAAAACTTGGGTCTTCTAATTCTTCGAAAACTTTAGACCTAATAGAGCCTGGGTGTATTCTAAAACCAAATCTATTGTCAACTTTATATGTAGTCCCTTGTATTGGGTGTCTTAAACCCTCTTCTTGAATACTCTGAATTAACCAATGTGCTTTTGCACTATGATAATACATAGAGTTTATTTGGATTTCAGACCACATATCTGATTTCTGTTCTTCTGTAAGTTCTACATAATCTCTTATATCTGCATATTCACCATCTGCAGTCTTACAATCCATTTGACCTACTTGTTTATCCTCTCTTTCTATTGCTGTATATACGTCAGGCAAAAACTTGTGATAGTGAACGGATTCTAGTCCAGCACCTTGGAAACCTAAAAAGGTTTTATTCTTTCGAAGTTCTAGTATATCACCCCATTTTATAATTTTTGTGGGTGGAATAATGTTTTCAAAAATATATTTGAATGATTTGTATGCGTCTGATTCTTTATCTATATTGTAGATATCTTGGAAAACACCAATATTGTAATCTTCCTTTGCAATAAGGTCTCGGAAATCCAATTCCTTTAAGTTCCAATCTTCGGGTTTAATTTCGTTGATAACGTCTGAATAGTATTTCAAGTATTTCATAGTATATATTTAGGACATAAAAAAAGGGGTCTGCAGAACCCCTTTTTTGTTGTGATATGTTTCCGTTATCTGAAATTACAATGCATCATTACCGCCTGGGCCATCAACTAGAACGGGAACGTATCCACCACCACCACCACTTTGGAAGAAATAAACTGAAGGAATTCTATGGTTATATGTGAACGGAGTCCTTGCTGGAACTGGTTGTCTAGCATTAGCAATATAAGGCACACGATATGTAAACGGATTCCTTGCTGGAAGTGGTTGTCTAGCATTAGCAATATATGGAGCCCTATATGTAAACGGATTCCTTGCAGATACTGGTTGTCTTATATTCGCAGGATATCTAGCACTATATGTAAATGGATTCTGTGCATTACTAGGACTCTGAGCATTCGCAGGATACCTTGCACTGTATGTGAAAGGTGACTGTTTATTCCTAATATTAGGTTCTTGACCATTAACTGGATTTCTATATGTGAATGGAGACCTATATTGGTATGTAGAAGGTTGTCGAGCATTACTAGGGTTCTGATAAGTGAACGGACTTCTATATTGATAAGTAGAAGGTTGCCTTGCTTGTGCTATGTAAGGTGTTTGTGCATTTGCAATATAAGGTGTCTGTGCATTCCTAATAGAAGGATTCTGTGCATTCGCAGTATAAGGTGTTTGTGCATTTGCAATATAAGGTGTTTGTGCATTTGCAATATAAGGATAAGGAACTTGAGTTAATTCTTGTCCTGACGCATTATTCCACCCCGAAGGTGTCTTAACATAAATTTGGTCAACTGCACTCCATGAAGAAGAACCAGTTTTGACCCATGCACCTTGAGTTGAATTCCAACCTGAAGGTGTTTTTACTTTTTGATTTCCTGTTGCCATATCTTATTCCTTAACTAATTGGGGTTGCAGGCCATTGCTGTGATACAACTCCGTCCCATCTAGCTTCGGGTGTTTGTCCCTGTCTTGCATATGTAGAAGGTTGTTGATTAGTATACGTTGACGGCTGTTGGTTAATATAAGTTGACGGACTTCTATGTTGATAAGTAGACGGCTGTCTATTCTGATATGTAGAAGGCTGTTGATTAATATACGTAAATGGAGTCTGTGCATTCCTAATATTAGGTTCTTGACCATTAACTGGATTTCTATATGTGAATGGTGTTTGTGCATTCCTAATGTTAGGTTGTTGTGCAGAAACAGGATTTCTATACGTAAATGGAGACCTATGTGAATAAATTACAGGTTGTCTAGCATTAGCAATATATGGAACCCTATATGTGAATGGGTTTCTATATGTGTATGGTTGTCTTGCATTAGCAATGTAAGGAACCCTATATGTGAACGGACTCTGATACGTAAAAGGTTGTTGAGCATTTGCTGGATATCTTGCATTATACGTAAAAGGATTCTGATATGTAAATGGCTGTTGAGCACTTGCTGGATACCTTGAAGAATATGTAAAAGGATTCTGATACGTAAATGGTTGTTGAGCATTTGCCTGTATGTTGACTTGTCTATAACCTGTTGCCATTTATTCTATCTCCACTGAATATTAATATTATATTTATGCAATTCTAAACCCCTGTATTAGGAGTATAAAATCCATAAATCACCAACTGCACCATCTCCACCTGAAGGAGCTGAAGTTGATTGATAAACGTTTCTTGCAGTTCCACCAGCATTTGTTGCATTGGTGATTGTTATTGCACCTGAAGAGATTGTTCCAACTGAAATATTTGGAGTTCCAGTCAATCCTTGAGCATTTGTAGCAAGGGTTGCACTTGAAGCTGTTCCTGTTAAGTCTCCAGTGATATCTCCAGTGACATTTCCAGTTAAGTTTCCTTCAAAAGTCGCTGCAACAAAAGTCTCTGAACCTACTGTCCATTTGTCATTTGTTTCGTCCCAAAGAAGGGTCTTAGCAGCAGAACCACCACGAGTCACACTGATACCAGTGTCTTCTGTTGGTGAACCTGAAGTGAAATTACTGTTTAATGCAATAATGTTATCTGCAAGTGAAATTGTTTCTGAGTTTACAGTTGTTGTAGTTCCTGAAACTGTTAAGTTTCCTGTGATTGCAACATCGTCATTTAATGTGACATTACCTGTTCCATTTCCTGTTAACACTAAGTTAGTGTCTGTGCTTCTTGATTCAATTGCATCTACGTCAATTGAGTTTGAGAATTGAATTGCATTTCCGTCTGATGAAGATATAGCATTTGATGCTTGTATCTGCATAGGTGCTTTAATTTGTATATTACCTGTTCCAGTTGCATCTAATTCGATATCACCTGAACCACCTGTTTGAAGTGATACGTTTTGGTCATCGTCTGCAGAAACAGTAATTGTTCCTGAGTTGTCTGAAACCACTTGTTGTCCATTAACATATAATGAACCTGGCCCAACATAGATATCTCTCCATTGTTTTGAAGAAGAACCTAAGTCGTATGTGACATCGGCAGTTGGAACAATATGTGCATCTACAGTTGCTAGTGAAGTCATCACTCTTGCATCTGTAAAATATTGGTTTGTTGAACCTTCTGAAAGGTCGTCTGTATCGTTATTAGATAAATCTATATCTGTAGCAGTTTCAGTTTTTGTCGAAGTGTTCTTACTTCTTGATTGAAGTTTACCATTACTATCTCTCTTAAGAACGAGAACGTCTGAACCTGTTCCAATTTCGATTTCTGCAACTTTAAGTGATTTTAATGTTCCACTTGAAGAGAGTTCAACGTTTCCATCTGAATCTTTTGAAAGTTCTGTTCCACCTAAGTTAATAGTTGAACCTGAAAGATATAAATCTTTCCATCTATTTGTTGAACTACCTAAATCTCTTGTTTCGTTTCCATCAGGAATCAAGTCGGCTGCAATTGCACTGTAATCTACAGTTATGTCTATTGCACCATCACCAGCATCGTCATATGCTACTGATAAACCTGTATGTGTCCCATTAGTGACTAAAGCACCACCAATGATATCTTGTATTTCTTCTTCAGTTTTTCCTGTTGATGAGATTGTAATTGTATCGTTTGTATCATCATAAGTCACAGTCGTTGAACCTGACCCCTGAATTATTCCACCGATTTTATCTGCAATTGCTTCTTGAACCGCTGCACCTACTCCACCCGCGGCAATATTACCACTTGAGTCTATTACTTCTACACCACCAACGGATAAACCATTTTTGATATTAAAATTCTTAGCTGTCATTAAAATGTTCCCCCATCTACTTGTGGTAATGATAACTCACCTGTTCCCGAGTTATAGTTTAAATTTAATTCTCCACTTGCAAGACTGATAGCACCTCTTGCAAGGGTGTTTGAAAAGTATAAATTTGTTGACCCTTCAGAAAGTGCATCAGTATCTAATAATGATAAAGCACTTGCAGCGAGTTTTCCAGCACTAGATATGATTTCAGTAGTTCCTACTGTTAAACCATATTCAATTACGAATGTATTTTGTGTTGCCATTGAAGAATGTCCTCTTTACTTTTGATTTTACCCTAATATTTATAAAGTCTGAGTCTTAAAGACTCTAGTTATTTAGACTTTATTGAAATTAATTTAAAATTTATTCAGATTCTAGTGTTGCAATACGAGCTTCTAGTTCTTGTATAGTGTTTACAAGTGTTGCAACTATAGAGTTATAATCTACTGACTTAATTCCCTCTGCATCGTCTTCGTTAATTTTCATTTCACTAGTTTTTACAAATGCTGGTAAAACTGATTCAACTTCTTGTGCAACGAATCCATTTTGTTCTACACTTTCACCTATCCAATTAAACTTTCTAGGTTGTAATTGTAATATTTCAGCAGTTCCGTATGTAATATCTTCTATGTTTTCTTTTAATCTTTGGTCTGATTCTGCTTGATAATTTTTAACATATACATTTCCACTATTACTTGCAGGCCTGATATACCAATCACCATTTGTCCCATAATGAGCATGAGATTCATTTGAACCTTTAGTGGAAGTCCAATTAACTGTTCCACCTGTTGAATTATTACCATTCACTACCAATGCTGTAGTAGAGCCAGAACTAACTTGCATAGCTAAAGTATGACCAGTGGTTGCATTATAGTTATCGTTTACATAAAAGTAATGTCTTTGTAATCCTCTATGGGCACCATCTGCAGAACCATAGTAAACAGCATTATTTCCATTTTGAAAAAATCCTTGCATAAAACTTACAGAATTGTTTGTATACATTGTAGAAACAATACCCGCTGTTTTATTTGTATTATCTGTTTTATTACTTCCAATTCTTATTTGTTCATAACCACTACCTATGATATCCAATGCACTAAGTGGTGTTTCTAAACCTTGGTTGATACCTACAAGACCATTACTATTCAAGTATAATTGTCTAGTATTACCATCAGTAAATATAGAGAATGCATTCGAGGTTGTTGTTCTTATACTGTTTTGGTCTACTCTTAATGTCTGAGCTCCAGCTGCACCTTGTAGAAATAAAACAGCATCACCTGAACTTGGGTCAACTGTAATTGTATTACCTGCGGTATCAATATTACCTGTAAATGATGGACTTGCTAATGGAGCTTTAAGTGCAATACTATTTGTGACTGTCGTGCTGAAGTTTGCATCATCACCTAATGCTGCTGCCAGTTCATTCAGAGTATCTAATGTTGCTGGTGCTGAATCGGTAATCGCTGCAACTATAGTAGATTGTGTTGCATATCCGTTTGAAGAAAGATATGTTCCAACATCTGAATCAGTATATTGAGTTATATTATTACTGAATGTTGTTCCTGTTAAAGTTAATC
>Ga0222718_10001534_pt1 | contig 21897 bp, 24 predicted proteins | sample C33_27DmetaG_FD_165045 | JGI IMG/M metagenome (GOLD analysis project Ga0222718, IMG submission 165045) | Estuarine water microbial communities from San Francisco Bay, California, United States - C33_27D | ecosystem: Environmental > Aquatic > Marine > Unclassified | place: USA: California...
GCACTGCTTCGGGCTCAAGTTTATTAACTTCTTCTGCAAGTTGCCAACCTGTATATTCAAATTCGTTAGTTCTAGGTTTCCATATTTCACTAAAAAATCTTAAGATATAACGTTCACTTAATTCTGCAACAATATTTTTTACAGTACCATAATAGTCGCTGTCCAAACTGAGTTCAGATTCCATTGCGTCCTTAAATTTACGATAACGGGCAGGAGTCCAGGGCAGTTTGTCGACTTCTGTGTCGGCATTTATAGTTTCATAAATTTTCTGGTACTTGGGTAAATTAAACGCACTCTTTAAATTTTTTTCTAAAAGAGCAAAAATTTTCGTATTCATATAAAATTTTTTACTTTCGACTAAATAATTTTGTCAATCAATAATTTTTTGACTAAGTAACTTTAATTATCAATAAATTCTGTATGAAATATATTTTTGTAGCAGGCGCACCAGGATCAAAATGGAGTAGTGTAGTTAAAAACATTTACTACAGTGCCAGCATTGATCGCACAGACTATACTGAGGCTCGTACATACCATCACGATGCTTCGGGGACTATGCAGTTAATGCACTTGGGTGCTTATTTTGATCCCGGCATGGAGTTTGGTGGTTTTTTTGACAAAATGCACCAGTACAGTCAAGAGGATTTAGAACAAGAGTTTGACCGTCCTTTCTCGGGCAAGGGTGTACGTATTATTAAAAGTCATGTTTTTGCACATCACATTGATTTTATTCAACGTACTTGGCCCGACTGTCCCGTTGTGCTTGTACACAGACCCAATGACAGTTGTCTAGGATGGTGGACAATGTGTGGTGAATTTGGTATTACCTATCCCGACTACAGCAGTTATTACAAAAACCTAAAACACATGACAACACAAATACGTGCTCAAAATCAGGATATTATTAAAGCAATGGAAGATCGGCCGGGATTTTATAGTTATGATAACAGAACTGCCTGTTTAAACTTGCACATCGAGCAGCCACCAGAAGAATATAGACAGGATTATTCTCAAGACGATATTCGAGTTAAAATTCTATCTTTTACAAAGGACTTAAAATGAAGCGACTACTAGCAATGTTAGCATTGGTGATCGGCACACAAGCCCATGCAGACTATACTTTAATTGTGCCACAAGGTCCTGGATTGGGTACTGCTGTTTGGGCTGGCATTATAGCACAGAATCTCAGCAAGTATACAGACGAACCTGTTGTTGTGCGTCATATTCCTGGAGCACGTGACATTCCAGGATACAATGAATTTCACAACAAACTAAGATTCGACGACAAAACTATTATGGTAGCCCACGGCGGCAACGGTGTTAGTTTTTTGTTGGATCAAGTAGACTACGATTACAGACAGTACGATGCTATTGGCATGATGAACTTGGATATTGTAGTAGGAAAACGTGTAGGCACAGATCCCAAAAAGGACACATTTAAAGTAGCAGGCGGTTCTGGACTAGAACCCGACGGTATGGCCATGGCCATGATGGTCTGTGGACCACAAAAAGATGGTAATATTTCTGCTTATCTTGACTGCTGGAAAAAACGTGTAGTATGGGTCAACGGCGTTAAAGGTGCAGAAAAGCGTTTGGGTTTTTTACGTGGTGAACTAAACATCACTCGCGAAAGTCCTCCTGCTTGGATTAAGTTCTGGACGGACAAAGCCAAGAACAACGAAGTATGGTTTACACATGGCACTTACGACTTGGCGAACAAACGTCAAGTTGCTGACGCAAACTTTCCAGGCACACAATTCGAAGACGTCTATAAAAAGTTGTGGGGAGTTAACCCCAGTGGAGAACTTTATGAATCTTATAGACTTACTCGTAACTGGCGTGACGTGATTCAAAAGTCACTATGGGTTAACAAGGGCAATCCTAACACAGAAAAACTTCGTGCCGCACTACGCAAGATGTTAGCAGACCCTGAAGCAGTTGCTGCCATTGAACAACGAACAGGACGCTACGGATGGATCGTAGGCAATGATGGCAATGCTGTAATCGGTGAACTAAGCAAGTTGATCACAGAGCAAGCACTCAAAGGTGCAGTACGTTGGAACCAAGAAGCCTATGGCTTTCCCAGTGTTTACAAACCTGAATTGTTGAAGTGATCACATACTTACTATGGATATTAGCAGGTAGTTTATACGGACTGCTAATAGGAGTAATACCCATCGCAGGAGTTACCACTGCGTTGATTACTGTGTTCGGTTTTGCTCCTTACTTCCTTAGCGACCCGTATGCTGGTATTGTGTTTCTTACTAGCATCACTGCTGCCTGTGCTGCCGCAGACAGTTACACCAGCATCTTAACAGGTATACCAGGAGCGTCAACTACTGCAGCCTGTGTTATAGATGGATACCCTATGACACAGCGTGGAGAAGCAGGCAGAGCAATGGGTATTGCAATATTTGACAGTACTGTCAACGGTGTGTTATATGGCACACTGGCATTTTTATTGCTGCCATACTATGGACAAATTATCTTATGGTTTGGCATGCCTGAGTTTGCAGGCTTTATGTTAATGAGTCTTGCCTGTGTGGGATTTGTTGCCAGCAAAAATCCCTTTAAAAGTCTAATAGCAATTGCACTTGGATTGTTCGTTGGCGTTATAGGACAGGATCCTGCCACAGGTGCTTACCGTTTTACTTTTGGCTGGGAGTACTTAGGCGCAGGTGTACAAATGATTGCACTTATATCTGGCTTGTTTGGCATTCCAGAACTATTATGGGGGTTGAAGAATAGACATAAACGTCCTCCAGTGTTTGATCAGTACTGGCATCAACTGCGCCAAGGTGTGCGTGACTGTATAGAGTATAGACGTGACATGATGCGTGGTGGAGTAATAGGATTTGTCACAGGACTACTACCAGGTGTAGGCGGAGCCATTGGAGACTTTTTAGCCTATGGTTCTACAGTGGCACGGCATCCAGACAAAAAGTTTGGTGAAGGTAATCCATTGGGCTTGTTAGGCTGCGAAGGTGCTAACAGTGCTCAAAAAGTAAGTAGCATGTTGCCCACAGTGCTATTTGGTATTCCGGCTGCGCCTTTTGCTGCTATCATGATGGCACTGTGTATCTACTTTGGTATTGAACTTGGTACACCCATGTTAATTTACGACACAGACTTTGTACTAAGTCTTGCTGCAGGCTTTGTTGGCGGCAGTATAGTAGTAGGCATAGTCAGTGTAGTGTTTATGCGTTACATTGTAAAGATATTAGAAATACCCTATTGGATATATGCTACTATTATTTTAGCAGTTATTGTTTGGGCAAACTTTCAATACACACAAGGTTGGCAGGACATGGTTATGTTAACATTATGTGGCACGTTAGGCATTATGTGTAAATATTATGACATCAGCAGACCTGCGTTATTAGTAACATATGTGGTAGCAGAACGTTTAGAAGGCTACATCTTGCAGACCAATCAATTATACACATGGGATCAATTAATCACAAGACCTTTATTCATGCTAACTGTAGTAGTTGCAGCATGGATCATATACAGAAGCATACGAAATAAAAACCGAGGATTAAATTATGTCTGAAAGTAATTGGGAAATTACTAAGCAAAGAAGTCAATATCATTTTAACACAATGATCAATGATCCAAGATACGACACTGTAGTTAAACTTGGGAGGATTAAACCTACATGGAGTGAAGAGTTGGAGCAGGTTATTGCAGATGCATACCCTGTTACTTGGCGTACTCGTGGCAGACCCAACGATACACTGGTCAGAGCCAGTGAAGAATATGACCAAGAAGAATATGATTTAGAATCTTATGGCATGAGCAAGGATTATGTTGTCACAGACATGAACTATTCACTAAGTGCTGTATATCAACGCATAGCAGATCGGTTTGCATTAGACTTACCGATGGTGAGAGTGCATGTACAACGTCCTGGGCAAGTATGGAATTTGCATTTAGACAAGTTAGAAAAATGGATGCCTGAAGATCCTACACAGGTTGTTAGATATTTTGTACAGTTGACTGATTGGCAAATGGGACATTTTTGGAATTACGGAAACTATCAGTACGCAGGATGGCGTGCGGGCGATGTTACCACATTTGATTGGTTAAATGTACCGCACAGCACTGCCAATGCCGGACATACTCCCAGAGTCACACTACAAGTTACAGGAGTGAAAACCAAAGAGACTGATCTTTTTCTTGCTAAACTACAGTATAACCATACAATATAATCAAAATGAACATTCTTTTACTAACTCCGGATGCAGTAGGTGGAACTTTGTTGAATCGAACACTAGCGATTTATTCACAGTTTCATCAATTTAACAAACCTGTAATTGACGTAGGTCACATTGAAATAGGGTTACAAAAATATTACTCTACTCATTTTAATCAGGAAATAGTAACATCTGTTTCCGATATGTTTTTTCAAAGCCTTAAAGAAATTCAAGACATGTTAAAAAGTGTTGATCATTATAAAATTGCAAAACTACCACATTATAATATGTTGTCAAGGCAAGATCCAATTGATCAGTTACTACCTTTCTACCAATATTTAAATCAAAATTATTTTATTATTGCTTGCCGTAGGAATAATTTATTCGAGCATGCGATAAGTTGGAGTCTTAATAAAATCACTCAAACTCTAAATGTTTATGATCCACACAATAAAATAGTTCGATTTTTTAACATGTACAAAGACAAAGTCAAAATAGATCCTATTAGTTTGACACATTCATTAGAAGATTATCGGAAATATTTAAGTTGGTGTGAAAATAATTTTAAAATTGCATCATATTATGTTTATGAAACACACTCATCTAACATAGAAGAGTATATTTTATCATTACCAATGTTTAATGGGCAGAAAAAACTTTTTACCTGGAAAGATGTTTATGGGCAAGAGTTCAATGATTGGAATAAATGTCATTATTTTTCTAGCGATCTTTCTACATTATCTTTATCAACTTCTAATGCACCTGAATTATTAATCGATTCGGCTACAGTTGATAATCAATCAATTGCCGATAATATGGTAAAGTATTGGGATATTTTTGTTGAAAAATATAACATGGTTGCTGGAACTTCCTGGCCCGAAATAAAAACCTTTGCAGATTTTGATAATCTTCCAGACTGGATTAAAAATGAATGCAGAGAAGTCCATGATATCACAAGAGAGATTGATTTAATTTATCAATCAAAAGATATGATAGAAAATAAATATTCTAGAAAAAAATTGAAACTCAATGGTAATCAAATTGACAGTGCTAGTCGCAACCAAATAATTCGAGTTCAAGATTATTTAAAAAGCCATCACAAAGATTTTTTAGATCAACACGAAACAAATTACAAAATTGCAAAAAAATCAATTGAACAGATGCAAGAAATTGGTATTTTACAAAATACAATTCCTATAAAAAAACAAACCTTAGCAGAAAAAAAATTTATTGTAAAAAATTTCGAAGAATGTATTGAAGTTTATAATAATTGGATATCAAAATACCCAGATCTAGGAAATCCAATATCTGACAAAGTATTAACTTATGATATGCAAGAAGAAAATAAAAAGTGGAACGTAGACAGAAATAATTTACTTTCTATAACAAATGAAAAGTTGAAAAAATAATATGATTAAAAAAATTTTAATAATGGGATTGCCCGGAAGCGGTAAGACAACATTAGCAAAGCCGTTTGCAGAATTATTAGGCGCAATACATTTAAATGCAGATGCAATCAGAACAGAATATGATGACTGGGATTTTTCACCGGAAGGTAGAATTAGGCAGGCTATGCGCATGCGTTATCTAGCAGATGGAGTAGTAAAAGCAGGCAAGATTGCAGTAGCAGATTTTGTTTGCCCTACAGAAAAGGCCAGGCTGGAATTTGCTCCAGATTTTACAGTGTGGATGGATACTATAAAAGAAGGAAGATTTGAAGACACAAATCGAATGTTTGAGCCCCCAACAAAATATAATTATCATGTTGCTGAATGGTTTGATGATACAGATGAACAACTTGTACAAGTTGTATCAGGATATATGAAGAGAAACAATAATGTTTGATTGGAAAAAACCAACTACACAGATGTTAGGTAGGTGGCAACCGTGGCACGATGGCCACACTGCCCTATTTAAAAAAGCACTAATGGAAACAGGCCAAGTCTGTATTATGATTCGGGACGTTGGTGGTATAGTAGGCGAAGATGCAGGCGGCGGCCGTACAGTTGCACAAGACGATAATCCATTTGATTTTGAAACTGTTAAAAATAATATTATTGAAGGTTTAGGAAAAGAAGGATTTGTTTACAACAAAGATTATATTATTATGCTTGTTCCTAATATTGTTGATATTAGTTATGGTCGTGGGGTTGGATACACGTTCACCCAACATGATTTGGGTGAGGAAATTCACGCAATTAGTGCAACACAGATTAGAAAAAAATTAAGAGAAGGAGGCAAAATCTAATGTTACTTCCTGACTTATGTGTCAACAGTAAAAAATTTTTTAACTCTGATTACTGCGGCATAGATTCTTATAAGGAATGTCAGGATAAAGAGCACTTTAAGAACTTTCTGTACATTGTAAATTGCAACATAATTATCAGGTGGAAATAAAGTAAGTCTTATGATGTGAGAAGATTTTTTAGGTAATCATTGTGTAATGATAGCCAAAACTTATTATGATCAATGTTGTCTTGTTTTATTTTATAATTTAATGGTTCAAGTAAAGATTGACCCGAAGTTTTTATAATATCTTGTAATTTTAAAACTAAGTCGGCCGATAAAAAATTTTCTAATTTATAATCTACTTTTTGCTTGCAATATGTTATAGTGTTATAATTGTTTAAATCTACATCCTCATGGTTAAAACCATGAGCTTTTTTAAAAAACGCAAGTTGTTTTTGTGTGTCCCAATCAGTATATAATAATATTTGAAAATCATTTTTATGTAATGTATAATCTTCGATGCTGGGATTACAATAAAAAAATAACTTATTATTATAGCAGGATGTTTTTGTTTCTTCGTTTAAAGGCCATATTTCTGTTTTTTTCCAATTTTCTATATTATTAATATTCCAATGAATTTCATAAATTTTTGGTAGTAATTTATAATACTTTTGGTAAAAAAATAGGTTATTCAATAAACGCATTTCTTTTAAAATGTCTTCAGTCAATTCTGCATAGTTTTCTGGAAGATTTTTCGGCCAGCCTGATCCCTTAATAGTTTCGTAGTTTTCTAAGATTAATTTCTTACTTGCGAATTCGCATTTAAATTTAGTTCCTAACAATATATGCCATAAAGCATAAAAACCACCACTCCCCCCAAAATAATACAAAGCAACATTCATGGCAAATATTTATAGGCATGCCTGTTATTGTATTTGATAAATATTTTGTATGGCCACTAATATTAAATCAGTACTTGACAACGTCAAGAAAATCTACATGACAGACAGCGTACTTGAAAGTTTGCTGGACTACGAGCGTGTGCTTGACGAACTGGATCTGTATACATTTGCTAACTGGAAAACTGGCGAATTGTTGGCAGGCCCAGATTACGAAAAATACTTTGTAACCTGCAAGTGGATGTTTAAATATCGCGAAATGCCTGATCCCGCAGGTGCTGAACGCTTACTAAACTATGGCTGTGAAGTGACATATGAGAAGGATATGTTAGAATATCCAGTTGAAGTCAAAACTCCAGACGACTTTAAGCCAGGTACAAAAGTTCCTAAGTTAGTGAGCACACCAATTTGGGTAGTGACCATTACCATGCCAAAACGCTTAATGAGCGACATACAGGCAGGTGCCTTAGAACTAGAAAACGAAACACTAGACATGGAAGATATCGAGGACGCTTACGAGGACGGACTTGATCAAGTACAGCAAACAGGAATAAACAATGAGCAACCAGCTATTTGAAGGTCTTGAAAAGGGCGACTTGGCAAGACTGGTCAGCAATGTCTATAGCATAGACGAGTTTAAAAGCAAGATGGGCGAGGATGCTGATATCATTGTATTAGGATTTGTTGTTGACGATAAAAACCCTGCAATGGATTTAATGAACTTTGTTGAGCGCGGATACGATTTTGTCTTGGATGCAGACGTAAGTGCAGGCGAAGCACAAAACGGCGAATACATGGTATTTGTTGAAATGGAACGCAATGAAGATTCTCCAAAAAACATTCATCAGTTAATTAGTGACATTACAAATCTAACAGACACAGACATGGCGGATTGGGAATTTAAGTATCGCAAAAGCAACACCAAGTATGATTGCTCAGAAGAAAACATTGCTAGAATCGTGCCTTTAACTGCACGTCAATACAGAGCAAAGTTTGATGGGGACGATGAACTCAATGCAATGCGTGAAGCAGCACATGTGCCTATGAAGTCATTGGGCGAACAAGACAAATTTAAAGAAAGTATTCAAATAGCCGCAGGCATCAAGTGATTGACATAATTACAGTTGTTTTTCGACCTGAACTTTATTACATTAAAATACAAGCAAGAAGCATAGAAGAATACATTGATCCAACCCGGATCAATAAAATCTATGTAGTTGTCAATGACGACGAAAATGTTTGTGACTTAATCGAACCCGAATGGTATGGTGTAAATTCAAATAAACTTGAAATAGTACACAGAGATCGTTTCGGTGTTGATGAAAAAATAAACGGCTGGAGTAGTCAACAATATTATAAACTGGCTATGGCTGCAGAGTGTGCAGCATCTTGGAGTATGTGCTTAGATGCCAAAACATGGTTTATACAAAAATTAGATTGGTCAAAATTGTTTGATGATCGAAATCGTGTAAAAATGAATAGTTTCCCTACTATACCTGTGTTCAAACCTGCTGAACAATTTTTAGAGAAATATTTTAATATTGAAAGTAAACAAGTGGTAGGACCTGGAGGTGTTCCTTTTTTCTTTAGTACTCCAGAAATGAAACTTTTAAACAAACGATTTCAAAGAAGAGACAGTTCTTTATTTGATTTCTTTAGAAAAAATTGTTTAATGCCAACATTTTTAACAGAGTTTATGTTGTACTCTGCTTGGATAAAATATTTGCATGGCAGTCACGATAAACTTTACAACCATGATCAGTATTATCAAGTTCGAAATATAGCAGATTTTCAAAGACATGATTTTGACGAGTTATTTAAAGAAATGATCAACCCTCAATGTCTCACAGCCAGTATTCACTTGAGCGTTTATCCCCATTTAACAAAAAAACAATTGGATACATGGGTTGATTTTTTGTATAATAAAAATCTAATATCTAATAAACAAGAAGCACTTGAAATGCTAAATACTGGAAATGTTGAGTAAACTCGAAAAAAACGCACAGCAAGTCGTTAAGCCCACAGCAAAGCCAGCGCAAAAACCCTGGTATTTTGTCAGCGTGGGCATCGGTACTCAAGCACAGCCACTGAGAAAAGGAGCACAAAAAAATGGCAACTGAATTTGAATTTGATTTTACAAAAGAACACCTAGCAGAAATTATATCTGCCGACGCAGACGATTGGTATGATGCATTATGCGAACTGTTACCTAAATATGGTATTACCACAGAGCGTAGAGTAGCGCACTTTCTTAGCCAGTGTGCTCATGAATCAGCAGGCTTTAAGCGTTTAGAAGAAAATTTAAATTACAGTGCAAAAGCACTTCGTGCAGTGTTTGGTCGTTACTTCGGTGAACCACCCAAGCGTGACGCAGACGAATATCATCGTCAACCAGAAATGATTGCAAACTATGTATACATGGACGAGTTCCGCAAGTACAAGATGGGCAACGTTAATGAAGGTGATGGCTGGTTGTTCCGTGGGCGAGGACTCAAGCAGTTGACAGGCAGAGATAACTATACAAAGTTTGGTGCCAGCGTAGACATGACCGCAGAAGAAGCGGCAGAATATGTTGCTACTCCAGCAGGTGCTATTGAAAGTGCCTGCTGGTTCTGGGACGCAAACAACCTAAACGACATTGCGGACGGTGATGATGTCAAGCGTATGACTAAAAAGATCAACGGTGGTACTATCGGACTAGAAGACCGTCAAAAGCGTTATGTAAATGCCATGAAAGTGTTAGGCATGAGTGCAGAAGAAATGGCAGCAGATGATGACGACGAAGTAGAGATCGAAGATATCGGCGTACTGCGTAAAGGCTGCAGAGGTGACGGTGTTAAGATGATGCAGGCTGCATTGGGTCTAGATGCCGACGGTGTGTTTGGTCCCGGCACAGAACGTGCATTGAAGCAATGGCAGACAGACAACGGTTTAACTGCTGACGGTATTGCAGGTCCTAAGACTTTAGAAAAACTTTTAGAGGACTGACATGTTTACACAATGGATAAAAGATAGAATCAGTGAACGCACCAGCTGGAATGGTGCAGCACTGATTGTAATGGGATTATTAGCAGTTTTTGCTGCCAACTTGGCAAAGTTAGTTGGTGGCATCGCAGTTCTATATGGTATCTGGACTATATGGAAAAAAGGTTAATCGATTAGTTTTAGATTCAAAGGAGAAAAAATGAAAAAACTATTTGTAGCACTAGTGGCTAGCGTAATCGGCTTGGCTGTTATTCCAACACAGGCCAAAGATCCAATCAAAGCAGCATGGGTATATGTTGGACCTGTAGGAGATGCAGGTTGGACATTTGCACATGACTTAGGTCGTAAAGCAGTGGTAGCAAAGTTTGGCGATCGAGTTGAAACAACTTATGTTGAAAGCGTGCCTGAAGGTGCAGACGCTGAACGTGTTATTAGAGACTTGGCAAGACAGGGCAATGACATTATCTTTGCTACGTCATTTGGCTTTATGGATCCCATGCTTAAAGTATCTAAAGAATTTCCAAATGTAAAATTTGAGCATGCCACAGGTTACAAGACCAGTAAGAACATGCGTCTATATGATGCCAGTTTTTACCACGATACCTACATGGCAGGTATTATTGCAGGCACAATGACCAAAACAAATACCTTGGGTTTTGTTGGTAGTTTCCCTATTCCAGAAGTATTACGCAACATCAATGCTTATACTTTAGGAGCACAGTCGGTAAACCCCAACATTAAAGTAAAAGTTGTTTGGGTCAACACTTGGTTTGATCCTCCCAAAGAATCAGAAGCAGCACAGAGTTTAATAAATCAAGGTGCTGATGTACTGCTGCAGAACACAGACAGCACAGCTGTATTACAAACTGCTGAAAAGAACGGCAAGTACGCTTTTGGATGGGACAGCGACATGAGCAAGTTTGCTGACAAAGCACATTTAGCCAGTGCTATTGCTAACTGGGGTCCATACTATATTCAAGCAATTGAAGAACTCAAGGCCGGCACTTGGAAAACCAAGCGCACAGTATGGGGTGTTAAAGAAGGCCTAAATGACCTTATCAAAATCAGCAAAGAAGTTCCAGCAGATGCTGTTGACCGTGTAAATAAAGTTAAAGCAGGTATTAAAGCAGGAACGTTTGATCCATTCACAGGTCCTGTTGTTGACAACAAAGGCAAAACTGTACTTGCCGCAGGCAAAGTAAGCGATCAGGCCTGGCGAGATACTATTAACTTTTTCGTCAAGGGTGTAGAAGGTTCGGTTCCTGGACAGTAATTAGGACAGCACTATGGGTTTCAAGTTAGCTATTGCGATGTTTTTTGTGTTAGCCAGTCTGTCTGGTGTGGGCTATTGGTATTACAACGACACACAGGAGAGAATTCGCACACTACAACAAAACAATGCCAAACTTGAAACTGCAGTACAAATCAATGAAGCCAGCATTAAAACCATGCAGGCTGACGCTGAAAAGAACGCTGCACTCAATAAACAATTACAGACTGAATTGCAACAGGCAGAGCGGTACGGTGATGAGTTGCGTAACACACTACAAAAACACAACCTTACTGCTCTGGCACAACGTAAACCTGAATTAATCGAAAAGAGAATGCAAGATGCGACTAATAAGTTATGGGCCGATCTTCGCAGTATTACTGACCCTAACGGGGTGCGGGATACTAAGCAAGCCGGAACCAAAGATATTAACAGTAACTAACACTGTTAAAACTACAGTACCTATAGTTGCCAGGCCCAAGGCAGTAAATCTCAACGACGTAAAAATCTATGTAGTTACAAAAGAAAACATAGATCAGTTCGAACAAGACTTTGCCAAGAAAAACGGCAGTTTAGTTTACATTGCTATCAGCATCAAAGACTATGAAAATCTCAGTCTGAACTTTGCTGAACTTAGACGCTACATAGAACAACAACAGCAAATTATTGTTTATTACGAAGAAGCAGTAAAGCCCGAAGAATCTAAACCCCAAGAAAAATAGACATAAATGTCTATTATCAATGTATAATATCGACAGTCATTACGAAAATATCTTTAGCGTTGCCAAAGAAATTTGGCCCGATGGAGTAAAAGTTGTTTACTTTTTCCCTCATGGATCGACCAGTGTTGAAAACATAGAATATTTAAATTCAGGTGATCGTGGACCTATCTTGTTGTGCTATGATCAAGAGCCTTTGATACCAGGTTATTCTGACGCAGTTTTTGATTATGTGCAAAAACAATTTGTCCACTACCCTGAAAACAAAATACTTTTGTTAAACACAGAGCAGCATAGCGATGCAAAACAGTATTTCATAAACAAGTATAATGTCAAAGATGTATACTATTTCTTTCATATATTTGCAGCCCATGATTGGTACAGAGGTTACAAATATCGTTACGATATTAAAAAACCAAGTAAGCGTAAAATAGTTAAAAAATTTATTAGTTTTAACAGACTAACAGGAAATGCAAGAAGTTATAGAAGCATCCATGTAGCAGACTTGGCACAAAGAAATTTATTAAACTTTGGGCATGTAAGTTATAGTGCAACTTGTCCTCTACATGAAAATAATATAGAACAATTAAACTGGGCAGAAAATAATTACAACATCGAAGTCAACTGGGCTAAGAGTGCATTAAGAAATATTTCAGATCTTAGAATAGATTCCGATCTCAACACAAACATACCCAATGGTAGCAGCAGTTTAAATCCGATAAAAGAAACCTTAGAATCTTTTTTGTTTGTAGTTACAGAGACCGAATTTTGGAATCGTAAATGTCATCTGACAGAAAAAATATTTAAACCAATTTTGTTAGCACAACCGTTTGTATTACTTGGGCCTGCACACAATCTAAAGTATTTGCAATCCTACGGTTTTAAAACCTTTAGTCATTGGTGGGATGAAAGTTATGATCAAGAAGAAGATCCAGTAAAACGTATCTGTGCAGTAACCAATATAATAGATTCTATTTGCAGAAAATCAAACGATGAACTACAATCTATGTTAACCAATATGGAATCAACCCTGTTGTATAATAGCATGTTATTCAGAAGTAAAGAATTCTTAGATAATGCATGGAAAGAACTGATATCTAACCTAAGGCAACATCAATAAATATTACATACAAGGAATAACTATGTGGGAAATGATTGAACGTATGGCTAGTGATAGATTATGGATCTATACTGCTATTTTCGGTAGTATTTTTGGAGCAGTAGTGACTGCTTATTTGAGTACGACAAGAATTGGGCTTTGGTTCTATGATAAAATGGACAATACTATTGATTACTTGGTTGCAAAGTTTGGATGGAAATGGTTAGAGCAACCTGAGGACGCTTGGCGTCAAAAGTATCCAAAGATTACCGCTAAAATCGACGACATAGAATCACGCATTCAAAAGTTAGAAGAAAAATAACTTTGACTTAACTGCTATCCTATTGTATAATCAATAAGTGGATTACTATCAAACGTTAGGCGTCAATCGAACGGCTACTGCAGACGAACTCAAGCGTGCCTATAGAAAATTGGCTAGTCAGCACCATCCTGACAGGGGCGGGGATACTGCACGATTTCAAGAAATACAGGCTGCTTATGATGTACTGAGTGATCCACAAAAGCGACAGCAGTACGATAATCCTCAACCACAACACCAGCATTTTGAATTTAACTTTGGTCCAGGAGGTATGGATGAAATATTCAGTAACTTTTTTCGAGGACATCAAAATCCATTTCAACATGCTAGACAACAACCTAGGCGTAATAAAGATATAAGAGCAGAAGTTGCTATAGGTTTGCAGGAAACATTAAAAGACGCTAAACGGACTTTGAATATAAGAAGTCAGAATGGCGTTAATCAAACTGTTGATATAACTATACCAAGAGGAGTCAGTGCTGGCACTACTATTAAGTATCCAGGCCTGGGCGATCATCTTTTTGAAAACTTGCCTAGAGGTGATCTGTACTTAACGGTTAACATTTATAATAATCCAAACTTTGAAATTTCAGGTTTGGATTTAGTTACAAATTTGACTATAGATTGCTTTGATGCTATACTAGGAGTTGACGCTCAGATTATAGGTCTTGACGGGAAAATTTTTACAGTGAGAACTCCTAAAAGTTGTCAGTATGGTACAAAACTAAAGATACCAGGAGAAGGACTTTATAAATTCCAACAAGATATTAAAGGAAACTTGTATGTGAAAATTCACATTAAAGTACCCTTTAATTTGACAGATGAACAATTAAATCAAATTAGAACAATTAAACAACAACTAACTGCAGGGTAAATATTTTTATGGTACAATCTAACCCAGACATAGAACGAATTATTGAATTAGCAACTAACATTGCACAGAGCAAAAGTCACGAATACGTAACTCTAGAACATTTACTACAGGGAATGCTGGCTTACGAACATTTTGCGGATTTTTTAAGTAAGTTTGGTGTAGACACAGAAAATATGCAAAAAGACTTAGATGCATATCTTAGCGGACAAGAGCATCTAGTCAGCAAAGTTTACGACGTAGTACCAAAGAAAACGCACAGTCTCGAACGTGTGTTTAATCGTGCATTTACACAAGTTTTGTTCAGCGGTAGGCAAAATCTACAGACTATAGATTTGTTTTTAAGTATCATGACAGAAGACAAGAGTTATGCTACTTACATAATCAACAAGTATGGTTGCGAGCGCAGTAAACTAGTTAGTTTATGGAATAAAACTTATCAAGAGAAACACAGTGGGAAACGTAGTAAAAATCATGCAGATCAAATTTTAGCAGAATATTGTGACAATTTGAATGTACTTGTTAACGAAGGAAAGATTGATCCTGTTATTGGTAGGGAATATGAAATAGACGAAATAAGCCAAGTCCTTGCCAAACGAAATAAAAGCAATATTCTAATGGTAGGTGACCCTGGTGTTGGTAAAACTGCTATTGCAGAAGGATTAGCACACAAAATTGTAAACCACGAAGTGCCTGCTTACCTTAAAGACTTTACTGTATTCAGTTTAGACATTGGTAGTTTGCTGGCAGGCAGCAAATATCGAGGTGAGTTTGAAGAAAAAGTCAAAGACGTTATGAAAGCTTTGACTGTAAAAGGCAACTGTATCCTGTTTATTGACGAAGCACACCAGATGCGTGGCGCAGGCACAGGAAATAACAGTGGGCCCGACTTTGCTAACATGATAAAACCCGCACTAACTAAGCGTGATGTCAAAGTTATTGCCAGCACCACATGGGAAGAGTACACACAGAGTTTTGAAAAAGACCGTGCGTTAATGCGTCGTTTTTATCGTATGACTGTGGAAGAACCCACTCCAGATGTGGCCAAAGAAATTCTTATGGGACTGAAAGAATACTTCGAAGAGTTTCACGGTGGGGAAATTAGTGCAGAAGCAATTGAAGCAGCAGTGGATTTAAGTGTACGCTACCAAACAGACAAACGACTACCTGACAAAGCAATTGACCTAATTGACACTGCGGCTGCAAAACTTAAAATCTATACTACAGGTTTTGTTGTACGTAAGAGCCACATCATTGATGCTCTCAGTAAATTTACTAAGATTCCAATTGAGCAGTTAGACACAGAAGCTACTAAGAACCTTGAAACACTGGAAGATGACATTAAAGAAAAACTCTACGGACAGGATCAGGCAGTGGACAACGTGCTTGAAAAGATTTATGTAAGTCGTGCAGGCTTGAAAGCAATCAACAAGCCCGTGGGTACTTTCTTGTTTTTAGGTCCAACTGGCACAGGTAAAACTGAACTGGCAAAACTGCTGGCAGAAAACTTGGGCATGAAACTGTTACGCTATGATATGAGTGAATACCAGGAGCGACACAGTGTAGCCAAACTGATTGGAGCACCTCCTGGATATGTTGGATACGATGACGGAAACTTGGGTGGTGGTTTACTGATCAGTGATGTAGAGAAAAATCCCAACAGTGTTATCTTATTTGACGAAGTTGAAAAGGCACACCCTGACGTCAGTAACGTGTTACTAAGTTTGATGGACGAAGGTGTTGTTACCAGCAGTAACGGCAAAAAAGCAGACTGTAGAAATACTATCGTTATTATGACAAGTAATTTGGGTGCTGCCGAAAGCGAACGTAACAGTATTGGTTTTGCAAGTTTAGCAAAACAGGGAGAAGATGATGCTGCGGTTAAGGAATTCTTTAAGCCTGAATTTAGAAATCGCTTAGACGGCATTGTCAAGTTTAATAAACTGGCTACGGAAACTGTACGCAAGATTGTAGTTAAGTTTGTCGAAGAAATGAACGACTTGCTCAGTGACAAACGCATCTACGTAGAGTTAAGCACCAGCGCTATAGATCATATTATTGACCAAGGTTACGATGACAAGATGGGTGCTCGACCATTGAGCAGAAAAATCAATGAACTAATTAAAGTACCGTTAAGTAAACGTATACTATTTGAAAATTTACAGAACTGTACTGTCAACGTTGAATATTATGATGGGGATTTACAATTTAACATAACAGAAAACACTTACCTTGTATATCCATCAGACAGCACCATAGACGAAAATGGCTACATTATCCTGGACAAAATTAAATCCAACTGTTAAGTCAGAGGACACTACCAAAAAGTTCTTCAAACAGTACTTGTATAGAGCACGACTGTATGTTCCAGGTGCCAGATTAACGCAGGGTTACGGCACCAAGTCATTGGAAGAGTTAATCAGTTTTCGCAAACAAATGACAGAAAAATACTATAACTATGGTGGCAGTTGGTTACAAAAACGAAAACACTACAATGAAGATATCAGGTTGGATGACCTGAGGTATTGGCGTAAACAAATCAGAGCAGCCAGTGAGTTTCATTTTAGAATAGAAGAACCATGGCTGTGCGTTTATAGTAACGACGAACAACTACTCTACGACTTAATAAAACAAAGTCCATCACAAGACAGATTACTCAGTGTCAGCGCACCAAAAGACAAAAACAGTATCGCAGCACTGGATGCGGGCGAAATATTGGTCAAGTCTGACAATGGTTACAGTTATAGGATACACTTAAAAGAAGGTAAAATGACTGCACAAATTGCTGATGCACTGCTCAACCTACTAGAGTCGCAGGGTGACACAGTAAAGATGACCAGGAGTTGTGAGAAGAATTTGCGTAAGCGCAGTGTATGGTTTACCAAAACATATTTCTATAGTAAGGACTTACAGATTCTTACTATGATTAATTTGATCGATCCAGATATTGTATCGGAATTTTTTAAACTTACAAAAATAGACCGATAAATATCTTGATGGTTAGGAAAACTAATGGCTAAAATCCAAGAAGAAATTATCGCAATTAAAGTTAGCAAACTAGTTAAAGATTCAGAAGAAGCCGGCAAATTAGTCGGTGATGAAACAGTGCAGGCACTCGAACAAGTTGCCCAAGAACTAGTAGGCGAAGGTGTAATTGTCGAAGTAATTGCTGAATAAACATTTTATAAAGGTAATAAATGAGTAAAAAAACTGTAAAGCAGATTACGCCCAAGGCATCTGCATCTACCCCGACATCGGTTCCAAAATTAACAAAACCAATTATGCCTGTCCCAGGTAAACCACAAACACCTGCTCAGATGCCTCAGGGACAACAATTTGATTTCACTAAAGTCCATGTTCACTTTGCGGTTCCTTGTTATGGCGGAATGGTTAGTGAGCCCACAATGACCAGCTTTATTAGATTTACATTAATGGCCAGTAAAGTTGGATTAAACTGGAGTTTAGACACCATGGTCAACGAATCATTGGTCACAAGGGCACGTAACAACTTGTGTGCTAAAATGATGACTAATGAGCAGGCAACTCATTTTATGTTTATCGATGCAGATATACGTTTTGATCCTCAGGCTATCTTTGGTATGATTGCGGCAGACAAAGATGTAATTGGCGGATTGTATCCTAAAAAATCTTTGCCTATCGACTACGTAATTAATTTAAAGAATGGTGGTCGAATTGAAGGGCCTTGTTTCCAAGTTGACACACAGGGCACAGGTTTCTTGTTGTTTAAGAAGGATGTTTACAAGCAACTAATTGATGCACATCCAGAGTGCAAGTATGTAGACGATATTGGCCTAGGTAAGCAGTTCGAACCTTTTATGTACAGTATCTTTGATACCGTAATTGACGAAAAAGGACACTATTTAAGTGAGGACTGGACATTCTGCCGTCGTTGGCAAGCTTTAGGTGGCGATATTTGGGCAGATAGTCGTGTGCTTTTAAATCACATTGGGCACTACGAGTTCAAGGGTGATCTAACAGCACTAGAGCGTAAAGGCTTAAAACGTGTTGATATTAACAGTCCTGAAGGTAAAGCCGCAATGGAAGCACAACAACGTGCAGCTCAGGAAGCATTAGCAAAGACACAGGAAGCGCAGAGTGTCGGACAGCCAGCCTAACTCCGAATCATTAAGTTTTAAAATTGGTTTGACTGCAACGTATTGGGGTAAAAAACCTCAATACACAGTATTGCTCAATGGAACTACTTATAGAGAAGGTCATTGCGACGAATCTTTGTCGATCATTGAATTTAGTGCAGATGTGTTAGAAGAACAAGAACATTGTTTAGAAATTAGGCTAGAAAACAAGACCAATTCTGACACTATTGCTCGAGGTGATGAAATAGTCAAAGACATGCTGTTAAACATAGACAGTATTGAAATTGATGAGATTGATCTAGGCGAGGTAAAATGGAATAAAAGCGAGTTTGTGGCAGACGATCCGAATAGGCCAACACTAAAAAATTGTGTAAACTTGGGTTGGAATGGTAGTTATCAACTAAAATTTACCAGCCCATTTTACCTTTGGCTCCTAGAAAACATGTAACGCTAAATACTATATTAATCTTAGTATAGTATGTATTCGTTTGAACTTTTTGAAGCACCTAAAAATATCGTAGTTTTGTACGCAGGGCGCTTTCAGCCTTTCCACAAAGGTCACAGAGCAGTCTACGAATATCTAGTAAAAAAATTCGGCAGAGATGCTGTTTACGTCAGCACCAGCAATAAAACTGACGCAGATAAAAGTCCTTTTACGTTCAGCGACAAAGCATATTTTATGCAGATTCAGGGCATTCCTATGGATCGTGTCAGAGAAACTAATCAGCCCTATCAAAATCCCGAATTAGTAAAAACATTTGATCCCGAAAATACTGCACTGATTGTGGCAGTCAGCGACAAGGACAAGGATCGCTTTGGCAAAATTGGATACAAAAAAGACGGTAGTTTAAGTTTCTTTCAAGACATACCCAATGAACTGGGAGACATGGCTCCCTTAAGCCAGCATGGTTATGTAATGACTGTGCCCACATTTGATTTTACAGTGTATGGCAAGCCCATGCGTAGTGCTACAGAAGTACGTGCTATGTACCGAGCAGCGAACGAACAAGTACGTAGAGAAATAATCAAAGATCTATTTGGCAAGTGGACACAGGAAGCCGAACAGATCATGAATGCAAAATTACAAGAAGACATCATGCCTGCCAGCGCAGACACAATCAGTCCTGTACATGAAAGTTGGAGCAAAAAGTACAAGAAAAGTATCGATTGTAGTAATCCCAAAGGCTTTAGTCAAAAGGCGCACTGTGCTGGACGTCGGGCAAGACAGGGCGGTAAGAAAACAAAGAGTCAAAGTGTAAGTGAAAACCTAGAAGGCCGCATGATTGACCTTACTAAAAACTTTCCCACTTACACAAGTTTAATTGGTCGGATTACAAAAGAAAATCCCACTAAAGTCACCATAGAAACTATTCAAGCAGATGGCCCTGGCAATATAAAAGTAGGCGATGAACTACGTATTGCCACAAACTATATTAAACGACTGCCTATTACAGAAAGTCATCATACAGACATTCCCAGCATGCTTGAAAAGTTTTTGCCTATTGCAATGAAAGAATTAGGCATCGCTAAACTACCCAGCATTAAGTTAACTAAGCACCTAAAGCCACATGGCACACAGGCCAGTTTTGGCATGTATAATCCAGACGATGGTAAAATTTACTTGGCAATTGCTGATCGTCACCCTGTAGATATTTTACGAACATTGGCACACGAACTGGTACATTTTAGTCAAGACGGCAAACATGAGTTAGATGCAGACAGTGGTGAAACAGGCAGTAGGGAAGAAAACGAAGCCAATTCAGTTGCTGGCGTTATTATGCGTCAGTTCAACAATGAGTTTCCTGATGCTATTAAGAGTGAACCACTATTAGCAGAAAACTTATTAAACAAGGCAACACCAACTCCACAAGAAATTATGCAAAAGCATGGCATGACTGACCAAGAGTTTATGCAGCAACTACGTTTGGGTCGTGCAGTGGAAATGGAACATACCAACAATCCTCGAGTAGCAATTGAAATTGCTTTGGATCATATCAACGAACGACCAGACTACTACACTATGTTAAAAAGTGTAGAACGTCCTATGGGCGAAAATAAAAAAAAAGATAAGAGTGTTGGCGAACTAGAGCAGACACTACGCAATCCTCATAGTTATAAAGCAATTGATCATGCCATGCAGAGCATTGCTCGTAAGTACAAGATCAGTGCTTCAGAACTGCACGACAAATTTGTTAAACATCACGGCACGATTCCAGACAACTGGGCTAAAAAACTAGAAGAGTTTGTGACTGCCAATTATGGCATTGGCAAAACGCCCGGCGTATTGGCGCGAGTAGGACCTAAAGGTCAGGTACCCCGTGCCAAACTGCACGTCAATGTTCCCAAGAAGACTGCTGTCAAATTAGGTATACCTCACACACATCTTAAAGAAGCATTTGACGCACCTTACCCAATGGATTGGGAACACGGCGACGATGACGAGTCGTATGATGCATTAGTTACACTGCCAGACGGAACTAACATGAGCATTATGTTCAGCAAGGAGTATGGTGACTACGGGGAAGAAGAATGGCAAGTAGAGTTTTATCGTAACAACAGTCAAGACGTCACAGGCGAAGGTGATGCACAGCGTATATTTGCCACAGTATTGAGTGCTATCCAACAGTTTATTAAATTGGAAAAACCAAAGCGTATAAAATTCAGTGCTGCTAAACAAACAGGCGATATGACACCAAATACCAGCAGAACAAGTTTATATAACAGACTTGTACAACGTTTTGCTAACAATTTAGGATATGGCGTAAAAACTACAGACTATTCATTGAATACTGTCTATGAGTTGGAAAGATTACGAGAAGGTGTGGCGGAAGGCTCATTAAATGAATTTGCACCGGTTGGCTCCGGGGATAGTGGTGATGATGGCTTCAGTGAAGAAACATTAAAACAGTTAGCCGCACAATGGTACAACGGAGACGAAGATCCTAGAGTAGAGCAGACACTTGCGGCCGCTGGTTGGGAAATTGGCCAAGACGAAGGTTACGATGATGAGCCAGGTGTGTTTGTTGTACAAGCAGGTGATATCAACGGCCGAAGTTATCTAAGTTGGCCAGCCAACGAATTGAAGCAAGGTGTGGCGGAAGTCAATGCCGCCGGTGAACTCTCTGTAGATCCTGATCTCATTGAGAGATTCACCAATCGAGGCTGGGAGATCGACGGAGAAGGACGTGATCAGAT
>Ga0222718_10001535_pt1 | contig 21893 bp, 20 predicted proteins | sample C33_27DmetaG_FD_165045 | JGI IMG/M metagenome (GOLD analysis project Ga0222718, IMG submission 165045) | Estuarine water microbial communities from San Francisco Bay, California, United States - C33_27D | ecosystem: Environmental > Aquatic > Marine > Unclassified | place: USA: California...
GCGAGCATCGGCACACCAAACGCCAAGGTCTTGCCCGATCCGGTCTTCGCGCGACCGCAGACATCGTCTCCGCGCATAGCGACCGGGATCGCCTCGGTCTGAATCGCGAACGGGGTAGCGAAACCGCAGGCGGCCAGTCCGATATCGATCCGCTCCGGCACACCCAAGTCGGCGAAACCGGTGGGAGCCTCGACGGGAGGAAGGGTCGAAGTAGAGGTCAGGGAGCCGGTACGGGCCTCGACATCGTCATCGCGATGCGGGGGCCGACGCCGGGGGGAGGGGCCGCCAGAACCGCCGCTGCGGCCCCGACGCCGCGCACCGGTGCGCGGAGGTCGGTCAGTCATGGTGCGGCCGAGCCTACCGGCGAGGCGGACCGGGTGATTGTGGAGCGGGTGGCCCGTGGGTAGTCTCGTGCTCGATGTCCACCGCTCTTCGTCTGCTTCCCCTTCTCGGGCTGCTTACGTAGGGCGGACGCGCACATACCCACGTCCGCCCGCCCCCACCGACCCGGTCCGGGGGCGGTTGTCGTTTTCGGCACCGCTCCGACCGACCCCGACGAACGCAATCCCAAGGAGACACCGTGCCACCGACACCCGCCAGCCCGCGCAAGATGCCCTTCGAGCGGTACTCACCCCAGGTGCCCCTCATCCTCGAGGATCGCACCTGGCCGAACGTCATCATCGACCGTGCCCCCACCTGGTGCTCCGTCGACCTCCGCGACGGCAATCAGGCGCTCATCGACCCGATGGACCCCGTCCGAAAACTCGCCATGTTCCGCGAGCTCGTCAAGATGGGATTTACCGAGATCGAGGTCGGCTTCCCGTCGGCCAGCCAGCCCGACTTCGACTTCGTCCGCCAGCTGATCACCAACGACCTCATCCCCGAGAACGTCGAGATCCAGGTGCTCGTGCAATGCCGCCAAGAACTGATCGAGCGCACCTACGAGTGCCTGCGCGGGGCACCGAAAGCCATCGTCCACTTCTACAACTCCACCAATCCGCTGCAGCGAGAGGTCGTCTTCGGTCTCGACCGCGAGGGCATCGTCGACATCGCCGTGCAGGGAGCCCGCCTGTGCCGCGAGCTCGAAGCAGACCTCGACGGAACGAGCATCCGCTACGAGTACTCGCCGGAGAGCTTCACGCTCACCGAGCCCGAGTTCGCCATCGAGGTCTGCGAAGCGGTCATGGACGTCATCGAGCCAACTCCGGAGCGGCCGCTCATCCTGAATCTCCCAGCCACCGTCGAGTGCTACAGCCCGAATGTGTACGGCGACGTGATCGAGTGGTTCGGCCGCACCATCCGCGACCGGGAGTCGGTCATCATCAGCCTCCACCCCCACAACGACCGCGGTTGCGCCGTCGCCGCCGCCGAGTTCGGTGTTATGGCCGGCGCCGACCGCGTCGAGGGGACGCTGTTCGGAAACGGCGAGCGCACCGGCAACGTCGACATCGTCAACCTCGCCATGAACCTGTTCGTGAACGGGGTCGACCCTGAACTCGACATCAGCGACATCGACGCGCTCCGGCGAACCGCCGAGTACTGCAACCGGCTGCCGGTGCATCCCCGACACCCCTATGTCGGCGACCTCGTCTACACGGCCTTCTCCGGTTCGCACCAGGACGCCATCAAGAAGGGCTTCGCCGCTCTCCCCGACGACTACGACCAGTGGGGTGTCCCTTATCTTCCGATCGACCCGAAGCACGTCGGACGCACCTACGAGGCTGTCATCCGCGTCAACTCCCAGTCGGGCAAGGGCGGCGTCGCCTATGTGATGAAGGAGGAGTACGGCTACGACCTGCCGCGGCGTCTGCAGATCGAGTTCTCCAAGACCATCCAGCACATCACCGAGGATTCGGGCACCGAGATCTCACCGACGGTCATGTGGGAGGCGTTCTCCACCGAATACCTCCCGAGTGAGCCGACCATGAAGCTGCGAAGCCACGAGCTGCACACCAACACCACCGACGGCCGCGGTCGCACGACGATCAGCGCCCAACTCGAGGTCGACGGCGCGGCGGTCACCGTCCGCGGCGAGGGCGACGGACCCGTCGAGGCCTTCGTGAGCGGCCTCCGAGCCGAGTGGCCCGGCGACTTCGATGTGCTCGACTACTCCGAGCACGCCATCGGACGTGGCTCCGACGCCGAGGCGGTCGCCTACGTGGAGAGCTCGTCGGGCGCCGAGGTGCGCTGGGGAATCGGCATCGATCCGAACATCACCACCGCCTCGCTGCGAGCGGTGCTGTCGGCGTTCGAGCGGCAGCGGCGGGGCTGATCCACCGGACGACGCCTCCGGACCTCGGGATAGTGTCGAAGCGTGCGCGTCACCGTGGATCTCGACCTGTGCGCCTCCACCGGCGGCTGCGCGCAGACCTGCCCCGAGGTGTTCGAGATCGGTGACGACGGCTACCTCCACGTCCTCCGCGAGCATCCCGAGACCGAGCTGCACGACCGGGTCCGCGACGCCGCCGATCTCTGCCCCACCGCCGCCATCGAGTTGATCGAGCAGTGACCGCGGCCACCTCGGGGTTCCACGGCCGGCTCGCCGCCGCATGGGAACGCAACGACTCCCTGCTATGCGTCGGGCTCGACCCGGATCCGAGCCGCCTCCCCCGCAGCCTCGACGGCGCGCCCGACGCCGTGTTCCGATTCTGCGCCGAGATCGTCGACGCGACCGCCGACCTCGTCTGCGCCTTCAAACCACAGATCGCCCACTTCGCCGCCCTGCGCGCCGAAGACCAACTCGAACGGCTCTGCGGCCACATCGCCGAGCACCACCCCGAGATCCCGATCATCCTCGACGCGAAGCGAGGCGACATCGGGTCGACCGCCGAGCAGTACGCACGGGAGGCCTTCGGCCGCTACGGCGCCGACGCCGTCACCGTGAACCCCTACCTCGGAACCGACTCGGTCGAGCCCTTCCTCGCCGCCGGTGCCGTCATCGCCCTGTGCCGCACGTCCAATCCCGGCGGATCCGACCTCCAGCTCCTCGAGGTCGACGGCGAGCCCCTCTACGTGCGGGTGGCCCGCATGATCGCCGAACGCTGGTCGACCCTCGGCGAGGTCGGGCTGGTGGTGGGCGCTACCCACCCCGAGGAGCTCTCGCGAGTGCGCTCGACCGTCGGCGACCTCCCGATCCTCGTTCCCGGCGTCGGCGCCCAAGGAGGAGACGCCAGAGAGGCGGTCACCGCCGGAGCCACCGCGAACGGGCGCGGCCTGATCGTGAACTCGTCGCGAGCGGTGCTCTACGCCGATTCAGGCGAGGGCTACGCCGATGCGGCTCGCGCGGTCGCCATCGCGACCCGCGACGCCTGCCGGATCAGCCGCGAAGGCTGACGACGCTCGTCACGCCGGGAGCCGACCGCAGAGCGCTCAGCACATCGTCGGACACGACCGCGGTAGCCGCGATCAACATGAGGGCGCCTCCCGAACGGGCCACCCGCCCGACGTCCATATCGGCGATGTTGATCCCGGCGTCGCCGAGCAGCGTTCCGACCGTGCCGATCACGCCGGGACGGTCATCGTTGGAGATCAGCAGCATGTTCGCCGCTGGGGGCATGTCAACCCCGTGCCCGTCGATCTCGACCAGGCGCTCGGCCCCGGTCCGATCGAGAAGGGTGCCGGCGATGCTGCGGCCACCGCCGCGCACCGCGATCAGATTGACGTGATCCTCAGCGACGGACGACTTCGACTCCGAGAGGTCAATTCCGGCCTCGCTGGCGAGTTGTGGCGCGTTCACGAAAGTGACCAGCTCATCCACCGAGGCTGCGAGCATCCCCTTCAGCACGGCGAGAACGAGAATCCGCGTATCGCAGGCGGCGATATCGCCCTCCACCCGCAACTCCACCGACGACAGGTCATCGATCGAGAGGGACGAGAAGAGACGGCCGAGCCGCTCAGCGAGCCCGAGGAACGGACGCAGCATCTCATCGGCCTCAGCCGCGTCGACGTTGACCGCCCAGGGCACGAAGTCGCCGGCGAGGGCGAGTTGCACCATGTCGGCGATCGCGTCGCCGGCCTTGTCCTGGGCCTCGCGGGTGCTCGCCCCGAGATGCGGGGTGACAACCACCTCAGGCAGGGAGAACAGCGGCGAGTCGGTGCACGGCTCGGTGTCGAACACGTCGAGCGCCGCTCCCGCGATGAGGCCCTCGCTGATGCACTCAGCGAGGTCGGACTCGACGACGATCCCACCGCGGGCAACGTTGACAATTCGGAGCGAGGGCTTCGCCTTGAGCAGCAGTTCCCGGTTGATGAGCCCGATCGTCTCGGCATTGCGCGGCAGGTGGACCGTGAGGAAGTCGGCCTCGGCGACCGCCTGATCGAGCGGGAGCAACTCGGCGCCCATGAGCCGCGCGCGTTCCACTGAGACGAACGGGTCGAAGGCAACGATTCTCATACCGAAGGCGCGGGCCCGCTCGGCCACCAACTTGCCGATCCTGCCGAGACCGACGATCGCCAACGTCTTGTCGGCGAGTTCAACACCTTCCCAACGCGAGCGCTCCCATCGACCCGCCACGAGGGCCGCATGGGCCTGCGGGACGTTGCGAGCCTGCGCGAGGAGCAGAGCCATGGTGTGCTCAGCAGCCGACACGATGTTCGACTGCGGGGCGTTGACCACCATCACCCCACGAGCGGTGGCGGCAGCGACGTCGACGTTGTCGAGACCGATCCCCGCTCGACCCACCACCACCAGGTCGGAGCCGGCGGCGAGCACCTCGTCGTCGACCTGGGTCGCCGACCGGATGATCAGCGCAGCCGCGCCCCGGACGGCGTCGAGAAGACCGGCGCGGTCGAGGCCCTCGCGCACGTCGACCTCATGACCATCGGCCCGGAGACGATCGAGTCCGCCGTCGGCGATCGTCTCGGTCACCAAAATGCGCGCCATCCCCGCATCGTTATCCGCGCCGGTGTCCTCTACCAACCGGAGCGGAGTCTTTAGACGAGAAGTCATCGACCCCGGCGCGGACTGTCGCTGACAGCGCTCCGGCACGGGCGAAGTAGTTTGGGCTCGTGGCCGGCAGTGACGACAACGACGTCGAGATCCGCAGCCCGCACACCGTGGAGGAGATGTCCGCTGTGAGCGAGGTGCTCCGACAGATCTGGGGGGCGACCTCGGTGATGGTGAGCCCTGAGCTCCTCCGAGCGGTCGAGCACGCCGGCGGTTACGTCGCCGCCGCCTTCGTAGCCGACAACATGGTGGGCGCCTCCTTCGGCTTCCTCGCCCGTCACGAAGGACGACCCGCGCTCCACAGCCACATCACCGGCATCCTCCCCGGGGTGCAACACGCCGGTGTCGGCCGCGCCATGAAGAGCCACCAACGAGCCTGGGCCGCTGCGAACGACATCGACTGGGTCACCTGGACCTTCGACCCGATCGTGCGCCGAAACGCCTGGTTCAACATCGAGGTGCTCGGCGCCCGACTCTCCGATTACCTGCCTGACTTCTACGGTCCGATGTCGGACGCCGTGAACGCCGAGGACGAGAGCGACCGAGTGCTGTGCGCATGGCCCGTCGACCCATCGGTCGACGATCCGCGACCCGCCGGTCCGACGGAACGGATCGAGATCCCCACCCCAGAGGACATCGTCGTGCTCCGGCGCACCGACCCGGCTGCCGCGCAGGCCTGGCGCCGACGCGTCCGCGAGGAACTCGGAGCGGCCCTCGCCGCGGGTGCTGTGGTGACCGGCTTCACCCGCGAGGGCTCCTACATCCTCGAGCAGCCCGTCTGATGCGCGCCGGTCGCCTCGAGTTGCGACGGGTCCGCATGGACCTCGTCAGCCCGTTCAGGACGAGCTTCGGTAGCCAGACCGATCGCGACATCCTCCTGCTGCGCTTCGAAGGCGTCGACGGAGAGAGCGGCTGGGGAGAGTGCGTCGCGCTCAGCGAGCCGGTCTACTCCGCCGAGTTCGTCGACGGAGTCGAGCTGGTGCTCGAGCATCATCTCTGGCCGCGGCTCCGGGCGGCTGGCGATCTGACCGCCGCCGACATCGCCGAGATCCTCGAACCGGTTCGCGGTCATCCGATGGCCAAGGCAGCCGTCGAGATGGCCGCCCTCGACGCCGAGTTACGCGCGAACAACACCGATCTGCGGACCCACTTCGGAGCAACCCGCGACCGGGTGCCGAGCGGAGTCAGCGTCGGTATTCATCCGACGATCGATGATCTCCTCGCGGCGGTCGACGGCTACGTCCGCGACGGCTACGCCCGTATCAAACTGAAGATCGAGCCCGGCTGGGATATCGAGCCGGTTCGCGAGGTCCGAGCGCTCATCGGGGCCGACATGGGCCTCCAGGTCGACGCCAACACCGCCTACGGACGCGATGACATCGATCACCTCTGCCGACTCGACGAGTTCGACCTGCTGCTCATCGAGCAGCCGATGGCCGAGGAGGACCTCATCGGCCACGCCCACCTCGCCGCGGCCTCCAGCACCCCGGTCTGCCTCGACGAGTCGATCGTGTCCGCCCAGACCGCTCGGGACGCCATCGAACTTGGCGCCGCCGAGGTCGTCAACATCAAGCCGGGACGTGTGGGTGGCTACCTCGAGGCGCGGCGAATCCACGACCACTGCCTCAACCTCGGCGTGCCGGTGTGGTGCGGTGGGATGCTCGAGACCGGGATCGGCCGCGCGGCCAATGCCGCCCTCGCCGCACTTGACGGGTTCACCCTGCCCGGTGACATCAGCGCCGCAGCCCGCTTCTGGGCTCGCGACATCGTGCTCGACCCGATCACCGTCGAGGAGGGCTCCGTCGCCGTCCCCGACGCCCCGGGGCTCGGCTACGACCTCGATCTCGACGAGCTCGAACGGGTCACCTACCGGACGAGACTGCTCGACTGACCACCGGTACGCTCGCCCCATGGCCGCGCACCCGTTCCTCTCCGATGCCTGGATCGAGGCGGCCCGCGAGGTGCGGGAGTCGTTCGCCGATCGGCTCCCCGCCCCCGTCGCCGATGTCAGCGTCAACTTGGTCGTCACCGACGGACCCGATGGGGCGACCGTCGAGGCGCACCTCGACACCCACTCGGGAGCCCTCGACGTCGACCTCGGACACGTGGACGCCCCCGACGCGACCATCACCGTCGACCACGAGACCTCCCGCGTGCTGCTCGTCTCGCGCGATCCGGCGGCGGCGATGCAGGCCTTCATGTCCGGTCGCATCCAAGTCGAGGGGGACGTGATCCGGGTGATGGCCCTGCAGGCGGGACCGGCCGATCTCGAACTCGCCGAGGAGATCGCCACCGCCCTTGAGGCGATCACCGACTGACGCTCAGAGCGCGTCGAGGGCCGCCGAGAGCGTCGACGCGGTCCAGCCGGTCGGCGACTCCACCGACTCCCCGACCGTCCACGGATGCATGCGCTGGACGAGACCTCCTATGACCGAGAAGGTCTCACCGGTGAAGCGGCAGGCCTCCGAGGAGAGATAGGCGACAAGCGGTGAGGCATTGGCCGGATCCCACGTGTCGAACGCGCCTTCGGTGGCCGCCATCAACTCGGGAAGACCGGGGCTGGCGAGGGTGAGGCGAGTGCGCGCCCCGGGCAGGATGCAGTTCGATACCACCTCGTATCGAGCCAACTCCTGGGCGGCAATCTGGCTGAGGGTGGCGATGCCCGACTTGGCGGCCCCGTAGTTCGATTGGCCGGGATTGGCGAAGAGTCCCGAGGTGGACGCGGTATGCACAAGCGCACGGCGGCGGCGCTCCCCCGCGTGATACCGCTCGCGCCAGTGTCGCGCGGCGAAGTGGGTCATGGCGAAATGACCCTTGAGGTGAACCCTGACCACCGAGTCGAAATCACCTTCGCTCATCGACACGATGGCGTGGTCTCGGAGGAACCCCGCGTTGTTCACGACGACATCGAGATCACCGAAGGCGCTGACCGCCGCGGCCACCACCGACTCGGCCCCCGCCCAATCGGCGACGTCATCGCGGTTAGCAACAGCCGCACCGCCCGCCGCCACGATCTCATCGACCACCTCCGAAGCCGGGTCGCCGTCCCCACCGACGCCGTCGGGCGAGGTTCCGAGGTCGTTCACCAGCACGCTCGCTCCCTCGGCAGCGAGCAGGAGCGCGTGGGCGCGACCGAGACCGCGACCGGCACCGGTCACGACGACCACACGACCGTCGAGCGCTCCCATGGGTCCACCGTAGTGACGGCGGTGGCGCGCGAACGCACCGCCGCGGCCCGCCGACACTCAGACCGCGACGATGTCGACCTGGGTGCCGCGCGGATAGATGCCGTCGACCTCGGGGGGCTCCCCCTCGATGAGCACCTCGGACACGATGGCGTCGACGGCGCCGAGCACGAGTTCCACCTCGAACCCGGCGGCCAGAAGCTCGGCTCGCGCGTCGGCGAACACGATGCCTTCGGCGAGCGCGGGGAAGATGATGACGTCGGGTCCCTTCGACACGGTGACCGCGATCGCGGCTCCCCGCTCAATGAGCTCGCCCGCAGCAGGGTTCTGCTCGACGATCTGACCCGCCTCGGTCTCCTCGTCAAAGTCGCCCTCACGCTCCACGAGCACGAGACCGAGATCGACGAGGCGCGCGCGGGCGGGGCCCGTGAGGATCCCGACGAGATCGGGCACGGTCCTCGGTCCCGGACCGGCCGACACCCGAAGGGTGATCGCCGTGCCAGGTTCCACCGGTGTTCCGGCGACCACCGTCGGATCGTCGGTGGCGACCCAGGACACGACGACACCGACCGGAATGGACTCGTCGTAGACGGGCTCTACATAGGCGGTCAGACCGAGTGCCGAGAGCGCCGTCTCGGCGTCGGAGGATCGCGCGCCCGACGTGTCCGGAACGGCGCGAAGGGTGGGACCCTCGCTCACCACGTAGGTGAAAGGCTCACCCTCGGCGAGTTCGACGCCGGCGGCCGGACTCGTCGAGATGATCGTGCCAGGCGTTGGGACCGCGTCGCTGCGCTCGAAGAGCCGCTCGGTCGTCCAACCGAAGGGAGTGATCGTGTTGACCGCCTCGGCCTCGGTGACCCCACGGAGATCGGGGACGACGTAGATCGGCGTGACGAGAAGGAGCCGAGCCAGTAACGCCGCAAGCACCACCGCCGACCCCGCCGCCAACGGGAGCAGCCAGCCCGGTCGACGGCGACTGATGCGGACCTCCCCGGTCGCGTCTTGAACGGCCGGAGCCCGTACCGCAGAATCCTCAGCCCCGCGATCCGATGTCGGCACCTCGGCCTCGGTCCTGCCCGGGGCGGGTTGGCCCTGCCCCAAGGTGGGCTCGTTCGCCGCACGGGTGGTTGGCAGTTCGCTCGTGGAGGCGCCGGCCACCGATCGGGCGACCAGCGGCAGCGGCTCGGGCCGCGGCAGGCGAGGCGCTACGGCCACCAGTGCTTGATGGAGTGACTCAGCGCTCCATCGCTCGGAGGGGTCGGGCCGGGCGGCGTGCTCGAGCACCGCCGCGAGGGGTCCGAGATCGGCCGAGGCGGGCATGAGTCGGTCGACCCGTTGGGCGAGGGTCGCGACCGTCGAGCCGGCGTCGAAGGGCACCGACCCGGTGACCGCCTCGACGAGCACCAGACCGAGGGCGTAGATGTCGGCGGCGGATGACGGGTCGAGGCTGGTCGCCTGCTCGGGGGCCGAGTACCGCACCACATGGTTGTCGAGTGACGACGGATCGATCCAGGCCCGGCGCCCAAGCAGACCGGCGAGGCCCAAGTCGACCAGCCGCGCGCGCCCCTCGTCACCGAACATGATCTTCGATGGGGTCACCTCGGTGTGCACCAACCCCCGCGAGTGAGCGAGGTGGAGCGCTCGGCAGACATCGAGTCCGAGGGCGAGGGCCTGGGACGGACTGAGGAGTCGACCCCGATCGAGGAGGTCGCGGAGGCTCCCCCCAGTCAGCGCCTCGGTGACGATGCAGCCAGCCGCCCCTCGGTCGGTGTCGACCATCGCGGTGGCGAGCACGGTCGCGATGTTGGGATGGTCGAGGGCGCGCACCGGGCGGATCGCGCGCCGGAACTCCTCGGGGAAACCCGGGTCGGAGCACAGGGCCGGGTTGACGACGCGGACGGTGACCGCGCTGCCCGACGAGCGCTCCACTCCGTCGATGACGGTCGCGGTCGCTCCGACCGAGACCACCCCAGTGAGATGGAAGCGGTCGGTGATCTCCGACCCTCGGAGCAACGAGAGGTCCACGGCCACAGGACGCTAGCGGCGGCCGGATCGCCGTGGGGGTCGGGCCGGCCGCTCCGGTTGGGTCCCCCGACGAACCTCGGCCATGATGGTCGCGTGAGCGGTATCGACCCCGAAGCGACCGCGGAGACCGAACCTCCGGCGCCCTCCCGACGACGGGTCGACCCCGCCCTCCTCCTCGTCAGCGCGGTGATCGCGATCGGGCTCGTGCTCGTGACCCGCGGCTTTCTGGTGTCGGTGACCGGTGACGAGCGCAGCGACCTCCCAGCGACCATCGAGAGCGTCACCCCCGTCCCCGATGCAGAGCAGGCCCTCGCCCAGACGAACGTCTTCGTCGACCTCGCCCCCGGTCACACCGGGGTGCTCGTGATCGACGGGGTCGAGATCCCGACCGTGGACCTCTCGGAGGTGCAAGCGAGCCCAGTGGAGCCCGGCGAGCAGGTTTCGGTCCCCCCGGTGACGGTCTTCGAACCGGGCAACTCGACCCTGACGTACACCCCGTCGTCGAACGGTCCAGTACCTCGCTTCGAGCCGGGAGTGCACCGAGTCGAAGTCATCCACTGGCGGATCGACGAGGGTCGGCAGCGAGCCCGCTCGTTCACCTGGCAGTTCGCGGTCGTCTGACCCGCAGGCGCGCGGCCCGCTATCGGGCCGCGTCAGGTCGGGATCTCGCCCGATTCGAGCAACTCGTCGAAGCGATCCGCCGAGACGACCGGGATACCGAGCGACTCGGCCTTGGTGAGCTTGGATGCCCCAGCTCCGTCACCGACCACCAGGGCGTAGGTCTTCGCGCTGACACTTCCCGGGGCTGTGCCACCCCGGGCGAGCACCGCCGCCTGAGCGCTCTCGCGGGTGTGACCCGGGACCGTGCCGGTCACGACCACCGCGCGGCCCTCGAGGGTGGCCGGCAGATCGGAGACGCTCGGGCCCTCCGAGACACTCAGATCCACGCCGTGGTGATCGAGCCGATCAACCAGATCGCGGTGGGCCTCGCGAGACCACCAGTCGGAGACCGAAGCCGAGATCACCTGGCCGACCCCCGCCACCTCGGCCCGGCGCTCCTCTGATGCCTCGAGCACCTCGCGCACCCCACCGAGCGCAGTGGCGAGACTCTGAGCCGCGGTCGGACCGAGATGCTTGATGCCGAAGCCGGTGAGCACCCGCCAGGCGGGTCGGCCGCGTGAGCCATCGATGCCCCCCACCAACTTCTCGGCGCTCACCCGCGCGAAACCCTCCAGGGACTCCACGTGATCGGCGGTGAGGGCGTAGAGATCGGCGACATCGGCGACCAGTCCGGCAGCCGTGAGTTGGGCGACCGTCCGCTCGCCAAGACCCTCGATATCCATCGCCCCTCGCGACGCCCAGTAGATGATGCGCTGGTCGCGTTGGAACGGGCAGGTGGCTTCGACGCATCGGGTGTCGGCCTCACCCTCGGCGCGCTCCAGAACGCTCTCCACCGGACAGGGACACACGCTCGGGAACTCCCACGCTGCGAGCCCGTCGGGACGCTCCGAGAGCACCGGGCCCACCACCTCGGGGATGACGTCGCCCGCTTTACGCACGACCACGAGGTCGCCCGGGCGGACATCCTTCAGGCGAACCTGATCTTGGTTGTGCAAGGTGGCCATCGTCACCGTCGAACCGCCGACGAACACCGGCTCGAGCACCGCGAAGGGGGTGGTACGCCCAGTGCGACCAACGGAGACCTGGATGTCGAGGAGACGAGTGGTGCGCTCCTCGGGAGGGAACTTGAACGCGATCGCCCATCTCGGCGCCCGCGACGTGTGACCGAGCGCCGCTCGCTGGGCGAGGCCGTCGACCTTGATGACCACTCCGTCGATGTCGTAGTCGAGATCGTGCCGATGCTCCTGCCAGTGCCGGCAGAGCGCCGAAGCCTCATCGAGACCCTCGACCACCCTGACCTCTGGATTGACCGGGAACCCGAGGGAGGCGATGAACTCAAGGGCCTCGTGATGGGAGGCGATCTCGGGACCCCCGACCACCTCACCGAGCTGATAGGCCCACATCGACAGGCGGCGACGGGCGGTGACCGACGGGTCCTTCTGTCGGAGCGAACCCGCCGCCGCATTGCGAGGATTCACCAGAAGACGATCGCCGGCTTCGGTCGCCTCGCGGTTGAGCGCGTCGAACACCGACACCGGCATGTAGATCTCGCCGCGAACCTCGACCACCTCGGGGGCACCGGCGGGGAGCCGCTCGGGAACATCAGCGATGGTGCGCACGTTCGCCGTGACGTCCTCGCCGACCCGCCCGTCGCCTCGGGTGGCCGCGTGCACCAGCACCCCCGCCTCGTAGCGCAGGCTCATGGCCAGCCCGTCGATCTTCAACTCGCAGACCAGTTGGGCCTCGGAGCCGTCGAGGCCGCGAACCAGCCGCTCGCCCCAGGCCGACAGCTCGTCGGCGTCCATGGCGTTGTCGAGGCTCATCATCGGTACGGCGTGGACCACCGGCGCGAACGTGGCCGAGACCGCCCCACCCACCGACGACGACGGGGAGTCGGCGGAGGCCAACTCGGGGTGGTCTGCCTCGAGCTCCCTGAGGCGCCGCACCAGCGCGTCGAACTCGCCGTCGGGAAGCTCGGGGGTGTCGAGCTCGTGATAGAGCCGATTGTGGTGGGCGACCAGCGCACGCAGACGGCCGATCTCGTCGGCCGGCGACTCCTTCGGGCGACGTTGGTCAGCGGCCACGGCATCGCTCCATAGCCCGAGTGTAGATAGGGGGTGCGCGGCGGCCCGAGCGTCTAGGCGCCGAACACCAACCGGGTCGCCGAGGCCTGATCGCGCACTCGACTGGAGATCTCGCGGAGCGACCGGCAGATGTCCTCAGCAACCGACGGGGTGTGCCCCGCCAAGCCGCTCCGCGGACTCAGCAGGCTCTGACGGCGCAGCAACGACGGATCCGAGCCCCGCCGAACCAGATCGCACCAAATCGAGCTCAGCGTGTGCCATGAGCGAGTCGCCGTCACCCCGATCGGACCGTCGGAGGAGATCGCGCCCCACGCGATCCACCCGCCCCCGTCGAGGAAGCGGTCGATGTAGCCGGCCACCTCGACCACATCGGCCCGGGCCGGCAGCGAGATCACCTGCGGACCGGCCTCGAGCAGCGAGGGCCAGTCGGCGTCGAAACAGCAGTGCACCCCGACCGCGGCACGGTCCTGAACCACCGCCATCGTCCCCGAGAGCAGATCAGCGGCCGTATCGGGCGGCAGCGGGAAGTCGTGCTCCATCAGGTCAGCCATCAACGGCTCGTCGAGCACCATCAACTGCGGGGAATTCGGAAGCGCCCCCTCGAGGGCCGAGCAGAGCGCGTCAGCGTGCGCGCGCACCGTCTGGGAGGCCACCCGGAACGCGAGATCCACCGGGGCGCCGGCTCGAGTGAGCGACAGGCCGAGGGTCACCGGTCCCACCAGCTGCCACTTCACCGGGCGGGCGTCGATCCCCTCAGCCGACGCGACATCGAGAAAGGACCGGAACCCGGCGAAATTGTCCGAGCGCAGGTCGGTGACTACCGGAGCCTCCGGGTCGAGGGCGGCGACATCGACGGCGATCGTGCCGTACTGACCGAGGGTCACTCCCCGCGCGCCGACGATGGCCTGCGCGACGAGTTGCTCGGCCGGGGAGCGCCTCGGGAGGCGAGGCACCACCGCGATGTCGAAGTGGTCGAGGGAGAAGCGAGCCGCTGACTCACCATCGCGGTGAGGAAGGCTGCCGACACCGAGCGTCGAGCCGGGCCGACTACCGCCGAGCACCCCGCTCGCCTCGGCCTCCGGGGAGTCGACCGCCGCCATCGACAGATCGTGCCATGACAACCGCGCCAAGCACGACCCGGACCCGACAGACTGTCGACGTGGTCGAGACCGGGGAGAGAACGCCCAAGCGCCGTCGGGCGCCATGGTTCCCCGCCGCTGCCGTCGCGCTCTGGATCGCCGTCGCCGTTGTGGTCGGCGCCGGCCTCGACACCCTCCGAACCGATGACGGGCCGCTGGTCGGAACCGGACCGGCACTCGAGATCGTTTGGATCGCAGCAGCCCTAGCGCTCGCGATCCCGTCCGCCATCTCGTTGACCCTCGCGCGAGCGCTGACCCCCCTCGCCCCCATCGTCGCCGTGGCAATCGCCCTCGAGCGGACCGACGCCACCACCGTCGGGGGGATCGCCCTCTCGCTCGTGGCCACCCTCGCCGTGTGGTCCTCGCCGATCGGCTCGCACCACCTACAGGCCGGCGCCTACGGCGCCGAGCGACGCTTCCCCCTCCGACCACCCACCGGCTACGTGGTCGCCTCCGCCCTCGCCTGGTGTCTCACCGTCGGTCTCGGCATCGTCGCCGCGCGGGCCGAGGCGACCACCACCACGGCGATCACCGGTGTCCTCGCCATCGTCCTCGCCCTCGCCTCAGCCCCGCGCTGGCATCGGCTCTCCCGACGCTGGCTGGTGCTCGTCCCGACCGGGATCGTCGTTCACGATCCGCTCGTGCTCGCGGAGACGCTCATGCTCCGGCGATCCGAGGTAGCGACCCTCGCCATCGCCACCGACAACTCCCCCGCCGATCTCACCGGCGGGGTCACCGGCCCGACTCTCGAACTCGCGACCGTCGACTCGGTCACGGCTGTCCTGGCCACCGGCCCTCGACGACCCGGGGGCCAAGCGATCCACCTCAACGCTGCTCGGGTGGCCCCCACCCGACCGGGGGCGGTGCTGCGCGCCTGGTCTCAGCGACGGGCCACGCCGCCGCCGAGCACCCAGCGATCCTCGAGGTCGTAAAGCACCACGCTCTGGCCCGGAGCGACGCGACGCTGCGGCTCCTCCCAGTCGATTCGGATCACACCCGACTCATCGGTCGCGACACATCGCGCCCGCTGGGCCGGACCATGGGCGCTCACCTGCGCCCGAACCTCCCCTACGACCGCTCCGTCGACCCAACTGAACGAATCGACCTCGACCGAGCCGCGCATGAGATCGGCTCCATCACCCACCACGACGACCGGCTCGGGTTCGGCCACCACGTCGACCACATAGCGCAGCGGGCCTCCGCCTGGCAGGCCGAGGCCGCGTCGTTGGCCGATGGTCACCAACTCGACCGAGGGGACCTCGCCGAGCTGCCGTCCTTCGGTGTCGACCACCGGGGCCGATCGGAGCGGGATGCGGTCACCGAGGAACCGCTCGCGGCCACCGGTTGAGGTGATGAAACAGACGTCCTGACTGTCGGGCTTGTCCGCGGTGCGCAGACCGAGCCGTCGGGCGTGGTCGCGCACCTCGGCCTTCGAGAGGTGCCCGATCGGGAACACGGTCCGCTCCAACTCCTCGGCGTCGACCATGTGCACGACGTAACTCTGGTCCTTGTCGCGATCAGCGCCGCGAGCGAGTCGCGGACGACCCTCGGCGTCGCGCTCCAGCCGGGCGTGATGACCGGTCGCGACGGCGTCGAACCCGAGCACACGGGCCCGCTCGCTCAGGCGGTCGAACTTGAGATGCCGGTTGCACTCGATACACGGATTCGGGGTGATGCCCCTCGAATGCGCCTCGACATAGGGCGAGACCACCCGCTCGTCGAAGTCGTCGGAGAAGTTGAACACCACATGATCGAGTCCGAGTTGTTGAGCCACCCGACGCGCGTCGTCGACATCGGCGACACTGCAGCAACCTGTGTCGCTATCGCCGCCCCAGAGCCGCATGGTCACCCCGACGACCTCATGGCCCTCCTCGGCGAGCAGCGCGGCCGCCACCGAGGAGTCGACCCCTCCGCTCATCCCGACGAGGATCCGCACCTCAACCCGCTCCTCGAAGCCGCGCCACCGAAGACACGACAGCGCGGGCCGCCGCGTCGACCTCCTCCTCGGTGCTCGTATGGCCGAGACTCAGCCGGAGGGCACCGCCGGCGATCCCGCGAGGAACCCCCATCGCGGCGAGCACATGCGAGGGCTCCATCGCGCCGCTCGCGCAGGCCGAGGCCGCCGACGCGCAGACCCCCTCGGTGTCGAGCAGAAACAGCAAGGCCTCGTTCTCGATTCCCTCAAAGCACAGGTGCACGACCCCCGGGACGCAGGCGGAGCCGGGAACGGTCTCGTGTGCATCCACAGAGGACGAGATCGACTGCACCAGACGCGCGCGCAGCGCGCCGACGCGCGCCGCCTCAGCTCCGCGCTCGGCGTCGGTCTCGGCGAGGGCGACCGCCGTGGCGACGATGCCGGCGACGTTCGAGGTGCCGCTCCGTCGCTCGCGCTCCTGCCCGCCACCCCGGATGATCGGCGCGGGCGAGGCGCCACCGCGGGCTACGAGCACCCCGACCCCCTTCGGACCTCCGAACTTGTGAGCGCTCAACGAGAGCATGTCGACCAGCGGCGTCACCTCTCGAAGGTCGATCCAACACGCGGCCTGGACCGCGTCGGTGTGGAGCCATGCCCCCGGCGCCTCGCGTCGCACCACCTCGGCCACCGCCGCCATGTCGGTCACCGTGCCGACCTCGTTGTTCACGGTCATCACGCTCACCACAGACACCGCATCGCTCGATCGCACAACCTGCGCGAGTTCCTCGAGATCGACATGTCCGGTGGCGTCCACCCCGACCGCCACCCCACCCGAGGCGAGTACCGGGTCGAGCACCGCGTGATGCTCGACCGCCGACGTGACAGCGAGACCCCCGCGCTGAGCGACCGATCCGGTGACGGCCTGGTTGTCGGACTCCGTACCGCAGCCCGTGAAGATCACCTCGCCGGGGAGCACCCCGAGGACGGCCGCCACCTGTTCGCGGGCCTCGTCGACCGCTCGACGCGCCGTTCGGGCGAAACGGTGCGATCCGCTGGGGTTCGCGAAGCAGTCGGTGAGGAACGGGGTCATCGCCTCAACCGCAGCGGGGCGCATCGGCGTCGAGGCGGCGTGATCAAGGTAGAGCAGCCCGTCCACGAAGCGAAGACTACGGTGCGGCGGGGTGAAGGGGTACGACGAGTCGACCTACGGACGAGCCTTCGCCGACGTCTACGACGACTGGTACGGCGATGACCCCCGCGCCGATGACCTCGTGGCGAGCGTCGCCGCGTTGACCCGCCCTGCCGAGGGTCCGCTCGTCGAGCTCGGCGCCGGCACCGGACGACTCACCGCTCCGATCGCGGGCCGACTCCCCGACTGTCGGGTGATCGCGATCGATTCGAGTGCCGAGATGCTCGACCGCCTCCAAGCTCGCGGGGGATGCGAACGGGTGGAGCGCATCCTCGGCGACATGCTCGACGACCTGCCGGACGGGCCGCTCTCGTTCGTGCTCGCCTCCTACAACACGGTGTTCAACCTGGTCGGCGAGGGCCGTCAGCTCGAGCTGCTCCAACGGATCGCGGCGTCGCTCGCCTCGGGCGGCTATCTCGCGATCGAGACCGAACCGCCCGTCGGCGACGAACTCGACGACGACTCCACCGCCGACTCCTCGGTGACCGTTCGACACATGACGGCCGACACCGTGGTGCTGGCCGTGTCGAGACATCTCGGCGATCGGCGCCTCGAGGGACACTTTGTCGAAATGACGGACGGTGGCCGCACCCGCCTTCGACCGTGGAGCATCCGCTGGTTCGATCACTTCGAACTCGCGACGATGGCCGATGCCGCCGGGCTCGAGATCGCCCATCACGGCGCCGACTGGCCGACCGACGCGGACGCGTTCATACCCGGCCCACCGGCGGATCCGCACGGGCGCCGCGTGACGATCCTTCGTCGTGCCGATTCGGGTATCCGCGCGTAGCGGGACCGACCCGCGCCTATCCTGCTCATGTGAGCCAACTGCGTCTCAACCAGTTGACCGGCCGCTGGGTGACGATCGTGTCGGAACGGGCCCAGCGTCCCACCGACTTCGCACCCCGATCCGCCGTGGTCGACGGCCCCCCGGAGCGGCCCTGCCCGTTCTGCCCCGGAAACGAGGAGTCGACGCCTCCCGCCCTCGAGACCGTGGACTCATCGGGGTCTTGGCAGGTGCGGGTCATCCCCAACCTCTACCCGGCCTTCACCGGCGACGATGGCTTCGCCGTCCATCACGAGGGCCCCGTGCACGTCACGGCCGAGGGCACCGGCATCCACGAGGTCTTCGTGTACACACCCGACCACACCGCCGGTCTCGACGTCCTCGACGACTCCGGAGCCGAGCAGTTCATGGCCGCGCTCAAGCGCCGCTTCGTCGAGCACGCCTCAGCCGAGCACATCCGCTACACGCAGGCGATCGTCAACCACGGCCGCGAGGCCGGTGCCTCGATCGCTCACCCCCACGGCCAATTGATGGGCCTTCCATTCGTGCCCGGTGAGATCCTCGACGAGGAGCGCGCCTTCGCCCGCTTCGCCGGAGGCTGTGTGCTGTGCACCACGGTCGAGGCCGAGCGGTCGACCGGTGACCGGGTGGTCATCGACGCCGACGATGTCATGGTCATCTGCCCCTACTGGAGCGGCACCCCCTACGAACTGCTCGTCATCCCGAAACGCCACGACCTCCACCTGCAGGACACCGACGACACCACCCTCGGCGCGATCGGCCGCGGACTGCGCGACGCCATGTCATCGCTCAACCGGGTGCTCGGTGATGTCGCCTACAACGTCGGCTTCCACTCCGCCCCGCACCAGCACTCCGGGGAGTACCACTGGCACATCCACATCTGGCCGAATCTGGTGACGCAGGCCGGATTCGAGCGCGGCACCGGCGTCATGATCAACGTCGTCCCGCCCGAGCAGGCCGCCGCCACCCTGCGCGGCGTCCAGGCCACCGTCTGACCGATGGCGGGAATCACCGTCTCCGTCGAGATCGACGCCCCGACCGATCGGGTCTGGGAGGTCGTCGAACCGGTCGAACGCCACGTCGACTGGATGGCCGACGCGGTCGCCATCCGATTCACCGGCGAGCAGACCCGCGGTATCGGCACGACCTTCGAATGCGACACCAAGGTCGGTCCGATCACCCTCGTCGACAAGATGGAGATCACCGACTGGGAGCCCGGCGAGCGGATGGGCGTGCGTCACAGCGGTGTTGTGACCGGCTCGGGCCACTTCACGCTCGAGCCGATCGACCTCGGCCGACGCACCCGCTTCACCTGGACCGAGGAGCTCGTGTTCCCCTGGTGGCTCGGAGGGCCGCTCGGCGCGCTCGTCGGCGGGCGGGTCGTGATGGGCGCCATCTGGCGGCGCAACCTGCGGGCCCTCGCCCGCATCGTCGAATCGACCTGAGCCGCCGCGCTCAGTCGAGTCCCGCCGCGCGGGCGGCCGCTGTGACCGCCGCCCCGAGCACGATGACCGCGATCAGCGGGGCGCGGAGACGGGCCGCCAGCACGGCCGCGAGCACCCCGGGCAGACGGGCGTCGAGCACCAATTCGTCGCCAACGCTCACGGTGTCCTTGACGATCAGCGCTGAGATGAGCGCTGCCGGCACGAGGGCGAGACATCGCTCGACCACCGCCGGAAGCGAACGCCCACCCACGATCACCAATCCGGTCACCTTGAACAAATAGGCCGCGCCGGCGAGGGAGAGGACGAGCAGCCAGGTCATGGTCGCCTCACTCCGAACAGCACCCCGGCCGAGGCGACGAGGATCGGCAGTCCGATCGGAAGGATCGGCACCGTGACGAGGCAGAGCAGCGCCCCGGTGGCGGCGGCCGCACGACCCCTCGCCGTCTCGAGGTGGGGCATGACCATGGCGACGAAGCCCGCGGGGAACGCCGCGTCGAGCCCGAACATCTCTGGATCGACCGCGCTGCCCGCGAGTGCCCCGATCAACGTCCCGATGTTCCAGAAGACGTAGACGGAGGCGCCGGTGATCCAGAACGCCCGACGACGCTGTTGAGGGGTCGGTTGGGCGGTCGCCATCGCAGTCGACTCGTCGATGGTGATCTGCGCCGCGACCAGACGGGTGGGGAGCGCTCCTGACAGATGTCGTGACATGGTGAGCCCGTAGACGGCGTTGCGCGCGGCGAGTAGCACGGCGCCGCCGAAGGCCGACAGGGCCGACCCCCCGGAGGAGACCACGCTGACCGCGAGGAACTGGGAGGCTCCCGTGAAGACGAGGAGCGACATGACGCAGGTCTGGGCGACCGAGGCCCCGGCCGATACGGAGCCAACCCCGAACGCGATGGCGAAGACGCCGACCGCGGCGCCGAGCGTTACCGAGGCGGCGATGACCTGGCGGTCGTCAGGGGGCGTCGGCACCGAACCACACCATGGCGAGCGGTGGGAGATCGAACACGACGGAGTGATCTCGGCCCTGCCAGGGGACCTCCTCGGCCACCCCTGAGGAGGCGGAACCCCGCGCCCCGCTCCCCCACAGGTCGGTGGAGTCGGTGTCGACCAGCACCCGCCACTCACCTCCCCAAGGCACACCGAGGCGATACCCAGGGCGGGGCACCGGAGTCCAGTTCGCCACGGCGGCCACCGCTGAGCGCCCGTCGCGGGCCCATCGCAGCAGGGCGTACACCGAGTGATCGGCGTCCTCCACCTCAAGCCATTCGAAGGCCGTCGGATCGTCGTCGCGCTCCCACAGCGCCGGATGCCGATCGGCCGTCTGGTTGAGACGCGCGACCAGGTCGCGGACCCCCCGATGCGGCTCGTGGTCGATCAGCGACCAGTCGAGGGCGCGGTCGTGACGCCACTCCGACCAGGGCGCGAATTCGGATCCCATGAACAACAGCGGTGAGCCCGGAAGCGCCCACTGCCAGGCGTAGAGGAGGCGGAGGGTGGCGAACTTCTGCCAGTCATCGCCCGACATCTTGGCGAGCAGGCTGCCTTTGCCGTGGACGACCTCGTCGTGGCTGAGCGGGAGGACGTAGCGCTCGCTGAAGGCGTAGAGGAGGGTGAACGGGAGCTCCCCGTGGTGGTGACGGCGATGCACCGGCTCCCTTCGCGAGAACGAGAGCGTGTCGTGCATCCACCCCATATTCCACTTGTGGGTGAAGCCGAGTCCGCCGGCATCGGCGGGCGCGGTCACCCCCGGCCACGCGGTCGACTCCTCCGCGATCATGAGCACCCCCGGATGGGTGGAGCCGACCACGGAGTTCACCTCCCGCAGGAAGTCGACATTGACGAGATCCTCGTTGCCGCCGAGTTCATTCGGGATCCACTCCCCCGCCTCCCGGGAGTAGTCGCGATAGAGCATCGAGGCGACAGCGTCCACGCGGAGTCCGTCGATGTGGAACTCGTCGATCCAGTAGAGGGCGTTCGCCACGAGGAAGTTCCGCACCTCATCGCGCGAGGTGTTGAACACGAGCGTTCCCCAGTCCGGATGCTCGCCGAGACGGGGATCATCATGCTCGTAGAGGGCGGTACCGTCGAACCGGCCGAGCGCCCAGGAGTCCTTCGGGAAATGCGCTGGGACCCAGTCGACGATCACTCCGACACCGGCCCGGTGCAACCGGTCGACAAACCGGCGGAAACCATCGGGGTCGCCGAGTCGAGCCGTCGGGGCGAAATAGCCGGTGACCTGATACCCCCAGGATCCGCCATAGGGATGCTCAGCCACCGGGAGCAGCTCGACATGGGTGAACCCGAGGGCGGTCACGTGCTCGATGAGGGCCTCGGCGAGAGCATCCCAACTCTCGAGACCGTGTCTCCATGAGGCCGCGTGCACCTCGTAGACGCGCAGTGGCGCCTCGCCGCTCAACACCGCGCCGCGCCGTGCCATCCACTCGTCGTCCGCCCAGTCGAAACCCCATCCGGCGGCCACATCGTCGGGGATCACGCTCGCGTCGCCCGGCGGGCACTCGGTGCGCCTTGCC
>Ga0222718_10001536_pt1 | contig 21869 bp, 28 predicted proteins | sample C33_27DmetaG_FD_165045 | JGI IMG/M metagenome (GOLD analysis project Ga0222718, IMG submission 165045) | Estuarine water microbial communities from San Francisco Bay, California, United States - C33_27D | ecosystem: Environmental > Aquatic > Marine > Unclassified | place: USA: California...
GAATACACGTAGCTTTGAGAAACTTACTGTCGTACATACAGTCATCCAAAAGCATGAACGCCCCACAATTTGTTTTTCCGTTCCCCACCAACTTTCTTTGTCTCGCCATCACTCGCTCGATCGCATCTCTGTCATAGTCGCCATAAATGAAGAGATCGGGAATGAAATCGGAATAAAAATGGTTTCCTTCCTCAGTACCCGAAAGAACAATTCCTGCTGGAAGATGTTTCTTGTGGAACATGATATCCTTCACGAGTGTCGATTTACCCGTATTTCGCTTACCTATGAAAACACACACCCTGTCGTCTGTGATCGTCTCGGGTTTGAATTTCCTCAACTGAAGATTCATTCTAATGTAGTGTCTCGTTTTATTTAGCAAAATTTTACTCATGTACAGTAGGAATGGCTGGTCGTCTGAGACTCGCCGCCACTGGAGTCCAAGACCAATGGCTCACAGGTGAACCACAATTTTCGTATTTCCTGATGAACTTCAAGAAACATACAAAGTTTGCCTTTGACTTTGTGGAGAGTCAGTTTGATGGAAACGTCGACTTTGGACAAACCATCACGTGTAGAATCCCTGGTGACAAGGGTGACCTCGTTCGAAACATGACACTCAAAGTGACCCTGACCGACCCAGTCCCAGATACACCCGGTAAAAATAACACCGTCTGGTCACCATCGGTGCTGACACATCTCATCGAATACGCTGAACTTCTCATAGGTGGTCAGCCCATTCAACGTCTCACTGGAGAATACATCTACATGCATCAACAGTTACACAACACGAATGATGACATCGAGCAGACGCTCTATTTCCTGAACGGTCACGGGAACTACTTGAGTTACGCGGATGAATACACATATTTTCTCGATCTTCCGTTTTACTTTTACAGAAACCCTTCTTTGGCCATTCCCACGTGTGCCCTGACGAAACAGGTGGTGGAGGTTCGAATCAAGACGAGACCCCTGGATAAATTGGTGGTACACATCGGGACGGGTGTGAACAATATCCAGGCGTCCATCAATAAGTTTTCGATCGACACGGAGTTTGTTTACGTGACACCCGAAGAGCGTGGATACCTGATGACCAGACCTCTCGACTATGTCATCACACAGGTACAGTTGGCACAGTTTAAGATAAAGGCGGGAGATACGAAACGTTCGGTGATGCTCAATTTTCAACACCCAGTCAAGGAACTCTTTTTCGTTTCACAATCAGAGTTGTCCTCACTTCTTAACATATCGAATCAATACAATACCATCGTGAATGCCGAACTCCGTTTCAATAACGAAGTCGTCTTCAACCGCGACGGCCTTTTCCTGGCGTACGAACAGGCATTCAAACATCATGTCAACGCACCCGCCTCGGATGCGGAGTCTTCTCTCGTGATTAACACGATTAACCCTCCTCTCGGACCTTCAAAGTTTGGTATGTACTCCTTCGCTCTCAAACCCGAAGTGCCCTATCCCACCGGTCAGGTGAACATGAGTCGTATCTCACATAAACTATTCACGATCGAGGTTGCACCCATAGATGCCTCGTACGATAATGACACCCGTGTGTACGCCGTCAATTACAACGTGTTACGTATCGAGAGTGGTTTAGCGGGATTAAAATTTTAGGTGGATATAGTAGTAATGGCTGGACAAATACAGTTGATGGCCTCGGGTCCTCAAGAGAGGTTCTTCACGGTCGATCCAGACTACAGTCACTTCGTGGAAAGTTTCAAGAAACATTCCAATTTTTCGAGACAATACGTGACGATAGACCCAGAAAACGAAGCCGACTTTGGAAAAAAGGTTCGGTTCAAGATTGCCCAAAACCAAGGCGATCTTCTCACGACGTTGAGTGTCAAAATGCGACTTCCCGAAATCATAGAGACTGCGAATACGCTGTACATCGAATCCGTCGCACACGCTTTAATAGAACATGTGGATCTCATCATCGGTGGTAAGGTTGTACAACGTCTCACGAGTGATTACCTTCAGATTTACTCTGAACACAACGTGACCCAAACGAAACAAAAGGCGCTCGAACAATTGGTCGGAAAGTACCCCCTTCGAACGAGTGATCGACCGGTCAATCCAGATATCGTGATTCAGAACACGTTGGGTCTCGATTCAGAAGAAAACTTTTTCGTCGATCTCCCCTTTTACTTTTACGGACACTCAGAACTCGCCGTACCTCTGTGTGCCATCAAACACCAGGAGGTTGAGGTGGAGTTCAAGCTTCGGAGTGCACAAGAACTCGTCGTCAGGGGTGATGGGACGTCGAGTCCTCTGCAGGAGACACTTCGACTGAAACAATTTGAAATATGTGCCGAGGTCATCTTTCTCGATTGTGTGGAGCGTATAAAACTCGAAAATAATTCGATCGACTATTTAGTCACACAGATTCAACAGGATGTTTTTGATGTGGATGCAGGTGTCAACGAGGGAACGTTCAAGCTGGACTTTGTCAATCCCGTCAAGGAACTGTACTTTGTCGTTCAGCGGGAAGGTGCTACACCCTTTGATTACGACAACATATATGCCATCGCCAACGGTAAGTTGATTCTCTACGAAAACCTGGACTATCTCACACTCACTCTCGACGGTCAAGATATCATCACTCGGGACACGGGTAACGTCATCTTTCTAAAGGCGGTCCAAGGGGCGATACACCATTCGAAGACGCAACTCATTCGACGATTCTATTCGTACAGTTTCGCCCTTCAGCCCGAAGAGTGGTATCCTACAGGTCAGGTAAACTTTAGTTTGATCAAGGAACAGATTCTCAAGATGAATCTCACACCGTGTCCCGACTTTAAGCGCCAGATTCGTGTCTATGCCCTAAGTTACAACATTCTTCGTGTTTCTGAGGGAATTACACAAACTCTTTTTAACATTCAATACTAAAGATGAACATGCAAACCGGTTTCGGTGATGGGGGTGATGGTCTCATGAATCAATACATCGAGACCATGACCAATCTTTTAATGCCAGTGATGGAGCGAAGTACGATACTCGCAGCCGAATATTCCAAAGCGTGTGGAAGGGATACACTCCTCCCAGAAGACATGGAATATGCGATGAAATACTGTGCTATGTACACAGTTGGTCAGGATGTTGGATCTCTGTTCCCTGAGATTTACGAGGACGAGGACGAGGACGAGGACGAGGAGATGTCCATCGTCGAACCAGAGGACTGCCCACCTTTTGAGAGGTACGTTGGTTCTGATCCGACTTTCCTGCTCATGAATGAAGCATACGATCGCTGGGAATCGTGGCAACCCCAAAACCCGACAGAACAGATGTTAAAAAATGCTATTAATAGTAATGAGCACCTCGGAGCCTGAGGCGTGGTCGTTTTCAGAAACAAAGTTTAAAGCATACGATGGTTCAGGAACGAGCTCAAGTGAAGATTCATCTGATGATGAACAACTCTTCGCGAAAACTAAAACGCTAAAAAAGAAAAAGTTTAAAAAATTTGTAAAAAAGGAGGAACTCTTACCAGAATAATTTTCCAAAGGTACAGTATACAACAATGTCCGATACTGCCACCAAGACCATCAGCCTCGTCACCCAGGAGCTCGAGACCCAGTCGCTCAACGCGATCGTCGGTGGTTTCGCCTTCGCCGCCGCCCTTTCCTGGATGGATTTCGCGCGCTGGTCCGTGACCCAGCTCGTCAAGGTTCCCAAGAACGGTGGTACCCAGTACGCGCTCACCGCCATGCTCACCACCCTTCTTTCTATCATCGTGTTCCTCACGATCACCCGTTTGTCCACCCGCGTGTCCAAGCCCGTGCAGCCTGTCTACGCGATCACCCGGTAAATTTGGGTTTTCGTTTGGTAAATAACATCATCAACAGACCGATCAAAATGATCGCGGCGATATAGATCCACACATAAACATCTTTCTTCTCCTCCTCTTTTGGTACGGAGATGCTTATGGGTGCTTTTTCTTCATCGATGGGAACTTTAGGTAAATTAGCGAGTTTATCTGTCGAACATGTAATCTCGAACTTGAGTATGTGATCTTGATTCCTAAAGTCATACGGAATGAGACGACCATGGCTCATGTAAAAAAACTCGACTCGAATGTCCCGAATATACTTTTGGGGTCCAGAATGAAAACGGTGTTCGAGATGATCGTCCGCACCGTTGAAGTTGATATACGCAGAACCGTCTAAGAGTAAGTGACCGGTATAGAATGGTGTCGAGGAGTACACGTCCTGATTGAGTTCATCGGATCCCGCCGTGAGCTTGAGTATCAAAGAGTTTGGACCTTCCAGATTTATAGATCCACTTTTGATTGAACTTCCTGTATAGTCTCGAGACCCAAACCCCAGTATCTGGTGTGGTGTTGTTTCTGTGGATGCGTCACTTTGGTGACCATTCGTACCGGAAAAGAACTCGAGTGTAAATGCATTTGATGTACCCACGTTGGAAAAGTTGAGTGTGTTTGTCTCTTCGTCGTACACGATGAGACTCACGTTAGAATCTGGTGGTGCGACGAGTGTTTCTACATCTTCAGCTAAAACGTACCCGTTCGCATAGTTTGTCTCTTCGAGTGTGAAGACGTTTCCATCGATACTAAAACTCTTATTGGTCGAACACGTCGTCAATTGGGGTGTGGGTATACGAGCGGACACGAGTTTTATAGAGGAGACGTCGTAAATGGGATTTTCGAGTGTGACGATGTAGTCATGGGGACTTTGAAACGTATTAGAATATTCATCTATGATGACAGCGTGTTCACTGCTATCGATAGAGAGGCTATGCACCTTCATTAAAATATGCGTATAATATTTTAATGATTGTTTTTGTCTATGACACAAAAAATTACTGGGAGAGGGAGTGTGCGAGAGGGTTGTTGTACAACTGCTTCTTCGCGATATCCAGAGAACGGGTGTTAGGGTTTTCGTTACCCTTGTACGCGTTAAACTGGTGGAACGCCTTTTGCTGATACTGCTGGGTCCAACCACCGTTGGCTGCATTTATACGTCCATCGACACGTGTCGTATCCGAACGCACGGCGGTGAGAGCACCACCCTGTTTGAGGGCACTTTCCCTGACGTTCATACGCCCAGCGTTACCCATACGGTTAGGCTTGCCACGGCGATCCTCGGGGCGGAAACCATACTTCATGAGTTCTTCGTTGGTCTTCGCAGTCACCTGCACAGCGGCGCTGTTGGTATACGCACCGTGATGGCTGTGAATACCTGGAGCTGGGCGGTTCGTGTACATGTACTGCTCATCGTTACGGTCGCTCTTGAAACGAGTGGGATCTTGGGCGACCGTCTGTGCCGACACGAAACGCTTCGCGCCGTTGAATCCAAGACCATCCGCGCGGTGTCCAGTTTCGGAACGGTTGGTGGTACGCTTGGTCTTCTCATGTTCGTTACGAGGGACGACACCGGACATACCTTGCGCGCGGCCGGGCATAGTGGGTAAACGAGTGGGAAGGAATGAGGTTGTTTCGGGTTTGTTATGGGTGAGTTCACCAACCTTGGCGGCTCGACCACCGGTGATGTCATGTGCGGGACCGGAACGGCCTGGGAGAGTCGTCAGACGATATTCACCGACGTTGATGGGGTTGACCCTAAACATTTGCTGGTAGCCACCGACAGCGGGAGTATCAGCGCTCACACCGAGACCCGGACCGACGAGCTGCTTCTCCACGGGACTCAAATTGTTCATGCGACCCTGATCGTACATACGATTGCGCATGTTCAAAATCTCCTGACCGCCACTTCTTTGTTGACGACCGATATCCGCGAAACTGGCCATCTCCATCTTATGTGGAACTTCGACTGTGGGTTCAAAATTGACATTTTCCACTTCCATGGGGGGAGGAGCAACCTGTGGCGGTGGTGGTGGTGGTGGTGGTTCAGATTTAGTACTCAACGTTCGACCAGCATACACGAGACCGGCCACAGCCATGAGTGAAATGGGATCTGCCATTCTTACTTCTTACCCACATTTTTATTAGCGTACCTTTGCTGAAAGAGACCATTCTGGACTTCGGCACGGGTACTCGCGGGTTCGTATCGCATGGTCCTAAGGGGAACCTTGCAATCCATGTTGGTGAGAGGGAACAGATTACGTTCATAGGTTTGCACGATGTTCTTGTTGAAACGCGACGTGGATTGGGGACGAAGTTGGTCGCTCGTGTCGATGTATTGGGCTGGGGAACCCTTACCAGCCTTGTACGGGGCGGTACCATAGAGCATGGTGTTGGGGCGGCAACCGCCACAGTTGAGAGTACTGGGCTGAGGATAGACGAACACCTCGTCAGTCGCACTCACCGCGGGCAGAGCACCAGTATTTTGAACGATGGAAAGGCCAGGCTGAAGCTGGTATGCCATTTATTATTACATGAGAATATTTATCTACGATCTCCATCCATACCGAGACCACTGTATGCCTCCAATTGGGCACCTCTCGCATTCGGGTCGCAATACCGACCATCACTCTTACACATGGGGCCATTCTTAGGACCATAGAGCCACTCCGCGAATCTCGTCTGGTCTCCTGGGATTTTAGTCACGGGATTCGAAACAAACTGGCGATCCAGGGCGTTTCGCATATATTTAGGAAGGGGGGAGCGCGAACGCCCAGAATCGAATGAAATACGTTCAGTCGTGGGGTGTTTCACACTGGAATAGTAGCACGCCTCTAAACGGTTGGGGGCGTCGGTAAAGTCGGTGATGAGCACGTTACCCATGGGGTTATCCACGGTAGGCTTCTGACACATATCACCCGACACGGTGTTCCCGTACGTGTCCTTGACCATATTAGACTTATAAAGAACGTAGATGACAGCGAGGACGGTCATACCCAATATAAAGACACGTGGATCACGACGAATGATATAAATGAGACACGACGCGTAAATCACGAAACGAGAGGCAGCGTTGATACGATCCTCTGGTGACTGGTCACGTGTCGGCCAGAATTGAGTAACCGAATCAGCCCTGATGAGTTGCTGGGGATCGTCGAACCAAGCTTTCATTTAGTATATGATGAGGTTTATTTTTTAGGGAGACTACCAAGCATACTACCCATCATCTTCATGAGAGCATCTTGGTTAAGTTCGCCACCATCTCCATCCTGCAACTTCGAAGCCACACCCTTGGCGATATTCTCGATTTGGCTGAGTGTATCTTGGGGGAGGGAGGTGATCGTCGTACCGAGCATGTACAGCGTCTGGAGGTACTGCCACGTCGCAGCCCTCGTGTTGGCAGTCATACGTTCCCAATAGGACTTGATGTTCAAATCCTTGAGAAGGTCGATCGTGTCAATCTCCTTCAATAGAAAAGTCTCATCCTTCGCCGAAATCTTATCCGCGTAGGGGCTGACACCCTTCATAAATCCATCCACGACGAGACGGGGGTTGGACGACTTCAAAAGATCGAATGACGTCATCATCTTCTTAATGCCTTTTTCCTCTGGAAAAGTCTTGTGCAATTCCACAAGAAATTGACCCATCATATCGTTAAACGCAGTAACGGAAGCCATTTTCTTATTTTAATGGTGTAATCTTTAAGTTTAAAAAGGCTCGTTGGAGATAGACTCCTTTTGCCCAATACCACCCGACACGATAAAGAACACGAGAATCGCGTTGAGGGCGGCGGGTTTCGTGTATTTGTTGAGTTCGAGTTTTCCCTCGTTATTGAGATGCGCCTTCAGATGAATATAGCCTGCGGTGATACCTCCAGCGATGAGAGCGGCGCTCATCGGGTCACGCAGATAATCGGAGAGTTCCATTTAATAATACCTGGGATTTTTTGTACGCTGTTCAGGTGCGTCTCCAAAAAGTACATCATCATCATCCTGCTGAGGCTGAGCGATCGGCTCGGGCTCGGGCTCGGGCTCGGGCTCCGGTCCTGGATCGGGTGCCTGGACACCTGGAACAGTTTTGAACTCATTCTCGAGACCCGTAGGCTCTGGGTCAGGGGCACCCATGGGTTCCGGTTCAGGCTCTGGCTCTGGCTCTGGCTCTGGCTCTGGTTCGGGAAACGGTTCACCATCGAACACGTCTGGATCCGCGCTGTCATGAATCTCACCATCGAGTGAAATATCACGCGTTTCCTGAGACATGTACGTCTGAAGAATCTGTTGCACTGGAATCAACTCCTTGACGGTGGTTTCGATGCAAAGAGAGAAACGTTCGGTGAGTTTTTCATCACGCAAGTACTCACTCTGTTCTTCACTAAAGATGTACGGATCCTTGTACAGATCCTTGGCGACGTTATTGTAGCACGTCTGAATGAACACCTCTTCGGTGGGAAGCTTCAGAGAAATCTTCTTGTTATCCGCCTTGAGACGAACCGCGGAGAGGATCTTCGTACACGCCACGAAAACAGCCGCGAGAAGATCACCGTACCACGCACAACGGTTCGTGATGTTGTCAGAGTGGTTCTTAGACATCGCGTTCGACCAATTGGGAACTTCCTTGAGGAGTTTCTGAAACATGATGAGCACCTTGCGACCCTTCGACATGGTCACGGCCTCGTTGTACATATCCTGAAACACTTCGATCATGGCGGGGCACATGATGAGACAGAGTTGTCCCATGTACTCCTTCTTCGCTTCTACCATTATTCCAATCGAGTCAGACATTTTATAATAGTTTTACATATTTAAACTTTAACTCTCACGCATGCCCCCTGTATTTATTGGCGATCTTCTTGAGATTCATGAGATTTGGAAAGTCACCCACTTCCTCTTCACGTTCCCTTTTTTCCTTTTTCTTTTTTGGGATGATCCATGAAACATAAATATCATGGTCACTCAATAGTTTAACCGTGAACCCACCGAGGCTAAATTGTCGTGCGACATATCGAGCAGCTACACGTCTATCGAATACTGGATACCCTATGAGAAACGCAGGGATGGTTAAAAAAATTTGTTTATGACCAAGTTCGACGGATTGTTTAATTTTGGAGGAAAATTGTTCATAAATCTTTTTGTAGATTTCCTTTCGTATCTGTTTTCTTTTGTCATCAATCCTGGTGACATCGTCGATACTTATCATTACAATTACTGTAACTTATTTTTTACCGAATCAAACTCACTTTTGGTGGGAATGGCAACCTCCTTCACGAGCTGATAATCGACAAACTCTTTACCTTCAGTATTTTCAACGAACGGTGCGATGTCACTGAGGGCATCGACGCCTATGGGCTGCGAGCGTAGAGAAACGAGCTTTGATTTACCGTTTTGCACTTCAAATGAGGCGACGACGGAAAATCCAAACGAGAAACCACCCTTCTTCATCACCATGAACATACACTCATACAGATCGTGCTCTTCGTTCTTGTACTGCTTGATGGAAGTCGTCTCGATGATGTACGTCTGGATACCGATTCGCTTGGAAACTTCCTTGTTCGTCTTGAGCACAAAGTCCTCGATAGTGTCGTTGTCGACACTCACCTCGACCATCTGGTACTTGGCGAGATCAGGTTTGGGGTCATCGAGTTTCACAGGTCCGACAGGTTTCGTATGGCCTGAGAACCCGAACATCTCCGTGAATGATTCTTGTGTGGTCGTCAGAAGAATGACAACCACGAGAAGGGCGAACAAAACAAAGTAGTTCATCTTTATTACTATAATGCGTTAATTTTTTTTTACAAAATACCCTATAGATAATAGATGTCGCTCCTGATCTATAGTCCGAGGTGCAAACACTCTATGGATGTCATCGAGTATATTAACAAAGTTCCTCAACTGAAGCAGCTCGTGCATTATCATAACATCAACACACAGGGGATACCACCGAATTATCGAAACAAAATCAATCGTGTTCCCACGATGCTCACGAAGAATGGAAAGATCCTCGTGGGTAACGAGATTAAGAACTGGTTGGATTCCCTCTTACCCAAGAAGGAAGTCGAACACGCTGGTATAGGTGGATTTGGGTGTTCGATGACCACCCTGGATGGAAATAACCCACTCGGAGACATGTTTCGTCTCGATGATTACGGTCGTTCCCTTCAACCGGCGATGACGAAAGAGCTCGAGGAGAAGATTAACCGTGACGTATCCAAGGGTGTAGCGTATACAGAGTTAAAGATGTAACGCACATATCAAGATAGATATGAAATTGGTGACGATTCAGGCATCAGCTTTTAAATCAACGTTCGAGGTACTCAAGGATATACTCAACGATGTGAACATTTATTTTAAACCGGACGGTGTGTACGTCGTGACACTCGACACTGCCAGGACCTCTCTCGTCGACATGTATCTCGCGGCAGATAACTTTGAGGAGTATCACTGTGAACAGGATGAAATCATAGCTGGTATAAATATTTCAAATACGTTTAAACTTCTAAAGACGATTACCAATAACGATGTCCTTCAGATAGAGATTCAGTCAAAGGAGTACATGGACATAGAAATCATAAGTGAATCTAAGAGGACGAAATCTAAATTTCAACTCAAACTTTTGGACATCAACGAAAGTCGAATCGAAGTTCCGGATATAGAGATGACGACCGTGACGACCCTTCCATCCGCTGACTTTCAACGCCTTTGTCGTGATATGTCAAACATAGGAACGGATATTGAGATTACACGGGGTGGCAAAGACATTTGCCTCAAATGTGAGGGTGATTTTGCCAACCAGGAGACGATAATCGAATGCCCGGACGAGAGTCCTAAAATTACAGGTTTATACAGTCTGAAGTATCTGAATATTTTCACAAAAGCGACGAGTATGTGTGCGTCGGTACAAATTATTCAAGAAATTGGAAATAGGTTTTTGATTCTAAAGTACAACGTGGCCAACTTGGGTGAGCTTAAGTTTTACTTGGCGACTAAGGTATCTGAAGATCTGTAGTGAAGTCATCGAGGGTTGAGACAACCTTTTTCATACCCAAAGTATTTGAAAGTATGATCTTTGGAAAATCTTTTTCGAGTGTTTCTCTGTCGTAATATAAAAAATGTTCGAGTGGAACTTTCTGTGCATGAAAATCATTTCTCGGACCGTTGTATCGTTTCACCTTTTCAGTAATGTTTCGCACGGGTTTATCATCATGATCAACTATCCAAGCATTACTCAAAGGGATACTGAAGTGCATGGCAGTCTTTTCCCCCTTTCCTGGTCTGAAGTTTATATCATTCGATATGGCGGTGTATTCTTTGCCGTTGAAATAGTATCGCACACGAAGGATCGTGAATAAGACATTCTGTGGTACGATCGTGTTCCTAAAGTTTTTACCTGTGACGTTCGTATAATATGAATCGAGAATACCATCGTCCCAATCTTTGCTCTCTTTCATCCAAAAGTCATCTTCGACTTGATACTTCATGTCATGATCAATCTCGTATTCGAGTTCTTCTGAGATGACCGAGTAGTCTCTCGGAGACATGAGTTGTTTGTAGAATAAGTAAAGGGTACTTAAAAGTTTGACGAGCATCTCTCTATAAGACATGGAAGGTAATTTTTTAAGCAGATATAACAACAAAGTCGCACATTGGAAACAATTGATAGAAGAAGACCCATCCAAAAAGGGTAAATACGAGACTGAGATGGCTGAGTATCTCATGAAGTGTATGCCGTACATGAATCAATACACGGAAGAAAATGAAGAAGTGTTCAATACCGACAACGTTTTCAACGTCAAAGAAACAGTCGGTTTGAAACGGAAAGATATATTCAGAGATTATCTCATAGAAGTTGAGAATCAAAATATAGCGAGACCGAGGGAACGTATGATCGAGGAGTGTTCCACGTGCCCCTATAGTAACATTATTCATTTTCACGATACGAGTGATCTCGTATGTGACTCGTGTGGTGCAATCATAGCGACACTCATAAGTGAAGAGTTGACATATCGGGAGGAACAGGAAACGTCTGAGAAAATTGTAAACTATGCATACAAAAGAGAAAATCATTTTAATGAATGGCTTTCACAGTTTCAAGCTCAAGAGATGACCACCATACCGGATGAAGTCATAGAACAATTGCGTTCAGAACTGAAAAAGATGAAAATCAAAAACCTTGAGGATATCACACACGCGAAGATTCGGGGACTCTTGAAAAAGTTGAGACTCAATAAGTTTTATGAACATGTTCCATACATCACAAATATTTTGAATGGAATTAAACCACCAAATATGCCACAAGAACTCGAAGAAAATTTACGAATCATGTTCAAGGATATCCAAAAACCTTTCGATGACAATTGTCCGACAGAAAGAAAAAACTTTTTGAGTTATTCATATGTTCTCTATAAGTTTTGTGAGTTACTCAGCGAAGATGAATATCTTCAATACTTTCCACTTTTGAAATCGAAAGAAAAGTTGTACCAACAAGATGTCATATGGAAAAAAATATGTCGCGATCTTCGATGGGAATTTATTCCGACAGTCTAATTATATGAATTGTCCGAATTTCAAGATTTGTGGTAAATCCATGCGACCCGGACTAAAGGTTTGTACATCATGTTTTTGGAGATTTAAAAATGAAGTACTCGAATTCAAAAATGATACGTGTCCAAAATGCCATGAAACGACCGAGTGTGTCAAGTATAGAAAATGTGCACACTTTGTATGTGTAAAGTGTTACGACAGATGTACCCTATGCCAAGATGAAAAATAAAATGCATACATACTAAATGGTCGTCCGCATTCCTCTCAGTAACTCGGGTATCATGAGTGCCCATGGGTACGAGGATGTCAAAGAAAAGTCCAGACTCGCGCGTCACCGTGCGCTCATGCGTGTCGTGCGCGCGGGTGAACCGCCCCTGGGTCTCTTTAGGCGTCTCAACGTCTTGATGATACTCTTCAAGAATAAAGACCCTAAGTTGTCCAAGATTTTTAAAGAAGATAGAGATTGGGTGCGCGAAAAGTTATTATGACACCCGATGAGGAACACACGCTTTGCGCACTTTATGACTTGGAGACTCATGTACTCCCACACTTTAACCACATGGCATCCACAGAACCGGCTGTGCACTACTGTATCGAACAGGCTAAGCATCATCTAAATCAAGCTCGGGAACTCCTGGAAGCAGTTGTGATAGATCCGCAGACGCAGTACGATGATGGGCGAGAATTCTACCGAATGCTTGCTCGAGTTCTTCCTTTGATGGTCCTTGCACAATCTTTTTCACCTCCACCTCCCGACCAGAATGAGGGGGAAAGTTTATCAGATACGCAAGATTCAGGCCAGTCAGACGAAGATAATTATGAGCCTGTAACTCCGCCCCATCTCCGAGGGTCCGAATCGTTTTAAACTCGAGAACATACCTTCCATCTATGATGATATCAGCCCTCACGTTGCCTATGACATGACCCCTGAACACCACAGGTATGATACGTTCAGATTCATATTTGATGTTCTTCTCCCTCAACAAGACCTCGACCGCGTTGTGGTACACCCGCTCACTGTGCCCCGGCCCCAACTCGGCGTAGATTTCTTTCATCCACTTCTCTATCATTAGATACGAGTACCTTTTTTTCTCTATATACTATAAAGATGGCGAGTCCCATGAATATCAACAAGAAGAACAACGGCCCCGTACCCATGAACATCAACAAGAAACCCCGTGAGAAGAAGAAGAAGAACCGCCCAGTTCCCATGAACATCAACAAGGGTGATCGTGTCGTGTATGTGCGTGCACATACTCGTATTATTAAAAGTAAGTAATAGTATGAACGTGTGCGCCTTTCGACCACAACGTGTAAAAATTCCGAGAAAGGTCATACACGAACTGAAACATATAAGTGATCTCTCATCCCGAAAGAAATGGGAATATGCTGGGAGTATTGCTTGTACATTTAAGGGGAATCAAGTATGTTTCAGTAAACCCACGTTCGTAACTTCGAGAAATAGACGTCGTGTGACTATCGATACAATCGAACTCGTGTGGCCTTCGTTGATTAGTTATCACACACATCCAGCGGTGGTTCAACCTCACGTATTGGACTACGATAGTAGTGAAATATTCACGACACTCCCGAGCAATTCAGATTTCGATGTGTGTATATGTGGATTTCCCGGAATGCAAATAAACATCATATGCGACGCACATGGATACTACGTCATAGATATTTTAGAAGCTGCAGAAAATGATAAAATACCCATCCATCAAAGTGTTGTTCGATTCATGAATGACTTTAGACAGGAAACATTCATGAGAGAACATGCGTTCAGCGAGGATGGTCTCGAATATTTCCACGCGACACTCACCGAATGGAAACGTGTGATCAATACGGAACTCAATCAACAACTTCGAGATTTATTTGGTATCACCATTCGGTACTACGCGTACACAGAAGAACCGCCGATCGTCACGATCGACCGGGATAGTATCGAGCCATAGAATCTTCCAATTCATCCACCTCGTACCACGCCCAGTGACACTCCTTCGAGTCCTTGTCCAATTCACATATTTCCTGTGCTTCTTTTATCGCTTCTGTAAAACGTAAACGAAGTCTCAGATTTTCTCGAATCTTCTTAGGTTCGGTGATGGGTGGTTTATTGTAGAGAGATTCCAAAACGTTTTTACGGGTCTTTGCCAACTTTAGTTTGTACAAACTATTTTCAGAAAATGTGGCGACACATTTCATTTAATATATACTCGCATAAAGATTTTAAGTACCTAAGTATCTCACAACTTTTACGTAAAGTGAATCATGTCAACAGTAAAACTCTACGCTCACGAGAATCATGTCCAGGTTCTCGTGATTGATCCAAACTTTTTCGAAAGAGAAGAACCTCCTGTGACGGGTAGAATTAAGAGTCACTACGTCGACGATACCAAGTACGGAACACCACGATTCAAGTCCTGCCAGGAAGAACTCGAATGGTCGCGGACACAGGATAAGAAGTGTATGCGATGTGAACAATTCAAACCCTTGTCGTGCTTTCCGTTCAACACTGTCGGAACGGCAGCTTTCAGGTACAAAGATGTACATTACAGAAGGGGTGATTGTACCACGTGCTGCAAACAGACCCGGAAAGAGACGAGTCAAGCGCGAAAAAATGCACGCTCCACGAAGGCACCAAATGATACACCGTGTGAGATTTGCAACAACGTGCGACCGCTCGTGTGGGACCACGATCACGATTCTCTCGAGTTTCGAGGTTGGATCTGTGAACCGTGTAATAGGGGACTGGGGCTACTCGGTGACACGGTGGAAAAAATTGAAAGAGCCCTCGCATACTTAAAAAAATGACGCACCGAAAGGGTATGGAACTCTATCATGGAGACTGTCTCGTTGAGATGGATAAGATAGCCGATGATAGCGTCGATTTAATAGTGACTGATTTACCATACGGAAGTACCCGGTGTAAATGGGATACGATCATAGACATGGATGCGCTGTGGAAACAATATACCCGCATTCTCAAGAAACCCCACGGAGTCGTCGCCCTTTTCGGGCAGCAACCGTTCACGTCCCGTCTCGTATCCAGTAATTACAAATGGTTCAAATACAATCTCATTTGGAAAAAGAACAAGACGACACAGTATCTACTCGCGAACTATCGACCCATGAAGTGTACAGAAGATGTGGCGATCTTTTCACCCGGTGGTGCGGCGGCTGCATCGAAGCACAAGGGGAATATGACATATAACCCACAAGGACTCGTTCCTGTCGACATTAAGAAGAAAAACTCTGAAAAGCGGATAGGAAAGATGTTAAATCAGGGTCATCATCTCGGTCCGAACAACAAATTACTGGGAAACTCTGAATACACACAGAAGTTTACGAATTATCCCACGGAGTATATAGAGTTTGATATCGAGAGTGATACGATTCATGAGACACAAAAACCTGTGAAACTTTTGGAATACCTGATTAAGACGTACTCGAACGAAGGTGATGTCGTATTGGACAGTACCATGGGTTCGGGTACGACGGGTGTCGCGTGTGTGAATACGGGCAGAAAGTTTATAGGTATCGAGCTGGACCAGAAGTACTTTGAGTTGAGTAAAAAACGAATCGAAACTCAATAAGGGTGTTTGTGTACCCATAAATTGCAAATCCATTTCTCCCCATTCTTTACGGGTTTCCCGCCGTGTAAAGCTTTGGACGTCATGAGTTCGTAATTGTCGAGCGTTTCGAAGAAGAGCATGTCACCCGCCTTGAGACGAAACGACTTATCCAGATTTTGAAACTCCGTCTCACCACCGTCGTATCCATCGTTGAGTGCGAGAATGAACGTGTACAACCTCGGGTTCGTCGTCATATTACCGACATCCTGGTGTGGTCTGTAAAATCCACCGGGTGTGTACCGAAGAACTTGTAACTTTTCACAGTTATCCAAAGGTCTGTCGATGTATTGAAGGCATCGCTCCATGACGCGTCGAACGACCGGGTCATCGTAGTCTAACCAAGCCGTCTCACTTCTACGCATTTTTTCATCGAGTACTTGGTCTATGGATACAGTCGAAGGTTCGAGATTATTATTAGCTTTTTTCATTATGTACTCCCGTTCCTCTGGTGCTAAAAAGTTGTGAACGACCTTTGGATGTGGATACACGGGTAACATGTAAATCACCAATACGATGAGAAACAATAAGAGTATCATCCTACTGTACTCACACAAAAATATTCTTGGGATACGCGGAATTGTATCGTGTTCGAATAACATCGATTATTTCATTTCCATACTCGAATAATTTTTCCAGTAGTTCAATAATCTCTGGGTATCGTTCTATGTCGAGTGCATACTGTCGAAGTATATCACCTCCCGTGTTCGTGAGCATCTCATACAGTTGGGATGTGTCTCGTATCTTTTCTCTAAATTTTTCCTGTCTCTGTAAAAAAATCTTAAAATCTTCCTCGGCTATATCGTTTAACATGTATGCGATTCTCATCTGGGTATTATCTACTGGCCGTGTGTCCAGGTAGAGTAATTCCTGTTCCAACCTATATACAGTCAAAGCGTACTGGAGTATGTCGTTGGGTGCGTTAAGACCGCGAAGTTCCCTGAACGAAGGCGTTCCACCACACGGTATGTCACCATGTTCCCGTGAGTTCATGGTTTTACGCTTAAACTCTATGAAATGTGGGTTATGTACTCGACCGGTGTCAATCTCCCCCGTTCTCCAATTAAACGCGGTATGACAACTGATGCACCACATCTGTGCACATCCACTCGTCTTATGTATGACCGTTCCACATTTTGGACACGATTTACTATCTTTGTTGAGAAGCTTCATCGTCTCGACCACCTCTGGGTCGCACTCGTGTGTATCGGAAAGGATCTCATTACAATCTTTACAATAATACACGCAACATAAACCACAGAACCAATCTTCATTCAAAAAACCTTTACATGTCTCGTTAGGACACTGACGCGTGAACGTTCTCGGTTCACCAGTGTCCGTTTGACTTCGTAATTGTTCTAAATCTCTGTACACGTTCTCCATCTCCCTATACAAACTCCTGACATCTGGGTGAATCACATTACCACTATGTAACGTATGAAGTTCTATGAGTCTTTCTTTTTGCAGTCTAAGAACACGACGCAATTTTCTCATTTGAATTATTCGCTCCACTTCGGGTTGCGTCTCTGGCATACGAGCCTTTTCTCTCTCCAACAAGACCGTTTCACGATGACGTCGTAGTTCTGTGTTTCGAAAGTATTTCGTACAGAATGTGTCTATAAACTCACGATTCCACAGTGTCTTACATCCCATACAGTGTGGATCTTCAAAACTGGAAAGGATATATTTTTGACTACATGCTCGACAACTCGTTAAATCACAATAAGGGCATTCAACTTTCTTGTGATTTATCTTATTTATCTTTTCACAACACACATCACAACTTTCCATTACAATAAAGGCAAATTATTTCTTTAAATTACAATCGTTCCTTTTCGGCGTTATCATACGCCTTCAGAACCTGTCCCAAAGTTGTCGCCCTCTGGATGCGACTGGTGAATAGTTTTTTTCGGTTCTTTGGAATCTTGAAGTTTCGGCTGTTAATCTTCGCCTGGTAGCTTGATTTCTCTCCCATGGTCGCTTTCCTTTCAGCGTTTCGACGGAGTTTCTCTTTGGCTGATTCGGCGGCTTGTTCTGCCGCGGCTCTCACGTTGACCGCTTTCTTCGCCGCCACGTACGCGTTTGAAGCGTTCATGACCCTCTTCATCGCCTCGGCCTTCTTCATCTTCGCAGCTTCCGCCTTCTTCCTCACAGCCTCCGCCTCCTCAGTCTTCTTCTTTAGCTTGGCTTCTTCTTCCCTCGCGCGAATAGCGTTGTCGTTCCGTGTCGCTCGCGTTTTAATATTTTCAACTTCAGAATTCGATTGTGCACGGTTAATTTGACCTTTATAAATCGTCTTAGTTTTCTGAGAAATCTTCTTGAGCCTGTTGATCGCGCTGATGGCAGAACTACGGTTTGAGAGTGGATTCAGGTTACTCACTTTAAACTTTTGGTCTTTAAAGTTGGTTTCGGGGACGAACGTTTCCGCCACGGGTGCCTTATTCAGTATCGCCCGACGAGCCGCGTTTCTACCCTTCTTTCCCCTGAATCCAGCTTGGATCGTGGTCGCGGCTTTATTCTCACGAATCGCTTTGTTGATGATTCCGCTCACGAGTGGTCCGGTGACTTTGGGAATCGCCTTATTTACAAAGTTTTCCCGAACCTGTTTGATGTCCGCCTTGTACTGCATAACCTTATTCATCAGATCTCTCTTTTCCCTCTCTGATATTTGACTCACGTTGATTTCGTCACGCAGTTCGATTCTCTTGTTCAGATCTCTATCTATCGCATTCAAGTTTTTTATAGTTTTGGAGTCTTCTATGATGGACTTCCAATCACCGTTCTTTCCAGGAAACTTTGTGAGAACCTCCCTTTGTCTCGCCTCTAACGCGAGGTTCGCGTTTATGAGGGGTTTGAGGGGTCCGAGATTGGTGTTGGGTTTATTAATCTGTGCGAGATACATCTTCTTTCTGCGGTTGGATAACTTGTTCATGTACGTTCGGAGTGCATTCTTTTCCTTCTCGCGGTTTTCCTTACGCTTCCGCTCCTCCTCCTTTATTTTTACGACGTTTTCGAATGTTATGGAATTGTTTTTGTATTGCTGTACATAACGGTTTCGGTTTACTGTGTTCATATTTTTCACGAGATTTTGAAACTTTTTGAGTTCATCTTGTTTCTTACGGGCGATACGTTGTTCGAGTGTACCGGTCAATTTTTTCAAATTGTTCGCAGTCTTGACGTTGTTTATCTCCCTGGAAATGTTTACATTTTCGTTGAGTGCGCGCCGTGCGAGATTCTTCTTTTGCTTACCCACGTACGCCTGGTTAATCTTTTTATTCAGAGATTTCACATTATTTTCAGACTTGACGTTCACAGAAAACTTGAGGTTAAGACCGTTCACTTCACGAGCTTTACGAATCCGTTCTGCGATTCGAGCCCTGTTCGCAGAAATGGTTTTCATGGTTTTACCCCTATTTTTATACTTTTGGATGTTTGTAGGATCTAACACATAGTCTTTCATGATAGTTTCCGTGACGTTTGGTTCGAGCTTTAAATCGATCGAGAGATACCTCCGCAATTCATCCCCCTTTTCTTTTGTGTACTCGTTCGACATCTTCTTAGCCTCGTTTTTAAACGCATTTATCGTCATATCATACGTTTTCCACAAGTTAAGAAGTTTTATTTTTCGGGGTTCATCGAGGGTATACGTTTTGACGAGTTCTTCCACATTCTTACTGTTTTTGTTTCTATTTTTCATAAAATTGTTCGCGTCGCGTCCGATGGCACCGACATTTGCGTTTTTGTTCAATTTGTCGTAAAATTGTTTTCTGACGGGGACGGGAATACTCTTTTCATCGAGAAGTTTCGTGAGTTCTAACCGTTTCTTTTCCAATTGCATTTTATTCGCCATCTGTTTACTGTCGGTGATGGAAGCCTTACGATTAAGAACGGTCTTTATTTGTTGATTATTGAAATCCATCTTCTTCATGTAATTGGAAATCTCAGATCGTTTGGATGATATGTTCTTCTCGATTCGTTCACGGATATTTTTGAGATTCTTCAAGGTCTTGACGTTGGTTAAGTTAATCTCCAAATCGGATTCTACGATTTTATTCGAGAGTGCATTCTTACCCGCGTTGACGATTCCTTGTACGATAGAATCGACCCGAGTATTCAAGTTATTGACATCCTCTATGGTCGTCAAAGTGTTAACATTCGTGTTTATGTTTTTAAAGTCAACATCGTATACCTTGGCATCTCGAATTTTAGCTGCGAGTATGTTCTTCTTACTCTTGAGGTCACCCTTCATGGTGACTTCTTTATCAATTTTAGACTTGATGTTTGAGAAGGAAATGTTCGTGTTTCGAAACTCGGTCATGTATTTGTCGCTGTTCACGTTGAGCTGATTGAGATACGTCTTCAATTGATTCATTTGCTGCTGTCGAATCTCAGTATCAATTTCCTTACGAAGTTCATCGAGGTTATTGTTCGTGTCGACACGTCGTATGAATGCAGTCTTTCTGTTTTGTGGTAAAATTGTGTTGTTCGTGATGAACTTTTTGAGTGTCGTTTTTCTCTGGAGTACGTTTTGGTTATTCAGCATCTTTTGACGTGTGATGAGTGTGTTGATTCTGTTTTTGAACGGTACTAACTGTTTGACACTGGAAAGCTTATCTATGGTCCTCAAGAGACTTGAACTTTCGACAGGTTTGGCACGTTCCCTGAGCTTATCTTTACCGGCACCGAGGATGCGCGCTTTAACAGTTCCCAGATCGGTATTATTTTCGACACGGGTAAGATCAATGTTGAGATTCATAGCGGAAGTTATCTTAGAAATCTCTTGTACATTCTGAGTAAGCTTCTCACCCTTTCGTGCATTCGTGTCACGCTTCTTAGCTTCACTCCTCAGTTGAGTGACATTTTCACCTTTATTGAAACGCGAGATGAGTTCGTTTTTATAGTTTTGGGAAATCTTGAGCGATGTCAAAAAACTCCTGAGTTGAACACCGTTCGTGTCACGCTTCTTGGTTTTCGATTCACTCGTTTTCGTATTGTCACTACGCTTCTTGGCTTCACGCCTGAGCTGAAAGGGATTCTCACCCCTATTAAAACGAGACATGATCTCATTTTTATAGTTTTGCGTGATACTCAAAGGAGTCATAAACGCAGCGAGATTTTGTTTCATCACATTTTTGTTTTCATTAACTTTTTTTTGATACAGTTTCTCAGCTTTCACCTTCAACGAGTTTAAGTTTGTTTTATCGTCGATGATTTGTTGTAAAGAGGCTTTGTCGGTATTCGAAAGTTTGATGTTGGATATCAGTTGAAGAAACTTTTTCTTTTGTGAAACGATAAAGTTCGCCCGCTTTTTCTCGTTGAGTTTTTTAGCTTCGTTGATGAGTTTTTCGATGGTACTGGTACCGTCTTTCGCGCGTTTTTGAAACGTGAGTTTATCAGCTTCATCGATGTAAGGGAGAGTGGCGAGAATAATTTTTATTTTTTCCTCGTTATTCGTCACGACTTTATTGGTTTCATCCGATTGGAGTTGTGCTTCAGCCTCCAATTGTTTCAAATTATCTCTGTCCATGCGTTTAATGAAACCCCGACGCTGAGCGTTAGAAATCGACATTCGACGAAGTTTGAGTATAAAGTCCGCCTCGGTGTCCTTATAATTGGTCGCTTCTTTCACCACATCAGATCGTAATAAACCTTGGATCTTGAGTTTGTTTAAGAATGGTCTTTCACGCCTTAGCCTAAGACGTCGTATCATATTTGTAGCTTGTTTCATAGAGACGTCTGTGGGCTTCACGTTGTTGTTGGGCTTCACGTTGTTGTTGGGCCTGGTGTTGTTGTTGTTGGGCTTGGTGTTATTGTTGTTGTTGGGCTTGGTGTTATTGTTGTTGTTGGTGTTGTTGGTGGGCTTCGTGGTGTTGT
>Ga0222718_10001537_pt1 | contig 21864 bp, 24 predicted proteins | sample C33_27DmetaG_FD_165045 | JGI IMG/M metagenome (GOLD analysis project Ga0222718, IMG submission 165045) | Estuarine water microbial communities from San Francisco Bay, California, United States - C33_27D | ecosystem: Environmental > Aquatic > Marine > Unclassified | place: USA: California...
CTCCTATCGCTTAATATCACTAACTTGTGATGACTTGCTCGCGTGTTTGGTCGTGTTTCTATGAAATTTGCATCAGGTAGATTCTTCTTGTATCTTTTAAGTACCTTCTCCCTCATCCTCTGTAATCTATCGAACTTGTCCAGCAACAACAGTAATTGATGTGCGTGGTCCTCTGGTATCAAACTGTTATATCCATAATCATTGTTGTCCGACAGACCATGCCTGCGTAGAGATTTTACGGTGTCATAAACATCCTTGCTATCGATAAGCACCATCCCTCCAGAACCAAAACTAGGCATGTTCTTCATAGGATCAAAACTGAAAACGCTTACGTCTCCAAGTTTTCCCGACGGTGTCTTGCCATAACAGGCGCCCTGTGACTGTGCGGCGTCCTCGATCAAAGGTATCCTGTGTGCATCACAGTAGTTTCTGAGTCGATCATAATCCGCCAGATTTCCAAACAGGTTAACATAAAGCACGGCCTTGGGCAGTCCTATTATTCCCCAGTCGCCGATGTTTCCTTGTTTATCTACATCTACGAAACGAACATTGGCTCCGGTCCTCCTGATTGCTCCGGCTGTTGCGATGTAACTGAGCACCGGACAAATCACCGTGTCATTTTTGCCGATGCCCAGTGCCTTGAGTGCAAAGTATAAACCGTCTGTGGCACTGCCAACTCCCACCGCATACTTCCTTTTGTATTTCTTTGCTATCTGTTTTTCTAATTCTGTGAGATACTTGCCATAGAGCACATCGCCTGACCGCCATACTTCCTTGGCACGTCTGGTCAATCTCCAACTGTAGTCCGCATACAGTCTGTCAACACCATTAAATTTTATTCTGTAACCACTCATAATATTTCTCTAGCCCCTCATCAAATGATGTCTTGGGTTGATATCCAAGCAGATCCTTGGCCCTGTTGATGTCAAGTGTGCCCCTGCGAGGATAGAGTTTGTGAGCACCTGTGTCCACAATGTCACTTTCGCTACCTGTAACTGCTATGATCTTTTCCGCCGCATTTCGCAGTGAAACGGAGTTACCAGCAGTGATGTTGAAACTCTTGTTACTGACCTCTGACAACGTGGCCCTGATTATACCATCCGCGGTGTCGTTGATGTAGGTAAAGTCCACTTTGTTATCGCCGTCATGTACAGTCAGTGTTTCGTTGTACATGGCCTTCTGGAAGAACTTGCTGAGCACACGATCCTCCATATCGCCCGGTCCGTACACACCACTAGGTCTTACGATAGCGTAGTTGATGCCGTGCTGTTGATGATAGTGCTTTACAAAACGCTCCGCGGTCAGTTTGGCCTCACCGTACAGGTTATTGGGTTTGGTGATGGCGTCCTCTTTTGTGCCATCTGAAAAATGCCCGTAAATCATCGATGAACTTATGAAGACGAATTTCTTTACCGGCATGTGTTGGCAGTGCCATAACAAGTTCACCGTTCCACCTATCACGTTCTGAACACCAATCCATGGATCGTTGTTAACCAGCTTGGCTCGTGGATAGGATGCCAGGTGTATCACGTAATCAGGCTTAGGCCTGAACGCTGACAGCACAGCATTACTATCTGTGACGTCACCTTCCTGTCTATATACTTCCTTGGTCCAGTTTCTCTGTCTCCATCTGTATAATTTTTTTAGTTCTTCTGATGTTATCACACCATATGTTTCCTTGTTGTCCATGGCAGTGACGTGGTGTCCCATCTCCAGTAATCTTTCCACTATTCTGGATCCTATGAATCCGTATGCTCCTGTTACCAGTATTCTCATCAAAATTCCTTCTTTATCTGTACTGCGGTGCTTTTGATACAACTGTCTTTAGCACCTTGTATTGTTTTGTCATTAATTTTAACACTACAACTGGCGGAAGGTTTAACACTACACCCCGCTAATAGTAATAATAACACAATCAATGATTTCATCCTAGCACCTTTATACCGTACTTGCTGGTAAATGCCCGACCGTCTTCCCTGTCGTTCACTATCGGCTGGCCCTTGATGTTCAGGCTGGTGTTTAAGAGTATAGGGCAACCAGTCTGCTTTTTCCATTCTGTGAGCAGTGCGTGGAAGCCTGGATTGTCCGTCTTACGCACGGTTTGAACCCTGGAAGTGTGATCATAGTGTATTATGGCAGGAAACTCTTTACCATGCGTACACGCCGCTGTAAATTGCATATAAGGGGTGTTTTTGACGGCTTTAGGCAGGGTAAAATACTGGTGTACATCCTCCTCTAATATGGCTGGTGCGAATGGTCTGAATTGCTGTCTCTTCTTTATGGAATTTACCAGATCCTTGGTGTCCTCACCCCTGGGGTCGGCCAGCAGTGATCTATTACCAAGTGCTCGTGGACCAAACTCGGCCCTACCACTAGCCACACCCACCATCCGGTTTTCCTTAAGTTCTTTTATCAGACTGTCCACGGGATATTCACCTTCGATGTTGTGTCCTAGGAACGGATGCTCCCAATTCAAGTGGGATTTCTGATGTGCCGCAATGCAACCCAGGCTCGATCCTGCGTCTCCGGGATTGGGCATGATCCAGATGTTGTCGAACAGGCCCATGTCCGCCAGTTTGCGATTGGCCGCACAGTTGAGGGCGACTCCTCCTGCATACACTAGATTACGTGACCCATACTTACTTGCCCTAGTCCATAGGTCGGCGAGGCATTCCTCAGTGACTTCCTGTATGCTGGCCGCTATGTCCATCACATCGGCCTCCGGGTGCCAGTCATTCAATCCTCTGTGTAAATTTTTCTTCAAACTGAACGGTGATTGGTTCACGAAATCGTTGTATATGTCTTCCTTGTATTTTGGCTTGCCGTATGCGGCCATGCCCATTAAAATATATTCCTCTTCAGCAGGTTTGAGTCCACAACGATGTGTGAACGCACTGTAAAGTATTCCTATGCTGTGTGGATACCTTACGGTCTCTTTCCTGTCTATCCATACTTTGTCTGCGGTTGATATTGACACCGTGTCCCACTCACCTATGGCATCCACTGTGAGTATGGTAGCGCCATCGTCCCGGAACGGTGAAGTGAAGTAGCCAGCCGCCGCGTGTGAGTCGTGGTGCTTGACGTACTCGTCGATCTTTATTCCAAAGTGATCCAGATGCCACAGTGGCATCTCCGTATAACTGATAGCAAGTCCGTATTGTCCCGCGTACAACTGCCTGGTCTTTTTCAATAATGGTTTCTCGTAATAAACAACCTTGTCGAAAGGTCCAAAGGTGCGTGCCTCGTCCACTATCCGTTGATTCAAGTAATGGTCGTTCTTGATCTTGCTGTACCTCTCCGCGTGTGCGGCCCACAGGATCTCGCCAATTCCCGAACTGTAGTCCACCACGGCCATGGCGGCGTCGTGGTTCATGCAGTTGATGCCTAGTATTTTCAATGATTCCTCCTGCCGTCGAACACACAAAGGAAATGCAGTCCTTCTGCTCCTGTTTCCACCCTATGGTGAACTCCATCCTCGATCAGTACCACATCTCCGGCGTGTACATCATGTGGCTTATCGTCGAGATAGATTGTTCCTGTCCCTTTGACGAAGTAATAGACTTCTTCCTGTCCTGCATGTTTGTGCCCCGATGTGCTCTTGTGGGGATTCAATTCAGTGGTGCTTACCACAAGATTCTTGAGGTGCGTGTTGTCCTTGACCACGTATCGTTCATCCTGTTTTACTATGTCACCTATGTTTTCTAGATTTATCTTCATGCCATTCTCAAAACTTTTTTAGTTTTGTCCAAATACTGCTCCCACTGTTCCAGCGTGATGTCGTACTCGAAATTCTGTGTGTGCTCGTTTTTTCTCAACAACTTGGCTCCGTTCTTGATGTGGAACCGTTCCGCCATCTCCGTTAATGGACTCAGGGTTATCAATCTTTCTATGTGATGCTCACGTTTGAATTTCTTGTACACCTCATTGAGTATGTGTTTGCCGCCACCCTTCTTTCGTGCCCACACCGTGTAGGCTATCGCTATCCTGCCCACTAGTCCGCCACGCAGTATGCTCTGGTTGTAGGCATCGTGTGACATCAACGCCATCTCCTCCACTGATGCTGGCACGTCGTTGGTGAAGGCCAGACAGATAATTGCGGCCGTGTCTCCAGCCTCATCTCGTAATCCCAGTATGCGTTTGCCATCGCTCTTGCGGAAATCAACTGAAAGTTCTGGACGCACAGGATCCTCTGTTATATCTATGTGTTTTAGATCCACAAGCTCAAATCGTGGATTGCGTGTGAACAGATCCTTCAGTTTCTGTTTTATCTGATCCATCGATTACTTGTATATGAACGGATCTTTTTTCTTGAGTTCTTTCAGTCTCTTCCTGTAGCGGATCTCTTCCCTGATCTTGTTCCACAACCTTTTGAACCATCTGATCATCTTTTTCCTCCTATTATTTTTTCAAACGTTGGTAACATTAATTTTACAGCATCCGAGTGTGCTTGGTCAAGCGGATGTGTTGTGGCACGTTCATAATCGTTCAACAGTGCCCATTGGTTGAATCCCATCATCCTCTCCCCGAACGAGAACCACTTGGTAATATCTATCTCTGTATGAAGTGCGTTCATCAAACCGTCCACCTCCTTGTGGTGTTTGAACTTGTTGTAGAACAAGGTGTTGTCTGCCAATGTGAAAAAGAATGGAATTCTTTTCTTCTCCAATATGTTCTGTAGCCACGTGATCGATTTCCACGCGAGATATATCTCATGATATTCGTTGGCCGCGTGTTTGTACAGGCTATCTGCGAAATCACGCACTCCCGTCTTGGAAATATCCTCTTTTCTCTTCTGCCAGATCTCCTGTTGTATCTGTGATTCAGCCAATTTGTCCATGGCTTCGTCATGTCCTGCCCTGGTGTCCCATGGCGACACAGACACCCATCTATCACGTCCCAACATCTTGTGTTCTGGCATCGCCCAGTCATACCTGGAAGGGAAACTCCACATCACGGCCACCACACCTATGTCTTGTGTATCGTGCACGGCAGTGAAAACACGCCTGGCTATGGCCTGATTGCCCAATCCCCCAACGGCAGTGCACACGTACTCCATGCCAGAGTGTTCACACAATCGATGTGCCCACGTTTTTCGTGATGGTGTGTTGCCTTTTACATCGTCACTTAACTCATTGCCGAACGTGAAACTGCAACCACCTGCTATGAATTTCTTAGTCATATATTCTCAAAACCTTATTTAAAAGGGGAAACATGTCTCCGAAATTTTCATTTCTGTACCTATCTGTCTGCAGTATGCGTGCCTTTCTCTGTTCTCTGATCTCGGGGGTGTCTCTGTCCGCCGCGTTCATGAAACGTATGCTGGGCTGGTAGTCCGTCAGCATGTGATATCTATCTGTAACAATCTCCTTGACCTGCCGGGGCAGTGTCTGTATGTTGAACACGTCTGGATCAAAACAAGTGTTGACGTAGAAGAATTTGGGCTGGTACTGTGCGACCCACAAAGCCATTTTTGCCCAGTTGAACACGTTGAATACCGATACTGTCGAACATATCTGGAAGTCCATGTTGTCTGTTTTCATTTCTTTGAATTTGACCAGATTTTGATTCACTTCCCTCCACTTGGCAGGATGCCTCTGGTACTCGAAAGGTGCCCCAACGTCGTCGATGCTGAACGCCACTTCCACGTGTTTGAAATAACTCCACAGGTCAAATATTTCCTGTGGTGGTAACTGCGTGCCGTTGGTGTTGTAGTGTATGTCTATGTTCTTGGCGTATCCTTTCTCAACACAGTGCATCAAGATCTTGAAGTGATCCTTGATCATGAACGGTTCTCCTCCCGTGAACTCAAAATACTCCACGTGCTTGAGATCTTCCTGCAGGTCCTCGAAGAACTGTGGGTTACGCTTGGGCCATCCACCCTCTTTTAAATTTTGCCTTGCCACGGGATTCTCACCGTAGTCCAATTCCTCCTGGGCCCATTTCGAGGAACTCCAGGATCCACATATCCTACACTTGAGGTTACACACGTTGCCCAACTTAAAGTCAATGAACTTCAGCGTTGGCTCGCTATCAGGTGTCCATTCAGTCAGGCTCTTCTGCATCTTGTATATGCTGTTCTGTCTCTTGGACGTCTTGCCCGCGTCCTCCTCCTGCCAACAGCTCTGGCAACCTGCTGGGCGTTCTCCTTTACGGAACTGCTCCCGTAGATCGGCCATGTATTCCGTGTCTTGTATGGATTTGAGACTCTGTTGATACACCTTCACCCCCGGCACACTGCCTTTGTACAGACAACATGGAGACGCGCCACCATTAACATCCACTTCCAGGTGCGTCCATGGCAACGGGCACACGTTTGATTTTATATACTTGTCCACCACTCCAACGCTTTCTTGTTCTTGCTCAATATTTTCTTTATGTCTGTGCCACGTATGCGATCTAGCCTTTCGATCTCTGCCTTGCCGTCCTTTTGACCTTTCTTGTACACACCCTCGTCATAGACTAGTTCATTGTTCCTCTTCTGTCTCTGCATCTCATCCAACTGTGAGAAGAAATTGTTCAAATTCTTATTCTTGTATTTGATCGTTTTCTCCCTCACGTCGTCTATGATCTCACTCATGATGTCGTACGGCATGAACAACGGTGCCATGGCATTGTCCTCTGAGAAGTTGAAGACCTGCTTGGTCAGGAGTTCTATATCCAGTTCATTGCTGAGCAAAACCATGTTTTCAAGATCAAACAATCCTGGCATGGTTATCGTGAGGTCCAACTGTATCCGCTGATGCTGTCCTTTTACATACTTCAAACCATACCTCATGTTTTCTAACCATTCCGAGTACTTCAATCCTGTCCTGATGTACTCTCCCACCTGCCCTGTACCGTCAATGGACGCACAGATCTGGAATTGTGGATAGTGTTTCAGTATGTCATCAAACAAGTTTTTACCATAGAAGTTTATTCGGCTCATGTTGGAATTATATCTGGCCAGCACCCTGTCTGAGTATCCTAGTTCTTTGATCCGCTCCATTGCTGTCCAGTGTATTTTCCACATTAATGGCTCTCCTCCACACCAGTACAACTCCGTGATCCTTTTTTGCTCAACCGCTGACGTGAACTCTTTGACCACTTGCTGATCATGAAATCTTTCTAATTTTTCTTTTATGTCTTTCCTACCCCATATCCTGTGGTTCTTGTAAACGTACTCTGGGTCGATTTGCACTACCTCCACGCCCAGACCGTGCTTCTTGTTCTCGGCCTCCCACGTACTGCTCAACATGTCACCACACATCCTACAACTGAAGTTACAGAGATTAGAGAAACGATAATCAAAACTCTGCACCTTCATGCTCGTCGCACCAGTATCATCCGTAGTGTCAAACGCTTCGTCTACTTTGTGCCTGTACAAGTGGTTGAAGTGTTGCCTGTACACTTGTTCGTTCAACAACTTGTCATTGCACACGGCACACTGAGGTATCTCCTCTCCTGCGAGCAACTTCTGTCTCACACTCCTCATGTATGGCGAGTTCCAATGCTCGTCGAGTGTTGATAGATTGAGGGTATCGTTGTGCCCCGAGGGATCCATGGTGTCAATGTACTGTTTGAAGTTTGTCGATGATTCCCTAGAACTGCAACACAGTCTTCTTTCCATCTGCGGAGACAGGTATGTGTGGGTCCACGGCGCCATGCAGAAGGTCTTGTTGCCTTCTGAAGGTTTAATCCGTTTCATACAATTCCTTCAATTCTGGAAAGGTATCCAGCATGTCCTCGTCTCGGATGTCATCTAGCCTTTTCATCCAGCTCTTGAACTGATCTATGTGCTCATAGTTGTCCCTGCGCATCATGTAATCTATTCCTGACTGGAAACCCTTCGTGGCCCTTGTTAGTGGATCCAGGGGTGCCAGCCATTCCAAGTGCTTCTCTATCTTGGCCTTGATTTTCTCTTTGTATGACAGAGGGGCAAGGTCTATCCTCTGCCCAAAAGGAGACTGCAACAGATTGAAATTGAAATCCTGTGGTTTGAGCAGACCCATGTCCACCCAGTTCCTGTGGAAGTCAGTTATGTGCCAGGCATTGATAAGTCCCACAGTGGAACTGATGTAGAAGTCCACCTGCGGACACACTTCCAACATCCTTTTCCTGTTGGCCACCACGTCCTCCCATACTGTGCCTTTCCTCATGAGTTCTGCACGTTTTCCTTCCGCGTCTAGGCTCGCACCTATAGAGACCGTGTCAAACTTTTTCCACAATTCTAGCACGTCCATGTCCTTGAACTTTGTCTTGGTGAAATTGGTGTTGTATATCAGTCTCACGTGATACATCTTTCTCTTGTCCAGTTCTTTCAGTATCCTGTAGTGTTCCTCCATTATCAAAGGTTCACCACCTGCGAAATAGAACTGTTCCACGTGATCGAACTGTGCCAACATCTGTTGCCATATGTCATCGGAATTTCTGCCAACACGCAATATCTTGGCATGTTTTGGAGGTTCACCCGCCAGTTTCTTATGGTCCTCGTACCAGTTTGAACTGAACCATGTGCCACAACTCCTGCAGGCCAGGTTACACAGGTTGCTGAATCGTATGTCCCAGTACTTGATAACGAAGTCTGCGCTTCCGTCCTCCTTGGTGTTGTCCACCATTCCTATGTTGTGTCCAAAATGCTTGTTGGAACTCATACGTAGACTGAAGAATCCTGACTTCTCTTGATCATAACACTTGGTGCAGTTCTTACTCGGTTTGTTTGACAGCATGTTCTGTCTCAACTGCCTCATGTCTTTGCCATTGAATACCGTCTCCATGGAATCTTCGTTGAGGTTGCCAACTGGGTATTCGTCTATGGCGAAACAACAGGGATAGGCCCGTCCATCGGGGAAGGCATGGAGATGCAACCATGGCATCATGCAGAACGTTTCACTGTCTATCAACAGCTCGCGCTGTCTGTCGGTCATGTCTTTTATTTTTAACTTCTCGGGCTCTTTGGCCCCATAATCATATGCCACGGTACCATTCTCCTATTATTGGGAAAGTCTTTTCAAAGTCTTTTCCTGATCGCTTGTCGTATTGGCTGTAGAACGCCTTGAAGTCCTTTTGTAACTTTTCCTGGGTGGCCGCACCCGCATGCGGTGTTTTGACAACATCCAAGTAATCTATCAGCCTCTGTGTTTGATTCACTTCCATGCCCTCCAGCCATTTCTCATGGGTATTTAAAAATTTCACCAAGTCCCCTTTAAATTTATTCCTCAGGTCGTCTGGTAAAACAAGCGGTGATTGAAAGCTCGGAAATCTCAGTATGTTCAGTGTGTAGTTCAAACTCGGCCCATACACCTTGGCCGCATTTTTAAACCATACAATTTTCTCAAGGAATTCAGGTAATGTCTCCAAGCAAAGTGCGTTGATCGTTGCCATGTTGTGTATCTCAGAAGGAATTTTATCAACCATCATGTGTAGCAGATTGGAATGCCATGAACTGAAGTCAAGTCCGTCCCTGATGTATTCGGCCTGTGAGAAAGTCGCTTCACAACTGGTGTACAGATGGAAGTTTTTGAAATCTTTGAGTTTTGTTTTGAACCTATCGATTATGCTCTGCTTGGCACCCAAGTTGGAGTTTATCGCTATTCGCATGTTGGGATTCATTTTGTCGCCCTGTGTCTCTATCCAATCCAACAGTCTCCATAGGTTAGGTGACATCATGGGTTCTCCGCCAGTGATCCGTAATTCATCCAAACTCTTGTGTAGATCCGATTCCCACCATCGGTAGAACGCCTCCACGTAGGGATTGGTCTCGTCCTTCTTGTATGGCTCTGCGGAGTCGTGTGCGTGTGTGAAATGATCGCGCCCATCTGTGGCCAGCCCTGTGTATGGTCCTTGTCTCTTGATGTTGTTTGCCCATGTGGAACTGAACGCGGGGTTACAGTATGTACAGGCAAAGTTACAGGTCCTGTCAAATGCTATCTCCAATGTTTTAAGATTCACGTTATCCTCATAGGGTGACTCATAGGCCTTCTGCAGATCCTCGTTGGAGAAGATTTTTGATTTATATACCCTGTCACTGATGTTGTCCCTGGCTATGTCCTCTATCTTCCAGCAGTACTCACACCCTGCAGGTCTTTCGCCACACTGCATCTGTTTGCGTTCTGCTTTCTTTTGTTTTGTGTTGTGTATCGCACTCGGATTGGTCTTTATCTCTTCCAGGTCTATCTTGTGTGGCAAAGGATGGTGACAACTGGTGGTCATGCCACTGCCAAGCCAGATGGTTGCGTTATACCACTTGGCTCCGCAAAAACTCGCGCTCTTTGTGTCTAGTATTTTCTTTTTATACTCGAGATCTTCCATCTTTTCCTTCAAAATAATTTTTTAACTTGCTGTATTCGTCTTCCGGACAGACAATGTCACTCTCGAACATGATGTCCTTGACCCAATGGTAGTGTGCTATTGGCGGAGGGTGGAACTCATTCTTAATGTAATACTCTCTGTAATTATCCTCCGCAAACTCTGATAGCCCTTGCCTGTCCTTGTAGAAAGTGAATTTAGTCCAATCTATTTCATTGGTCAAGGCACGTTCACTTTCACTGTGAGGTTCGTCACGTAACACAAACTTGTTGAATATCATCATTGTGTAGGGTATTTTCTTCCTGTCAAGAAACAGTTGGGTCCTCAAAATCTGTTCCAACGTCCTATACTGTTGATGATGCTCGTTAAGAAAATGCCTTTGATAGTATTCATGCTTTTCCGCAAGCCTGTGTCCTCCGAACCAGGTGCTCCACTTGTAATCGTCATCCCACACCCTGTAGGTTATCCTGCCATCTAGGTGATCCACATCTTCATCCAAAGTTACCACTTCATACCTATCTGCCCCTGACCACATGACGTACATGTGATCTATGTTCTTGTATTTCATCGCACTGTTTACACAGGCACGAGCTATGGTCTCGTTGCCGGACGCGGATCTTCCTTGGTTCAGCATGTCCTTGCCACCATTAAACCATGGCACGAACTTGGGCCAACATGGCCATTTGTACCGAGTGAAACTGCAACCGTGCGCAATGGTCATGTCAGGCATTCCTGCACTCCTCCCAGAACTCTTCCATTTCAGGGAATGTGTTCATGAAGTTCGTACTCCTCCTGCGATCATGTTCGTTGAAGAAGGCATAGAAGTTCTTCTTTTGCTTGGTGCCTGTGTCCGCATTGTCTCGCCAGTATTTCAGATTACGTTGCATCTTCTGTATTTCGAAATCATTGAATCTACGGAATCTGTTTTCATTGCCAGAATGCTTTCGCATGTACTCGATGTTTTCCTCATGAATCATTTGATACGATTCCGGTAACAGTGTTATCTGTTGCCATGCTGGTTGCCTCAGCAAGGGTATGTCAAACCAGACCCGTTGGTAAGTTGTGCTGTATTTGCCTCGAAGTTCCAGTATCTTTTCCAAGAGTTTGTCAAGGCTGGTCACGCTGAGATTGTTGTACGTGCAGATGAATGTGATCGAATTCCTACGTGGTATGCGATCAAGGAACTCCTCCACGTTGTCCATCATGTAGTTGAAATCCAACCCATTCCTTATGTACTCTGCTCTTTTGCCAAACCCGTCAACACTGACAAACTGCATCATGTGTTCCACTTTGTCCTCCATGCAGATGTTCTTGGCCATGTTGAAATACTTCATTTTGAGTTTGGGGTCAGCGGGACACATGTTGGACGTCACGTTCAAGTGCAGGTCATTCTTGGGATGGTCTATTATGTACTGCAATACCTTGTAGGTGTTGGGATCCATCATGGGCTCTCCCCCGGTCATCCGGAAGTGTTTGAGATTCTTGTAAAGGGTGGGCCACCATCTCCAGAACGCTGTGACGTAGGGATTGTCTTCCCTGTTGGGTATTGGTCTGTTGCGCCCTTGGAAATGCTCTGGCATGTTGTGTGGTGGCGATGTGGGGTATTCACCATAACGCTCTACTTCCTTGCCCCACGTGGTGGAAAACTGTGGCGAACAGTAACTGCATTTCAAGTTGCAGGCATGGTTGAAGTTGACTTCCACGTAACGTGGAGTCCATTTGTCATCCAGAGGGTTCTTGCGGATCTCGTCGAAATCCTGCATGGCCCATGGTTCGCCTGACCTGTAGTGCCTATCACTCATCTCCCCTGTCTTTTCTATGTTCCAGCAGTAGGAACAGCCTTCGGGCTGTTTGCCCTCCAACATCTCCTTCCTCTGTTGCAGTTTCTCCGCGGTGTTGTGCAGTCCCGCTGGATTGTAGTTGAGCTTGTTTGGATTGATGTTGTGCAGTGGTGGATGATAACAACTGTTCGTTAGTCCCGTGGGCAGGTGTAGTGACGTTTGGTTCCATTTGGCCAGACACATGGTTGGTGATATCGTGGCGAGTTTTTGCTTGGCCTTGTCAGCGTCAGATTTGTAATCACTTGTACTCACGGTCTTGTACTCCTCTGTTCCTGTGTTTGGGCATTGTGAATTTGAAGAAACGACTGTCTTCCGCTGTGAAATCCGCTATGGGCACGTCTAACCTCTGTTTGATGCTCTCGCCATACGCCTGGATCTCATCGTCTATGTTGTTGACATCTATTTTGCTCAAAAACACGTCTTTCATTCCATTGATGTCGCTGATGTCGTGTTGCTCATTGCTTCCTATCACTGTGTTGTAAAGTCCCATCCTGGCGCCGAGGATTGCGTATTTGCCGTTCTCTACGTCTGCCCCCACCGTCATCCAGGTGCTCAACGTACGCAGGTTAGGAGGCCATATCGTTTTATTGAAACCGTTGGCCGGTATTGGCTTGCCCTTGTCAAGTCCCATCTTCACGCCCTCCCTGTATCCAGCGGTAAACGCCTGGTACTTTTCTGCATTTATCACTGTGGTCGAATAACAGTTGTGTAGGTTTTCATGCGGCACTCCCCAACAGAAATCCAACTTGTTCTCTTCGGTGTCCGCGTTTTCGTGTGTCCTCATGGTCAGGCAGGTCTGCCTGGGCCATCCTACCAATCCACCATTGCCGTACACCAACCCATTCACGTTGTTTTTGGCACGCCACCTATGTACCGCTTCCGGATTGGTCTTGCTCCAATCCAAAGTCTCGAGCAGGAATTTCTCGTCTATGATGTTGTCACCGTCCACCGAAATAAAGAAATCGGTCTCCGCCAGTTCCGCGGCGGCCTTGTGCGCAGAATCGAACCCCACAACTCCGTCAACACGTTTGGCCCACGGCACCTTGTTTTTTAGATCTGCCCAGTTCAGTTCCTTGTTGGGTTCTTTGAAACTTATGTAAACGAAATCTAGATCGCTGATCCTCACACGCTTGGGCCTATCTGTGTTAAATGTGTTATTCATTTCTTTTCACCTTACTCGTACTCGAGTAACCATGCCTTCCCCCCATCCACAATTCCTACGGGCCAATGTATGTCTCCATCCAAGAACACGTAACCTTTGTGTGGGCTCGATATCAACTCAGAATACTGTGTCTTTGCCTTGGGTACTTTTGGAGGTTTCACGATTACCTCTGTTTTTCCATCCGCGTAAGACAGTGTGTAGTGTTGGGTACCCCGTGACATTATCTCTAATTTCTTGTCCAGTGAGACTTCCACTTGTTTGCCTTCCACATCAACGAAATGCTTCTTGATCGGCCTGACCTTTAGATTGTCGAGTGCTTTAAAAATTTCTGACATTGATCTCCTTGTCAAAGTAGTGCCATGGCCTCGACACACGTTTCTCACCCAGGTAAACGGCGTCTCCTGTCCTGTTTGGGAACAGGAAGTTGTTTTGGTCCCTGACCCAGTTTAGATTGTTCACGCCCGGCTTATGGTGCAGGAACTTGAACCAATCATAATTTATAAGCTGTTGGTTCGTGGGGTCCAGTATCCTGTAGGCCAACGCGAACACGACATCGGTGCTCGGGTAGGTGTCATGACAGTTTATCAACATGTGCTCCTTGACTTCGTTCCACTTGTACGTGATTTGTTCGGCCAGTTCAAAGAATCTCTTTGCCCTCTCCGATCTGCGGAAGTACATCAAACCGTTGTATATGTTAGGCAAATGATTCCGCTTGAACAGGTCCCTGTATGGCGTGTGCTTGACCACCCGGTCCTTGTAGTCCCTGCAGTCAACACTGAACACAATGTCGTGTTGCCACAGATGGTACCACCACCAGTCTGTGTTGGTCGTCCACAGCATGTCTGCCTCGAGTTTTATTGTGTGTTCGAACGGCGTCCACCAACAGGCCTTGTGCTCGTTGGCCCATTTGATATCATGGTCTTTGGCGTCATCTTCGTCCAGGACCTGCACCACATCGACCGCTTCGTGTTCGAACTTGCTTTTCTCATCGGTGATCACACATACCTTGTTTTCACGATTCCATTTTTTTATGGACTTGGCCAATCTTATAGACAGTTCCACGTAATCGGTGGTGTCGTTGTTCTGGGCGAACCACAGGAATCCTTTAGACATTGGCTATCTCCTTGTTCAAGACGTGTACATCTTGATTGACCGTGTGCATGATCTTGTCATCTCCCTGCCATGCCAGTCCGTTGGAACTGATAGACAACACCTCACAGTCAGGTGGAAGTGTGGGTAATCTCATCGGCAGAGTTTCATATTCCATGAATCCATTTATCTGTTCCAACGCTATGGCAAAAGCGTAATCGTTGCGGAAATTCTTGCTGTAGATCCTGTAGATCTCATTGAAGTAAGGGTAATACTCCTTTACATATCTGACCATGTCGAATATCATTTTGGCTTTTTCAGTTTTCCGGAACACCAACACCGTGGCCCATACCATGTCTATCATGCTCCAACGCCTGAGATCAAAACTATTACGTCCGGTCAGGTCATAGGCCTGCTTGGATACGAGGAAATCATACTTAGTGTCCATGAACTGCCTTAGGTTGTCAGTGAACGGAAGGTAGTCTATGTCCATCACCAACGTAGTGTCATACGGAGACAGGTCATACGACATGTGCCTGTCCACGTTGCGCCATTGTTTGCCGTTCTTGGTGTTGCCCGTCTCGGGCTCGATGAACCTGTAATCCACCCGATCCAATGATCCCAGATGCTTGTGCGTGTGTCGATCAGTGACCACTGTCACGGGCAGTCTCAAATTGGACTTGACCAGTGCTACACAGCGCGTGAGTATCTTGTGGTATTTGACATCTGACGTGTCAAAGCAGTAAAGTAGAACTCCCTTGGTCATCAGTCATCTCTTTTCTCAAAGCTCTTGGCCAACTGGTGATACGCACCCAGCGCCTCTTGGTTCCTGGCCACCAGTATGTCCAGGAATTCACTGGCATCCTTTATCTCCACAGGGTTCTGGTTGCTGTCCAACACGAAGAAGTTGTCGTGACTGCTTTTCAGCGTGTTCACGAGGTTTATTGTCTCAGCATCTGCTCGGAATATGTGTTCGTTGTACACCACCACCATGCGCGAGTGGGCCTTCTCCAGGGCGTTGCGCTTGGCCAGTGCCCGGTCATAGGATAGTCCGGACTGTCGTTTCAGTTCCTTCAGTCGTTCCAGTTCTATGCTGTCCATAACACTATTTTACAGTAATTATGGTGCCAGAGCAACCTGAATAAAATTATTATGATTGGGTGTTGCTTACTTCTGCGTTGGAACTGACCCTGATCGCTGACGCCAATCCCTCGGTGTTGTTGGGGTATCCTTCAGTCAATGTCAGTGTCATGATCGGCGCCTCGTTGGGGTTGGCCGGCACACCGTCTGTGTTGCCTGAGGTGTAGGTGGTGTCCGCCGCTGGGTCTGAGGCTATCTGCTTGATGGTCATCGTCACAGCAGTGCCCACAGCCGCGTCTAGTTTGGCCTGTATCTCCAGTGTGTCTGAAGTGTATCCCGCGTTGTCAGAAGTCAGTTTCAGTATCGTGGTGTATGATGTTGTCAGGTCATGGAATCCGTTCGCCAATCCATTGGTGGTCAGTGTTTCGCCTGATCCCGATCTTGTGGAGGCGTGTGCCTTGATGTCTATGTTGCCCACTGCTGTGCAGAGGTCGTTGAACACAGTGTCCTTGAGGCCGTCGATCCCCGTGGTGGCCGATGGTGTGACCCTGATGAATCCACCTGCGTTGAAGTAGTGCCTCATGGTGTCCGCATCTGCGAATGTCACTGATCTCTCGATGGTGGAAGTTGAGTTCCACGTGGCCGAGTTCGAACTGGCTCCCGCCGCCGCTGTTGATATCGCAGTGGCCGATGGTGATCCTGCCGCTACCGCGGCCGCCAGTGTGGCCAGGTCCGTCTCCAGTGCGGCCTTGATCGCAATGGTGTCACCCGCTGAAACCGATGTTGAAGTGATGCTTGAATTTGTGTGATTGGCTATGTTGTCCAAACCTGTGAAAAGGCTGTTCCACTGTGATGCCTGTACCGTGGTGCCCGCTGATACCGTTGATATCGACGCTTGTCCAAGACCGTACTCTGCAGATCCTGTGCCCGCGAAATGGTTGTAACCGTACGGACTGACCGCACTGCCTACGAATGTGTTGTACTCATCATCTAATATTGTGTCACCTGCTGTGTATGCCATGTTTTTTTATTTCACTCCTATCACGCACTCTGCGAGTGCCGTTTCTTCGTTATATTTATACTTAATGAGTCTGCCCAGGGTGTTAAAAGCGGTACATTCGTCCAGATTGGCCACCCGGGCCTCACCATTTCCAGCGGATACTATGCGATCACCTGGTGCACCCGTGCCTTTCAATTTTACCATCACACGCCCTTTGAGTGCTATCATAGGGTGCGTACTATTGTCCCCAGCCTGTGCATTCATCAAAAAAGCCGGTGATTCTGATACCACCCCAAAAACGGCATCGTCTAATTCTTTTTGGCACTTTGTGATCTCCGCGTGTCCGCCCAGTATCACCACTTCACCAACAGTCAACTCACAGTCGGCTTCGTATCTCTCGGCGAGGTCGGCGTACTGCGCCTGTGATGCCGTTGTGGACAGCACGTTGGTGCTGGGATTGTAACTCAAATTCGTGTCCGTTTCCAGACCCTGTGTGCCTGTCTCTCCGTCAACGAAGGTGAGATACACGGTCTCGTTGGTGGCGTTGTTGGCTGATACCGTGACGCTCTCCGCCAGCTCGGCTGTGCCTCTAAACTTGGCATTGGCCACCGCCGTCGAAAGTTGTATGCCCTGTGCCACAGTGTCGAACCCTGCGGCTAATAGCGCGGCACCCTTGGTCTCCGTGGAACTGGGAGTGAAGGCCGCCGCCGACACCACCGCCACCACCGCGTCCGCAGTGACCAATTTCAGTATGGATTGGTTTACTCCGGTGTTGTCCTCGACTGTCTCTGATAGGGCCTGTGTCACTCCAGACCCTGCCACTGTCGTGGGACCTATCAAGGTCCAGGTTGCTCCTGTGTACACATACAATTGGTTGTTTCCTGTGTCAAACCACATGTCTCCCAACACAGCGTTGGTCGGTGACGTGGATGAATTGGTTGTTGAACCCACCGGTTTCCATTTTGCCCCGGTGTAGACGTTGATCTGGTTGTTGGTTTTGTCATACCACAACTGTCCCTGTTGCTTATTGTTGGGTGCAGAAGTGTTGTTGAAATTCTCTAGGAGTTTGATCAGGTTCTCATTCAGTCTCTCACCGAACCCAGCATAACCCTTACCTATCAGTGTGAGGTCAGTTGTGGCTATGTCGATGGTTCCATCCGCAAGGGTGACCAATAGTGTGCCAAATGTGTTGTTTAACTTGTATGCCATTAGTCGGTATTAGATGCGTTATCTCTTACTTCTGTCAAGAAACTGACATCTCCCACTAGCTTGATCAGTATTTCCGCCAACTCTGGATTCAACATTTGGTCGATCTTTGCTTCCTCCTCTGCTGTCCACACTGATTCGTAATTTGCGTTGATGTAGTCTGCCACTTCCTGTTTTGTTGGTGTTGCCATTTAATGTACTCCTTGTGCTTATTTATTATGTTTTTTGATCTGCTCATCGTCGGAAATCCAGGTCAAATCTGACGCATATTTGCCGTCCAGATCACGCAGGAAAGTTTTAACATCGGATTCGGTGAGCACCATTTGATGGTATTTCTGGTATCTTTTGTGCAGAGCTTGTTCTTTTGTTGCGGTGTATACCAATTTAAGTCCTTTGTCCCGGGCGAACTGCATGATACTGTCTATGCATCGCTTCAGTGCCCTGTGCACTAACCTCTGATCTGCTTGTCTGTCTGTCACTATCCATTCCATGAAACCGAACTGTGTGCCCTCGCCTATGTACAATCCGCCCGCGCACACTGGTGTTCCTTCCTCCTCCACGATGATCCCGTCTGGTGGCAGGCACTCCTTGGGCACTACTCCAAACTCCCAATCGTTCCACCACTTGACCAGCGTGTTATAGTCCCGGTCCCTGTGCCAAAATCTAACCTGCATTTTTTTGTATCACCATCCTGTTTATGTTAAAGGTGGATTCGAAACAGTAACTTACGGCCTGGGCCACTTCCACTGGGGCCAATTTTGGCAGTGTTGTCCACAATCCCTTGGTCATCTCTGTGTCCACCACGTCCGGACACACGTCATACACCGACATGGCCCTGGGCAATAGATCCTCCTGAAGTTCTCTGATGTATCCTATCAGCTCTTTTTTGTCTTCGCAATACTGCTGATAATCCACGTCGGTGAAATCCTCGTCCATGCCCTCTGGCGTTCCTGAAGTGCTGGTTATCACCGCGATCTTTTTCTTGTCATCGTGATATCTGCCATACATGTCCTTCAACAAATTTAACTGGCTCCTGCCGGCATAAGCATTGATCACTACAAGGGCACAATTCTTTACAGCATCCACTATTTTTTCCTGCTCGGTGGTCATGTCATAGCCATTGGACCTACTCATTCCGAGTACTTCAAACCCTTTTCCTTTGTAAAGATCCACTATCGCTTTTCCGATACCTCGGGTGTGTCCTATGACTGCTATGCTATCTGTTTTTCCTTGACTCATACACGTCCACTAAGTTCTCCAACCCCTCGAAACACTCCGAGTAGTGCTGGTAATATTTGTCGAAACTTTCTTTAGTGTACTGGGATTCCTTCCAAAAGTCAATGAGAAGTGTGGTCCTTGGGCCAGGATTGTGGTTGAATCCGTTGTGTAGTTGCAGTCCTGGCTGGAAAACGTATGCCTCACCGGTTTTCCAGGTCATTAGTTCTTGTTTTCCAGTCTCGAGATTCTTAACCCACATTCCGCTCTGGTCTCCACCACCATCATCCAGGCACATCTGGTATCTCCATCCTCCCTCGTTGTCCGTGTGGTTGCCGATCTTGGTTTTGGGACCAACGGTCATTATGGCCACGTTGGTCTTGTATGGGAATTTCCTCAGTATGGAGTACAGCATGGGATAGTCGTTGAACGACTGTCCCTCGTGATCACCAGACTGTATGCCCAGCGCACGCCATTCGCCACTGACGTAGTCTCCGGACCTGTCATCGAAGTCCTCTGGCAGTCCTCGGACGCTGTCAGAGAAGTCCTCTGGGTCTAGGAATGTCTTGTTGGGCTGAGAGTCGAACTCGTGTTTTATGTCTTGCCAGTGTTTGTCTAGTTGTCGGAAGCATTCGCCCTGTTGGCCGTGGTAGAAACTGTTATCAAGCATTCAGTATATTAACATTTTTACCATGAATCTGTCTATCATGATCTCGCCAATTGCTGAATATTCCCTCGCCGTGGTTGATAAGTTCTTCCTGTTCGCTCAGTTCGAAGTAGTCTGTGAATTCCGTACCGTTGATTATGATTCTCCTGTGCTCTGATCCAAAAACGTACACGATGTGTTCGTCATTGCCCAGCGCGACACCATGTTCACTGTCCTCTACACGTGTCCATTTACCATTCTCTTTGACCATGTGCGTGCCGGAAACCTTTATCCCTTTGTAGTCATACAGGTTGTCTATGAGGAATTTACCTGTGGCGAAAACAAAACCACCCACTGCTACTTCGTCTCGTATGTCTACCTGTTCAACCGGTTTGTGTGATCCATCCGCCATGGTTATCATTGTGCCCGCTATGAAACAACCACCACCAGTTCCACCGCCTCCAGAGCTGGAACTACCAGACGAGTCTCCAAACCCTGCCGCAGTTGATATGAAATTGACACCTGAGTTGAACATTGCCTTCCATACGCCGCCAACTTTGTAGTATGCCGCTGTGATGCTCTTCCAAGAACCCGCAACCTTGGTGTACATGTCACTGATGCTCTTCCATGTGCCTGAAACTTTGTAGTTGGCCTGCACACCTATGTTGAATACCACTACTGCCCTGCCGTTTGCTCCTGATCTTCCCGCGCGACCAGCCACTGCTACTCCTGATCTATAATATTGTGAACCCGTGCCGCCTGGTGTGATGCCTGATCCGTTTGATGACGTACCGCCTGCGGCGTTATTGGAACCGGAGCGACCACCTGTTCCGCCGTTGTCTCCCGATCCTGCGTTTCCTGATCTACCACCGTCGACTCCACCGCCACCGGCTCCACCACCACCACCGTCTCCGGAGTGGTTCTTACCATTCTCTCCTAGTGTTCCTGGAGAGTTCGATGTAGCTGAATTTGTGTTGATGCCCGCCGTACCGTTTGAGGCTATACCGGCTCCGCCGCCGCCGCCTCCGCCGCCGGCCACCGCGATGTCTGTTCCACCTATCTGTACCACCGTGGCTCCACCGCCGCCACCACCTGATCCTGAAAAGCCCGACGGACCAGAGCGACCACCTGTTCCTCCTGAGTAGCCCGTGATACTCTTGCCGTTGGCTCCACCAGGTGTATTACTGCCATTTCCACCACCTCCGGCACCGCCTCCCACTGCGATGTTCATAGTCTGTCCTATCTGCGCTGATGATATTGAAATTGATGTTTTTGTCACATAGTGTCCGGCCGCTCCCGATCCACCTGGACCTCCTTGGTCTCCTCCACCACCGCCGCCGGCGCCACCCCAAAGGTGCACGTCTATTGACTGTGTACCTGGTGGTACAGTGGCCTGCTGAAGTGTGCCTGTGTAGTTGAATGTCTTGACGACTGTGGCCATGGGATTATGCCTCCCTTACGAACCAGAAGTCTCCGTCACTGCCTTGACCACTTGTTGGTGCAACAGTTGATACAGTCTTCTCTGAACCACCCCATTGGTCTCCGAAAGTGGCCACCTGTGCGATGGTTGGCACCGTTTCTCTAGAATCTGTTGGTGTTATTGCCGAACCTGGTGTTGCTACGGTCAACGAATCTAAAGTCAATCCACCTGTTGATGATGACTTCAGTGTAGTAGAGTGATTCGCCGCACCATCATCTGTGGTGTCCGCCAATCTAATTATCTGTGAGTACGTGGCGTTCTCTCCAGCTTCCCAGTAGTTGGCTGTCACATTGTATTTCAATCTTGCGTCGTCGGTGTCTGATGTTTCCACTATAATTCCTGAATCTGTTTCGGAATTCCCTGTGTTTAATTTGATGAAAGCGTCATTCACTATGTTGATCTCGCTCGAACTGTTCTCAAATTCTCCAGTGATTGTAAGATTACCTGTAACTGTGGTGTTTCCTGTAAGTGTTATATCACCTGTTGCTCCTGTGAAAACGAGTGGTGTTTTTGTCACGCCACCATCATTGATTGTGAAACTAAGATCCTTGTCCTGTGATGTCTGCGCTATAGTTACATCATTGCTTGAAACAGAGATGGTCAATTCCTGTGCGTCACCTAAAATTATACCCGTGTCATTGTCTATGGTCAATGCGCCGGCCATGGTGTCTGATGTGTTTGATCTTAAGAAATTGGCACCACCCTGTAGGGCCTCGCCCGGTGATGTGGCATTCGTGGTGTCTGTTGTGTCCAAAGTTGCGGCCTGTGTGCTCGAACCTTCGAACACTGCGCCCAGTGTGGAATTCAAAGTCAGACCCGCTCTTATCTCAGCGAAGCCTGATTGTGAGGCACTCGGTGTGA
>Ga0222718_10001540_pt1 | contig 21820 bp, 42 predicted proteins | sample C33_27DmetaG_FD_165045 | JGI IMG/M metagenome (GOLD analysis project Ga0222718, IMG submission 165045) | Estuarine water microbial communities from San Francisco Bay, California, United States - C33_27D | ecosystem: Environmental > Aquatic > Marine > Unclassified | place: USA: California...
TAGGCCGCCGCCACCAGGCCGCGCCGCGCGTAGGCCGCCGCCACCAGACCGCCGCCACCAGGCCGCCGCGCGTAGGCCGCCGCCACCAGGCCGCGCCGCCACCAGGCCGCCGCGCGTAGGCCGCCGCCACCAGACCGCGCCGCGCGTAGGCCGCCGCCACCAGGCCGCGCCGCGCGTAGGCCGCCGCCACCAGGCCGCGCCGCGCGAGCATAAAAAAACCACCCCTAGGGGTGGCGGTCGCGCGGCGGCGGATCGGTCAATCCGGCGCGGTGATCTTGTAGCCGTGAGACTCGAGCAAGGCGACCGCGTCCGCAATCGGATCGGTCGGCGCGGTCTCAAATTCATCAAGCAACGCGCGCGACCGTGAGATGTGTTCTCGCGTGATCCGCGCGAGTCTTTCGTCTGACTCGCGCATCGCGTCGACCGTGGCCCGTAGCTGATCGGATAGAACGCCCATAATTAATTCCTTATGTAAACTCGCGCGCGGTTGCGTGCGAAATATCAGTATAAAAACCAGACGCGCGGACTGCGAAAAACTTTACAAAAATTAATATTTTAAATTTTTTATGATCGGTTGCGTGAATTGATACGGAATCGGATCGGCGAACGTTGCGCGATCCGATCGAAAATTAAATCTATGAACTGATACGTTAAGCGACTGCGCACATAAGACCAATCAATTCCGATCGGCGCATCTTGTGCGATCCGCGAACCGATCGGCGCAAGATCTGAACCGGTACGGAATCGAAAGATGCGGCAACCGCCGCGAGAGGATGTGCGACCGGCGCGACCAGCGCGACCGGCGCGACCGGCGCGGGAGCTTTCAACATCCACGAAAGCGAGAGACAGAACCGCGCGAACGCGAGGCCGTCGACGTAGACGAAAATACAGAGCGCGATCAGTGGAGCAAGGAAGCGCGCGCAAGACTCAAGGAAGCGCGCAAGATCAGAGCTAGTGGGGATAAACATCTTTTTAAGATTGACAGAGCAAACGACCGCGCAATGGCGGACAAATAAGAGTATAGAGGATTACGCGCAGAATTCAACCGATCCGGTCGCAAGCTGGACGCGGGGCTGATTCGGCAGAATGAAACGAGACGCGGCGGCAAGGTCCGCGCCGCGCGACCGCTTCGCGCGCAAGATCACCGCGCATCCCATAGGGTCGCGGAATCTTGCGTCCGACGTATCACCGTCGACCGCTTGCAAGTCGACTGATTCGCCGCCGCTACTGATCACAACGCGGGACGAGATCGGCTGACCTTTGGGGATCGCAACCGGAATAGCTACGCGGAACCCTTCGCGCGCGGCGGCGATAGCGTCCGGGCATGCTGTGACGGAATCAGCGGCGAAAGACGCGGTGACATCCCAGCCAGCCGCGCGCCATGCTCGCAGGCCGTCAGGGCCACCTAGCGGCGCTTTCAGGTACTCATAAAAATCTACGTCAGGATTTAAGCCCGTCACCCAGTGCTGACGCCCTGCCAGTGCTTCGCGAATGTTGAGGCTTTCGCCTATCTCAACATCGACGCCATAGCGCGCGCGGATCGCGACCGCGTCAGCTGTTGAGACGCTGAACCGTAGGCGATGCCATGGCGTCTCATCAGTGCCGTTCAGACGCAACGCGAGAGGCAGGGCAAGAGACCGCGCGCGCGCCAATTCGCGGCAAGACGCGAGCAAAACCGCGCGAGCATACAAGACAGGGTCGGCAAGACGCGCGAGCGTTCGCCGCGCGCGGCATGAAGCAACGTCGACGCTTAGACCGCCGTGACCAGAGAAAGCGAGGCATCCAGCGCGACAGCCTGCCGTCGAAAACTTGCAGCCATTATGAGACGCAACAGCGGCGCGCATCCCGTGGCGATCAGCTAACGCTGCAACGCTCGCAAGATATCCGCGCGGCTTGGTAGTGGCGACCGCGCCGGAGTCGCACGCGGTCGCCAGACCGCGCGCCGGAGTCGCGTAGTGCATGGCGAACACACGGCGCGCATCCTTGCGCGCTTTCGCGCTATCGGTCGTGAGAATTGAATCGATCGAAAGATTGAACTTTGAGAGATGCGCGACCGCGTCAGCCATGGGAGAGACGCGGCGGTTGAGTGTTAATGACATTGTTTTAGGTTGAAATAGAAGGGTTAAGAAAGGCGCGCGGTTTGCGGATGTGGAGGGCCCGCTGGCCAGCTGAAATCGAGATCATGATCCTTTGAAATCTGCAACGCAAGATGCAGGCAAGCGATGCGGCGCGCGCCAGCATGCGCGCGCGCGTTGTCGCTCCACAGCGTCTTGAGCAGATCGTCCAACCGTGAAAGCTCGGCAGACACGGCGGCGAGACGCTCAGACGGTGTCATCTTGAATTCTCCAACTCAGTTTGAATAAGCGCGCCGATCTCAAGACCGACTAGGAAGATTTCGCATTCGCGCGCGGTCAGGCATTCGCGCAACGCTTGCCAGCCGCGACCAAATCGGCGAAATACTGAGTATCCAGAATCGGACCTTTGAAGCAGGAAGTCTTCCGGCTCGAGAATAAGAGCGCGCGCGGCGCGCGCCAATCGATCGTCAAGAGTTGCCCGTGTTATGCGTTGCATGCTCAAGCCTCCTCAGCGGCGGCGGCGGCGCATACAAGAGACGCGCCGGTCATAGCGACCGCGCCCATAACAGCGGCGGCGGCAAGCGCGCCGCGTTGCGTGCTCGCGTGCTTTGTAGCTTCGCCAGCGAGCGGGAACAATGAAATAAAGGAGACCGCGAACGTTGACGCGAAGAAAATAACGCGAAGCGCGGCGGCGCGACGGCGGCGGCGTGTGATTTGAAGTGATGGCATGAAATTGATTTTGTATTTTATTTTCGACCGGCGAACCGATCGAAACGAACAGTACAGACAACGCGGCGCGCAAGCTTGAGCGCAGTGGTCACTGTCAAAATTGGCACAGTTGACGAAAGCCCGAACGATTAAGCGAACGTCTGGAAGCACCTAGAAAACGGCGGCGCGGTCGCCCATATATAGAAAGGCGCGAAGCGCGGCGCGCTTGAGGGCGACCACTCGCGGGCGGCGCGCTTGAGGGCGACCGCTTGACGGCGGCGCGCTTGAGGGCGACCGCTTGACGGCGGCGCGCTTGAGGGCGACCACTCGCGGGCGGCGCGCTTGAGGGCGACCGCTCGCGGGCGGCGCGCTGAGAATGAGAATCATTCTCACATCCGAGTTAGTGTAAACAATTGCGCGAAAAATTGCGATTAATTTTAAATAGAATTGCTGTGCATTTTTTTTTAAATTGTTTATACTTAACAGAAAATGTACGATTAATTGTTTACATCTACTTTTTTGAGTTTGTGTTATTTAGTGACGCAATCCAAATCGTTAAATGTTACAAATAGTACACTTGTACTATAGTACATTAGTGCTAGTAGTACATCAGTACTAGTAGTACACCTGTACTACCGTGTGTGTCAAAAAAGGGCAAAAACCGTATGTGCGTATATGTGCCTTAAACCGACCCCTTGCAAGTCCCCCGCCTAAAACCGACACCTCGCAAGTCCTCGCCTAAACCGTATGCGCGCAAGTCCCCCGCCTATTTAGCGGTTGCGATTGCTTGGGCCAAGGCGCGGCCAAATTCTTTGTCGAAGCTCTTGTTCACAGAACTAACACCAATATCAACGAAAGGATATTTGCCGGAGTACTGAGGCGTCTTGCCAATCCAGAACAATGCTGACTCTTGATCCTCAATGGCTCTTTTACTTTGCAGGTAAATGCCTGGATACAGCTTCCTAGTCCTGAAAATACCTGCCTCGCTGGTTTTGATTGCAGATATGACAGGAGCCCTCTTTTTCTTTGCGTTTTTCCTGTAAGTGAAGGAAGAAGAATCTCTGTATGCACTAAGGCCGTAAAGGATCTGGCTGTACTGCCCCGGAGTTACGTTCCCGTACTGGTTCAGCCTCAATTTATCGGACTGGGTCGGTCGAGCAAACTCGTTCGGGGCGAGTATTCCTTTGGCTCTCAATCCTTTCTGGAACCTAGTGGCATAGGCGGGGCCGCCTGAAATTTGAGGCAATAAATAATCCGCTGCAGCATTACCTTTGCCAGCAAAATCTTTTAGTCCAACTTCAGCGTAAAGGTTGCTTTTACTGCTGCTTTTTATGTAAATACTATTCAGCGTATATGGAACAGGATTGTTGAATTTTTTACGCATTTCGTCTTGCAGATCACTTTTTGCTTGCTTCGCGAGGTTGTTAATCGCCAAAGACGCAGCAAAAGGCACTTGGACAGCCTTAAGGCCGTCCAAGCGTTTGATCATTGGATTTACGTCAAAAACTACCGTGTTGGCCATTCCTCAAGACTAGCAATCGTGAATCGGTCCAGGCGCACCCATTGCCTCGGCTTCCAGGTCTTGAATCTCAGCAAAAGTTTCAGCCGCTTTTTTCCTGATAGCAGCTCGCAGCTCATTGGCCTTCTTTTCAATGAGGTGCATCGAACTACAGAAGCCGACAAGGCAAATCGAATCCTCGCATACGCGAACGTTCAACCCAAGCCCATCCTCAGTGTTAGCAATTTCAACCGTCATACTTCTCTCCATACTTCTGGAATAGGCCCGTGTAGCACCCTCTAAACTCATGGTCAGGGTCGTCGCGCTTGTCTAGCTCATACAAAACATCGAGGTAAACGGTCCTCATGTACTGCTCATGTGCTGCAGCAGCAGCTTCTGATTTGAATCCTGTCATGGCTTGAATCTAGCGAGTCCTCAGGCAATATCCCTTGGCCCGATACCAGCCAACAGGGCAGGTATCAAGAGCCGGGTTTGGCAGCGTATCTCGAACCTCAACAGCTCCAGGCGAAACCACACAGTATCCACCGTTTTGCCAGTATCCAAGCGGACATGTCTCACCGACTCGCTGGATAGGTGGTCCCGTGACCAGTGCTAGCAGGAAAAATAAGGGCATGTTCATGTAAAGCAATAGAGACAAAAAGAGTGACAATTAGAAAAGGAATAATACGACCAAAGCAAGCCATAAGCAAAAGCCAGATACAAGAAAGTTAATAGTGAGTGTCATTCGAGCAGGCCAACGACTACTTCCCGGAGCTGTTCTAGATTTCCGCTGTTATTGATCACAGCGTCAGGCACGATGTCATGCAAAGCGCCCTCGCTGGCATGACTACCTTCGTAAACGACACCGGGCCGGTCCACAAGCCATAGCTCACCGCCCAGCCTGCGGATCATTTCCGCTTCGTTCGGGAAGCGCACATCATCAAAAACCACGCTAAAGCCAGAACTGATCAAGCCTTTAGCCTGAGACTCCGCAAGCATTTCCCATAAATCCGGGTGTACGCAAGACCGTCCCCATTCCGTACCCAAGGTCTGCATCATTTGACGTGGAGAAACTCCAATCTCAGGAATCTTGTCTTCCTTGTGATCTCTTACTGCTGAAAACCCATCATGACCAAGCCCAAAGATAATGCTTGTTACGAATCTTTTTAACGGAGCCGCAAACGAAACAATTTCGCCGTCAAGCATCTCTGCCACAGTGCTCTTCCCGGAGCCGGGAGCATGGCTATACAGTCCGATTAATCGTGTCATTGATTTTTTTAGTTAATTGATTGTTTAATTTGTGAACCCAAGTGCCAAACGTGTAACCAGACACGTAAGCGATCACACTCATGCAACTGATGGTGCCAGCAATCTCACGAATCACAGGCCAATCTTTGTCGCTTGTAACCCATTGACCGAAGTCTTTCAATCTCTTTTTCGGCCTCAAGCGGCTCAACATATCGGCCTGGGGTGAGTGCAACTCGCCCTTGTCCTGAGATTTCAAACCAGCTTCCTCCGGGGTTCTCGATGAAAATTGCGAAGGCATTGGATTTTTTGAGGTGAACTGTTTGCATGTTTTTTAGTTTGGTTTCTCCCCATCGGGAGCATGAAATAAGCGTTCCAGCATTAAAGAGTCTGGATCCGTGTAGTTTTCGTCATCAGGAGTGTTGGCATCGATGAAGGCCATTGCAGCAGGATCTTCAATTGAGCCAGCCATGATCACCTGATCAAGCTCTACGTCTTTGAACGCAAGCAGCGAGATGTTGCTGGATCTAACGAGGATCCCGATGGCTAATCGCTCCCAAAATCTGGTGTACCAGTGCATTAGAAGCCTCATCAGTTCATGGCAAAAGCGTAACTGTCGAGGCTGCTGGAACTGGCCAGCCGAACGACGATGCCGTCAGTTGGAAGCTCTGACCTACTAAAGCATCCAGCCTTCCAACGGCGATAACACCAATCGATTTCCGTAAAGCTCGAACAGCAAACAGCAGTTGCAACGTCAAAGCCAAGGAAGACAAGGCGATCTAGAGCAAGGAATCGATCTCCATCGGCACCGACAAGCGTGTCAGCGATGAAATGATCGTCGCCAGAGAGGGTGCCTTCAACGTGGATCGTCAGAGGCTGCTGTAAGCGCTTTGGAAGAGCTGCACGCCCTACTTGAAGAAGATTATCTCCTGAGAGACCCCTACAAGCCTCTAGGCGGCCGTAGAAGTAATAGGCGGAGCATCTAGTGCCTGTGAAGGCTTCGGAAACGCACAGAGCCTCCTGGAGGCTACTAGCGATCAAACGGCTCTCAGCGGAATACCTGTCCAAAAACTCTGGACTTGGCGAGGGAAGCCGAATCTCCGCTGGTGGACTTGAAGGCATCGTTAAACGCAATCTTGTTTGCAGTGCAAGAGTAGCTGCTAAACGCACCATGTCAACATTTGGCGCTGATATTCCTAGCGGCCTCCTTAGCCAACCAGTTAGCTCCAGCCTTTGTGGTGCAGTACAAGCGGCTCAAAGTATCGACCACGACCAGCAACTCTTCACGGCTCATCCCCTGTGACTGCCTCCTGAGCCGCTCCATAAAAAACTCGCTCTGCTGGCATGGCTCGATCATGGAATGCGGCTCCAAATGCGCCTAAGGCTTCGACAAGGCTAGCTGGAGGGCTCTTTTTAGGCACCGTATCGCTGAGATCCCTTGCGCCGCAGTGAACGTATACAAACGTATCGGGGGGTGATACGGGCAAATCCCCTGGTATGACTGGGATGTATCAATAATAATAAATGTATCAATAAATATATATTATATATATTACTCTCTCTTACTTACACACACATACTTACTCGTGGGCACAAAAAAGCGATACATCGATACAACCCTTGCGCCGCAGTGGATGTCGGCGTATCGGTCGTGTATCGGTGTATCGCTAAAGTGATACAGGTTGGTATGACTGGGGTTTAAGCTAATCCGTGTCGATAATTGCCGTCAGTGGAATCACTGTAGCCCTAGATGACTTACTTCCGCAGAATCTCACCATTCCTGTGGAGCCTGAAGCCCCGAAAACCCGCTTCAGTGCTTGCTTATGAGCACCTCCAGACCATGCTGTCTCATCCAAAAGCCGTTCTAAATTTGTATTTGAGTTCGCAATCATCATCGAGCCGGACATAAGTCTGATTCCATATCTGCCAAGAACTTTTTCCGCAGTTTCGTCAGAACCTTCAATTGTTCCCATTTTGGGACCGCAAAGACTCTCGACAAGATTCATAATCGTGAACCTTCTGCCGCCCTCCACGGTGATCATTGACTCAAGGATCCGCGCAAGGCATTGATCCTCATCAGCGTCACGTTCATCGCGCCGCTGTGATGTCCAGTCGATGCCAGCGCAAAACTCAGCAGCCTCTACATCAGACAGCTCACGATCACTGCCTGGGAGCAGGCTGAATGCACCTGCCAAGAGGGTGCCATGCTGATCACCAAAACGCTGGCCGTGCTCCACAGCTAGAGCAGCTGCAAACTTCCGCGCATTGGCCCTAATAGTCGGCACCCGTGCCAGTGTTCGTGCCACCAGGCTGCGACCTGTTTCGGGAGTACAGAGCTTGGCGATTTGTGCCTCAAGCGGAAGCCAGTCCCCTTCACCCTTCTGCAACGTCAGTACACAGAATCGATCACGATCAGCGCCTTGCACTAGGGAAGCATTGATTGATGAAACGCAGAACATGGAGCGAATTTCGTATTGATTAGCGGCACCACCACCAGCCGACCCTTTAATGATTTTGCCGCCTTCCGATGATGCGATCCGTGCCATTGCCAGAACGTTGTCGCGATTTTGTTTTTCGCGGGAGTCGTTCTGCTCAAATTCATCAAACAGGACTGGAATCGCATCGGATCTTAGAGCAGCGCGAAGGCCGGGTTCAGTGGTGCCACCTGTGGCTGATTGATATATCCCGCCTAGCAAAGGCTTAAGGAAACGACTGAGGATTGTTGTCTTACCCGTGCCCTTGCCCCCGGTGACCCAGATATGTGAGCGCCACTCAAGTGCGCCACAGATAGGAGCAAGAGCAACCCAGCCAGCAAGCAGGAATGCATAGGAAGGTGATTCCCAAGAGAAAGACTTTGCAAGTCTAAAAAGCTGAACCGAAACATCGTCTTCTAGCGGGACTTCACTAGGCCCATCAAGGGGTTTGGCGTGTTCATAAAAGTAATAGCTCGATATTCCGTCTGACACTTTTTGCTCGCGATTATCAACTATCATTCTCATGCCAAGGTGAAAGATAACGCGATTAGCATCTACCCAAGCACCACGGCCTCTAATACGATCAGGATCAAATACACCTTTCTTGTGTGATTCTTGCATTAGCCATTCAGTAGCAAGATCCCAGTCAAGCTTGTCGTTGACTGTGAAGTTACGTTGCCAGAACTCTAAGGAGCTTGTTAGTGAAATTAGGTGCAATTTAGTATGTGACGATATTGACAGTTCAATGGCCTGTGAACTTGCTCTAGGCATGTAGTAATGCTTGCCGTGTTCATAACCAAGAAACTGAAAAGGTATTACTGCATGATGTTCTTCTGGTGCTTCGTTTGGCTCTTCGGTATCAACATTTTGAGGTAATTCCCAGCCGTTTGCTATTGCAGTGTTGATTAGTTTACTGATCGATGCCCTGATTGGTGCATCACCGATTGAGAGGATCTTTTTGGCTGGCTCCCATGTGCCGGGTGATTGCCAATCAGCTTCCAGAACGATGTCTTGGGCGACTGATTGACCGAAGTGGTGGGTTAGGGCTGCGAGGCAGGCGAAGCAGGTGGGGTATGTGCCTTGGCCTGCTTCAGTGCGGAGCGGGATGTAGTTGCGGAGTATTTCAACAGCCAGTGATCGCTGCTCTGCGGGTGGGAGTTTAGAAAACCAGTGATGAGACGGTTCTGCTGGGCGGGTGCCACGTTGAAAGATCGTTGGAGCAGCAGCACCGATCTCGTCTGGAGTGAATGTTTCCGTGCGAGTGGTACTGATTGTTGTACGTTCTCCGGTGCTGGGGTGGATGCCACCAGGCAGGCGCATGACACGGGATGCGTTGGAGATCGCCTTGTCTGGTTTGGAATCAGGCGCAACGATCTCGATTGCAGTTGCGATCCGGCGCTGTAGGTCAGAGAAATCTTGGATGTCAGGCTCTTGGCCTGGAGTGAAAAGCCAGTAATGGTGGAGGGATTTGCCACCAGTCCAGACCGAGACCGTTGGCTCTGGGAGTCCCGCCATTGCAGGCAGTGCTGCTTGAGCTTCGCGGTCGAGATTGCCGTCGCACTCTGCAAAGCAGGCGATTGCGTGTTCGATGTGGGCGTTGGAAGCACCCCAGGCTTTGATCTCACCAGCGCGGTTGATGTGCTCCGGCTTGGTCCCCCATACGGCAGGCTGTTCTGAGGGTGGATTGACGACAAAACCTAGGCTGCTGCCTGAGTTGCGAGCGAGGATGCGTTCGATTTTGTTTCGCGGTATGTCCTCAGCATCAGCCTTGACATGAATGCAAGGCCGCGACGGATCCGAGGGATAAACAGCGAAAACTATGGGGCCGGTGCTGCGACCGATGGCTTCAAGGAAGTCTTCGGTGATTGACCAGTCGATAAGGGATTTCATGAATCGCCACAGTGGCGTTGCTATTAGAGCAGGTTTAGAGAGTAGCGCAACTATGCGCTGTTATTTGCTACAGCGCGTACAGGCAGATCGAAACAGGGTTGCGCTTTGGGGTCGAAGAACGTATGCTTGTCTTTGTACCAACTTTAACCGCAATGCCCAACACCCCTAAAGAAAACAAGATTATTAGGCTTGTTGGCGAGCAAGCAGAAGCCTTTGGTGAACAAATGGATACAGACCGCGATTGGTTTGAATCCAGCCTTGATACTTTTTATTTTCGCCCTGAAATCGAAGGCGAGTTCGACGAATATCTTATTACTGGTGAAGATGTGCCTTTCGTTCAAGCTATGCTTGAAACGCAGCAAGGCGATAAAGCCGCGCCATTGGGTTGGGTTTGTGTTGTCGATATTGGACGTTACATGGAATCGAGCGTAGAGCCAACAGGGTTTAGATGTCGGATCAGAACTTCCCCGCCAATCAATGGCGAAATTCGCAAATTAATGCTTCAAGGTGTTTGCCAATATCTTGACAAACAACCTTTCCTTAAAGCCTTAGCGATGATGACGGTGACACAAAAGCAGGGCGCAAACTTGGATCAAATCATATCAAACAAATCCAAAGGCAAGGGTTTCGGTTGAGAAATGGCTTTCTTAGAAACCCACCCATGTCGCAAATGCGGTTTTCTTTGTCCAGTAACCCTTAGGCCAGGCACGCCGCATTACGGGGAGATTAGGTGTCCCCTGCATGGACACGATTGGGTGCCAAAGCCAAAAGAAAAGAAAATCCCAAAAAAAAGAGCGAATCTTAGTCTGCGTAAGCATATCCCTAAGTCTTTTAACTCTTTTTGTGAGATTTGTTTAAGAGGAAAATCTCTCCTCCAGAGTCTTTCTCCACCTTTACATTTCCAGGTTCATCATGTTATTGAACACCAGAATGGTGGCGAAGATATAACAGAAAATCTGCGTTTAGTTTGCAGCGAATGTCATGAACTTATTCATGCTCGTCGCCGTTCTTTTCACCGTTATCAAATCCATGAATCTCCGCCCCCGTCAAGTCCAAGCGATAAATGACATCAGGGTCGCGTACCGAGCTGGGTATCGGGCACCAATTCTGTGTGCTGCCACTGGTTTTGGCAAAACCCACACTTCTGCAGCGATTATCCAGTCTGCGCTTGATAAGGGCAAGACTGTTTGGTTCCTTGCTCATCTGAGGGAGATTTTGGATGACACGGCTAAACGGCTGAGATCGGTGAATATCCCTTTTGGTGAGATTGCTGCTGGCAAGCCAATGGAGTATCACCGCCGGGTTCAGGTCGTGAGCGTTCAAACTGCTGCGAGGCGTGATGGGTTCCCGCCACCTGACCTTGTGATTGTGGATGAGTGTCACTTGGCGGTGGCGACGACTTATCTCAAGGTGATGGGCAAGATTGGCAACCCACCGCTGCTGGGACTGACCGGCACCCCGTGTCGTTTAGACGGCAAAGGACTGGGCGAGATCTTTGATGAGATCGTGCCAACGTGCAGCACTAACGCATTAATCCAAGAGGGGCTCTTAGCTCCGATCAAATACTTTGCGCCGCATCGCCCGGACCTGACCGGGTTAAGAATGCAAGCTGGTGACTACAGGCAATCGGACATCGATGGTGAGATGGACCGTTCAACGATTACTGGCGATGTGATCAAGCATTACCAGAAGCATTGCAATGGCAAGCGAGCAGTGGCATTTTGCACGTCGATTAGCCATGCCGAGCATGTTGCTGCTGAGTTCCAGGCTCAGGGTTACAAGGCCGTTGCAATTTCAGGCAAGAGCAAGCGATCAGAGAGAGTCGCGGCCTTGACTGGCCTTAGGGACGGCACCTTGCAGGTTGTTTGTAACGCACAGCTGTGGGTGGCTGGTGTTGATGTGCCGCAGATCGAGTGCATAATTCTGCTCCGCCCCACCAAGAGCCTGACTTTCTATCTGCAATCGATTGGTCGCGGCCTGCGAACGTCACCGGACAGTGGCAAGAAGCATTTAACCGTTCTGGATCATGCCGGTTCGATTTTCGAGCATGGTCCCCCGGACATGGAACGGCAATGGAGCCTAGAGGGCCGGAAGAGGCGTGGTGAACAGGCACCTCCCGTAAGGCAGTGTCCTGCTTGTTTCTGCGCTCATGTTCCAGCGCCGGTTTGCCCTGAATGCGGTTATCGGTATCCGGCTCCGAATCGTGGTGGCCCAGCAGAGGTTGATGGCGAATTGGGTGAGATTGATTCAAGACAGGCAGCTGCATTGGAGAGACTGCAAAAGCAAAAAGCGCATATTGCTAAACGTGCGGAGCAGGGTAGAGCTAAAACGCTGGATCAACTGATTGAACTAGGTAAAAGTCGAGGATATAAATACCCAGTACCATGGGCAAAGAAAATAATGGCATCGCGCCATTTCTGATTTGAGCGAAAGCAAAATCCAGCAAGAGATCAGACTGGCGTGTAGTCGCGGCCCGGTAAGGCTGTGGAGAAATAACAGCGGGAGTTTACCGGATCCAAGGACTGGCAGGTATGTGCAATTTGGTGTGGGGAGCCCTGGTGGTAGTGACCTGATTGGCTACCGGAAGGTGACGATTACGCCAGACATGGTGGGCACTGAAATCGCGATATTTGCAGCTGTTGAGGTCAAGACTGCCAGGGGCAAGGCCACCGAACAGCAAAAGGCATTTATTGAACACATCAGAAACGCAGGCGGAATCGCAGGAGCAGCCAGATCAGTTGACGAAGCGAAATCTATACTGTTAAACTGATGAACGATACAATTGCCCTTGCGCTTTTCTCTGGCTTTTGTATTGGCCTTATAGCCTCTAACCTTTTATGACACCCGCATTCATTCAATATTTAAAAGCCCAGTACGCCAAGGCTATGCGAATTGCAAAGCAAAAAGCCAAGGCAAAAGAATCAAAATCAGAGGATTAATGAACAATCTTTATTTTTGCGTGGCCTGTGAATCTCCAGGTCAGGACCGGCAGTATGTCGAGGTATTGGCTCGATCTGAGGAGCAGGCGATACATAAGGCATCTCGGATTCATCGCAACCGCCAGAGCTATCGGTTATTGGTTCCTGAATCAGTCGTCAAATTTCAGGAGCGCAGCTTTTGATCTGCCCAAATTGCGGCGCTTCCGGGAGGGGAACTAAAAAGGTTCTCTCGACCCGGCAATCTCATCGCGGCACTGTTACCCGTCAAATCAAATGTAGATCGTGCAATTATTTGTATTTTACGTCTGAGTTTGTTATTGATCGAAATTTCGCTAAGTGTCGTGGCGGTCATTATCATGCAAGCTCGAAGATGATTGATGCAGTGTTTTCGACACTTGATGCGCATGGATTGGAGCAAAATGATGCGTGATGCTGGCATTGCCGATTCGCCCGGTAGAGCTGAAGCGTGCAAAATGCAGCGATTTGAGGCGACTTTTCGCGAAAAGACTGGATCAGAACACGTCGAAATCATCGAAGCGATGAGCTATCACGGTGCATTGAAAAAGCTCAAAGGCAGGTCCAAGACGCTGTTTTCTCTTTGCCTTATCAATGACTAACGCTGAAGCCAAACGTCTGATCGCCGAATCAGACAAACGATTACTTGAAATTTATCACTGGAGATTGAATCCTCATGAGCATGAAACTTTTGATCATCGATACGGAAACGACTGGCTTGACTCCAGCCGACAGCACCGTGATCGAACTGGGAGCTGTACTGCTTGATGTTGAGCTGCGATCTGTTATTTGTCAGGTTTCGTTTTTGCTGCCTTCGTTGACGAACGAGGCTGAATTTGTGAACCGGATCCAGCCTGCGTTGACTATGAAAGCGCCGGATTTGACCAGTCCGATGGCAGCATCGTTTTGGGCGATGGTGGCGGAAGCCGATTATGCAGTGGCTCATAACGCTGATTTTGATCGTCAGTGGTTTGGAGGGAAAGGCTCACTCCCGTCGATGCCATTGCGGTGGATCTGCTCGATGGAAGACATTCAGTGGCCACTGAACAGCAAGCGGGGCCGCAGCTCTGTGATGTCGCTTTGCGTGGACTATGGCGTTCCCGTCTGGCAGGCTCACCGTGCGCTGACTGACTGCATCTATCTGGCTGAGGTCATGAAGCGTGAGCCTCAGCTAGAGCAGCTGATTGAGAATGCCTTGCTGCCAAGGCATGTCTACGTCAGTAATTTGGGGTACGAGCAGCGCCAGCACTGCAAAGACGCGGGTTTCACCTGGAATAACCTTGTCCCAAAAATGTGGGCGAAGAAGATGACAGAACATGAAGCCGCTGCATTGGGTTTTTCCGTCTCCATTGCCGAGTAGTCGAAACAGTGGTACTATTTGCCTTGCAAACATCGTTGCGTTTTTGAATGACAAGCGAAGCTGTGCCTGTAGCAGTCAAGGTGCGAGCCTTAGCTGCTTCCGCCGAAGATGGCACTTGGTGCGTGATCGGCTATCCCGGCGGCACTGATGAAGATCTAATTGAAGATGCACGGCTACTGGTTGGTGATGGCGAAATGCGCCATTACTGGATTGAAATGGAACTTGAATTACCAAACCAATGAATTATCACGATCATCCCGCCTTATCAGCTAGCAAGCTTAAGAAATACGCTTGCGGTACAGCAGTTGACTACTGGGCTGCTTATGAAGATCCAGACCGTATGCCGATGGTGCCGTCTGACGCAATGCGTCAGGGCTCATTGGTTGACTGTTTGATCACAGAGCCTGAGAAATTTGACCGCAAATACGTCGTTGCCCCAAGAGCGGACCGTCGCACAAAAGCAGGCAAAGAAATCTGGGTAGAGGCTCAAGAACTTGCCCGCTCCAAGTGTGCAGATCTGATCACTGAGGAATGGCACCACACTGCCCAGTTGATCGTTAGCAAGCTCAAGAATGATCCGATTGCTTCTGAGTTCCTGCAAGGCACAGGGCAGGTGCCTCACTTTTGGCACGATGCAGAAAACGATGTTGAGTGCCGCTACCTGCCTGATCTGGAGCAACCAGAAGACGGTTTGCTTGTGGACCTGAAGAAAGCCCGGAGTGCCAACCCACGCGATTTTGCTAGGCAGTCATTTGCATTGGGCTATGACATCCAAGTCGCTCACTACGCTGAAGGTTTTCGAGACCGCCACGGTGCTTACCCAAAACAGATTGTTTTGCTGGCTTACGAGTGGGCCTTCCCTTTTAACTATTCGGTGAACGTCATCAGCGATGAGCTGCTAGAGGTTGGTCGTCAGCGTCGTAACGATGCCATCGCAGGTATTAAAGCTTGCCGTGGCACGAATGAATGGCCGTCATGGGGTATCAACACGATGGAAGCTCCACGCTGGTTCCAAGTTGATGATCCAGCCAATGACACAGATGTTGCTGACCTGCTGGAGGGAGTCTGATGCAATTCGTAGGAGACCTGATGAACGAGCCTTGGCTAAAGGCATTCATGTTCCCAGCTTCTGGCCGCCTGACCTTGACAGTCAAAAGCGTTCGTAAGGCTGAGGTTGCTTTTGATGATCAGGAGCCAAAGATTCAGACGATCATGTCATTCGAGGAGACGACCTGCGAGCTGACCTTGGCCAAAATCAATGCCATTCCATTGATCAAGCTTTTGGGTAACGATGTGGCGTTGTGGCCTGGACGGCGTGTAACTTTCTATGCGACCAATCAGGTCATGCCTCACCCGCTTCGTAAGGACGAACCTTGCATTCGCGTCTATGGGAGCCCTGAGATTGACGAAGAGATCAGCTGTGCCTGGGCACCGCCCAAACGACGCAAAATCGTGCAGAAGCTGCACCCTACGGGTGTATTCAAGCCTGCAATGAAAAAGATCGAAGAGGCTGACCCGTCACAGCTTGATTCGATCCGTCACCGCATCCTTGGACTCAGGGCATCAAATGATCTTTCAGAGGAAGAGTACAATCAGCTTATTGCTAAAATCACAAGCTTGAGTTAAAGTATTTCTCGCAAGCCAAGACCGTTTATGTCTTCTATTAAGGTTGTCAGTGCTGCTGACATTCCAGCACGCACAAGCCGACACAGTAAAACGACTCCATTGCGGGAGAAAATTGCTGCTTTAACACCTGAGACCAGTCTTTTCGTCCTTTATTACTGCGAAGAGCTTGACGAAGGCTACAAAGCAAGCACTATCGCTCAGATTGCTGGTCGCATGACCAAGGAGTCTGATAAGTACCGGTATTCAGTCCAGTCCGATTCAGCCAAAAACGGCTGCTACATCATCTGTAAAGCAAAATCATGACCGATTCATTTTCAGTAAACGGTGCCTTGTTCCCTCAGACCGCTGAGGACATGAAGGCTCGAATGAAGGACAAGTACGATCCCTCTAAAAACTACCCGACAGTAGACGGTGTTATCAACATCCCAGCTGATCAGGCATATGCCTTGGCTGAGTACATCATGCAGGGCAAGCCAATTGGTGAACGCAATGAAATTCCACTCGCTATTAGCGGCTGGAAGAAGCAATCAACAAGCGGCAAGACTTACATCAGTCTGAGCTTCAAGCCTCATTACAAGTATGAGAAAAACGCCGAAGGCGCCGTCAATGACGCTGCCCAGTCTGTGGCTAAGGCCACTGACGGCAACGTTGTAGACGATTTCTTCTGAACCCTTATCGGGGCAGTATTTCTGCCCCTTATTTTAAAAATGGCAATTTACAACAGCAATTCACTTGACAGGTCAATTCTTTCTACAGAGTTGCCGCATCTGAGCTGCAATGAGCTTGGCAAGCTTTACCATGAGCTTATTGACTGTATTAATGAGATCACAGCCTCTTTGGCGGAGGTTTCAAGCTTTGAAGAAAAGCACGGCTATGCGCCCGACACTGAATGGTGTTACAGAGCCAAAAAAAAGCTGCGAATCTCGACGCAATTTGCGGCCAAGATTGAAGCGATGAACAAACCGCTTCCGAAAAGCTATGACGAACTGTACCAAGATCATTTCCTTCGCATTCTTTTAGAAGAACTTGGACCTGCTTCACTAAAAAAAATTCAAGCCGAAGCCTCGGTAATCGCTCGCTCGGAATCCAATGAATGAAAAGCCACTTGAAGTCAGTATTGAGTCAGTCAAAGGTCTTTTGATTGACGGCTATAACAATTACGAAAAAAGCCTTCAACGTCGTCAAGGTGATTCCCGTTACTGGGATGGCTACATTCGCGGCATTCAACATGTACTGGAGATGCATGAGCAATGAAAATTAAATTTGGCATTTACACTCGCTTTCAATTTGTTTTGCTTGCTTTATTCAGCCCTGAACGTCTTGTGCAAGCCGTAACAGCTGGCTTTCTGTCGGCTGTAGATTCAATGGAGGACGAAGAACTGAAAAAATTAGTGCAAGAGCTTAATGATGCAAATTGACCCGCGCTTTCAGGTTGGCGTTCTGAGCCAGACCAGGGATCCAGCCACGCTTTGCTGGCAGGCAATGCATCAGGATTATTCAGAGGGGTGGGTGTTTTACGACGAACCACTCAGCGAGACAGACGCTGGTGATCGCATCGTCAAGCACCTACTTCTAGGAGGTCGCGGCCATTACGGGCCACTGGAGCACGCCAGTATTACTTTTGCTGTGGGCTATTTCCCTCACTCGGTGATTCAGCAGGCTCGTACGCATAGGGTCGGCACTAGCTGGGATGTGCAGTCAATGCGCTACACAGGTCAGAGAATTGCTGCTGTAGCTAACGGCATCGTCGATGTTGAAGAGGCTTTTTACTTGCGACCTGTTGGTGATTACACTAACCGCCAAGGCAAGAAGTACACCTATGACGAGCGTCTAAGGGCAAAGGATCTTCAGCACTGCGAAGACTCGGCTCGGCGCTATAAAGAAGCCTTGGATGCTGGCATCTCCGAAGAACACGCCAGGGGAGTGCTGCCGTTCGACTACCGGCAGCATTTTGTCGTGACCTTCAATCTACGCAGCCTGATGCACTTCCTTGACCTGCGGGGCAAGGCTGACGCACAGATAGAGATTCATCAGATGTGCCAGCTTATGATGCCACATTTTGAAGAGTGGATCCCATCAGTTCACGACTGGTATATGAAAAATCGCTGGGGCAAGGCCCGTTTAGCACCATGAAAAAAGAATCACGCCGCACCCCGTTCAAGTTCGCCGTTGGTGATCGAGTTGCTGAAAAGCCTCGCATTCATCTTGGCATTGCTGTTAAGCCAGAAAACCAACGCCGCTATTCATCGCGTACTGGCACCGTTACAGGTCTTGCGACCAAAACCAGAAAAGACGGGCACCTGCGAAAGTATCTTGCTATCCAGTGGGATGGATCCACCGCTTCTTCTGAGCACGACCAAATGAGAGTATGCGCCGCCACGGACCTGAAGCCCTTGGAGGAAGACCTGATTTTGAATCACGACTGAATTAGGAGGGGATGCCACCGGCTCTCGCGCCTGCATGGCTTGGTTCATGCGCTCCCCATGCGCATCAGGACAAGATGACTCCTCGGAATCAAGTTGAACGAAAACTCTAGCACTCACTATGAACACTTCAGAAATAGGCATAAAATTAATTGCACACGGAGTGGATTCATACTTCAAGCCTTGGTATTTTGATGGGAAAGTTGTTTATTGGGGCAATCCAGAGCAAACTGAGTCAGACGCACGGGCGTCAGCGCAGGAGTTAAAAGCTTTCTTTCTTGATCGCCTCAAATGACAAGTCATCGCTCTCATTCTGGAAAACTAAACGTTTCCGACAAAAGCGGAGCATGGCTTGCAACCATTACCACTGAATCCGACACTTTCGAGATAGCTTTAAATGCAACTAATATTGAAAGCGCAATATTGCAGGGCGAGCAACTTTATGCTGATTTGCGCGCAGTTGCTAATCCGAAGCCGTATTGCTGGCAGTGCCTGCATTGGAAACTTGTAAAATCAGAATGCAGTCTTGGTTTTGCCGAGGGGAAATCAAGTGGCGGAAGATTTGCCAGTCAATGCTCGGCCTTCTGGTTCGACGACTGAAATACCCTGCTGGGCAATAGATTTTGGCAATGGTTTTTATATTGAGGTTTTAAATGACAGCACTCAAGGCATCTACTACAGATCTTGCAGCCCAGGTGGAGCTATTTGCAGGTATTCATATGACTTTTGGCGTGCAAAGACTTATTTGTATCACATGATGCCGCCTATGGCTGATCCAAAGTTCCATGCTCCATCCAGTAATTGATCAGATCTTCACGCTCTTGGCTCCAGAAAGGCTGTGCCCTAAACCACTCCCAGACTGGTTTGTCACTTTTTGATCCGTTGCAAAACCTACAGCAACACAAAAGATTGTTTACAACGCTCATACTGCCACCTTTCGATCTAGCAAGGATGTGATCCAAGGTGTCTCCGGGTTGGCCGCAGTAAGCACATCTATTGTCCCATTCATCAAGTATTTGACGCCTGAACCTGTGCTTGCTTGTTTTCTTTGGTACAAGCTCTGATCCTATTATTTCATGGCCAATAAATCCGCCGCTTAGAGGCACTACTTCCATTTCAAAACTTACTATTTCCTCTGTTAGCTCCTCTAATCGTGATGCAAATATCTCACTAAACTCTTCAGGTTCCTGATCTTCCTTTGCTGAGGTCAGAAACATAATTGTCGCAGTTGTTAGGTAGCGTTTTTCGACTTGATAAGAAGCACCATTTTCGGATGCTCTCATGGGGCACCTTCGAGGATCACAAAACCATCCGTTTTTTCCGTGCGTCATCTCCGAGGTAGGCAAATACTCTCGACATAGACTGCTTCTCCGACACTGCCTAAACTCAGCTGCCACTACTGCCGTTGTTAGGCTTACTAATGCTAGCCAAGGGGTTTGCTTTAACCTTTACTGCCCTGAACCGCTGCGTCACCGTTATAGCGACCTGTTTTAGAGTAACTTTTCAAAGGAACCTCGCTCATCCTCATAAAGACGATCTGCCCTATTTTCAGGCCAGGGTATAGCGGAAGGTCGTAATGACGCCTTACATTTACTAATTCGAGGGTTAATTTACTGTTGCAGAAACCTGGATCGATCCACCCGGCAAGCAGGTTTTCGTATCCTTCCCTGGCTCTGCTTGATTTCAACGCAAACTGAGCGCAAATGTGATCAGGTATTTTCTTAAATGTTTCATACGTTTCGGCCAAGACGAACTCTCCTGGGGTCAACCGATAAGGGTTTTTTTCTGTTCTATTAGAAATGTCAACATGTAGCAGGTCTTTTTGCCCGGCGACTTCGATCATCAGCCCACTACCTAGCCTTACGTCGAGTGATGCAGGATTAATCAGTTCTTCAGACCAATCCTCCATGGCTCCGCCATAGCAAAGCGATTTAATTTCCCAGTCACAAAGCACAGTCATTTTAGTAGTCCCAGCGTATTCTTGGACTCCCCTCTCGGATACCAAGATGTACGAATCCTTTATTAGCACCATATCCTAAACTATATGGCCAATTTTGGTCGCACCATTCTTGCACTGCATAGATGTCAGCGCCTTGCACATAAAAATCCACAGCGCCAACGCCTGGTGCGGGGTACAGGTGCTCTGAGCCGCTCGCCCCTCCAACTGATCGATTAATCGCTGGTGGTCTGTAGCCAGACGTAATGATTACCGGCTTTCCGCCAAATCTGCCGCGAACACGCTCTAAAAATGCCGCGAGGGTGGCTGCAGTGTCTAACTGGGACTGCTCATTAAAGCGCCGCTCTTCCTGGCTTAGAGCGAACTCACCCAGAGTGATGTGCGGTGTCAGCCTGCTAGAAAAGGCGGATTCAGGACGCAACTTGGCAGTTTCAGTCGGCGGTGACTGATCGCCACCTTTCCAGAGGTTTCCCTCGGCTTGCCTTCGACGCTTTAGACCGGCTTCAAAGCTGCTCCCAGGGTTTCGATAGAGAAGCATCGCGTCAGGAACAGCTTTCCAGTCTTTCGCACGAAGCTTTTCGCTAATTGTCTCAAAACCTTCCGAGCCATAGAATCCAGAACCAAGGTTGTAGGCGAAGCTGATCAATGCTGCCTGCTGATTCTCCGCCATATCCGCCCAATAAGGAACAGTCTGCGAAAGCTTTTCGTCAATTTTATCTACTGTGTCCTTTAGCAAAGAATCGCCTTCTTTTCTCCTGATCCAGTCTCCTTCTCTTACGAGGCGACCATCTGGATGCGACAGATTGCCCCATCCGATTGTCCAGTATCCAGCAGGGCATTTGTACGCCTCTGAGTGCCAGCCTTCAAACTTTTTAATAAGTTCTAATGCTTGTTTGTGATCAGACTGCTTCCCTGATTGGCTCCAAGTCGCAAACCATTCCCTGTCGCGCCGCATGGCAATCTCGTAGCCGTTGGCGGCCAAATCTTCTTCTAGTAACGAAATGCTTGCTGCTTGGTGCGGCAATCCTTTGTAATAGCGGAACAACTGTTCCAGAGTGATTGCTTTACTGTTCGTCATTCCAGGGGGACTTGATGTGTAGGTCGTCAATCTTGGGTGGTGGCATCACTGGCGGCTGTGATTTGTGCCAGCGTTCAACCTCAGCATCTAAGCGAGGTTTTAGGGTTGCTTCAAATTTTCGACGTTGAATTTCGCGATTCAATCGCTCAAGCGGTGATCGCGTTGAGAATCTAAAAAGCCATCTCCCATCAGCAGGGATCAGCCCTTTTTTCCTTTTAAAGCTCTCAGTGCATGAAAAATAAGCTGTAGCAGGCTGTTGTCACGCAACGGGGATAGCGCAATAACCTCAGAAGCGGCGGCAATCACGATCCATGTAATCGGTGATGCCAAGATTTCTTCGATGGACATTGGTCATTCAATCAATCTGGACTGATTCTAGCTCTAGAGTTTTCCAGCACAATTATTCGGTTTCCGTGATCGTTGAGACGTTCGTATATTTCGCGGCGGTCAGCAGTGGCCTGTACTTTTTCCGCCTTCATGTCCTGATGTAAATCTTCAAGTTTCGTTGCAATAGATTCGACGCCAGCAGTGA
>Ga0222718_10001542_pt1 | contig 21775 bp, 17 predicted proteins | sample C33_27DmetaG_FD_165045 | JGI IMG/M metagenome (GOLD analysis project Ga0222718, IMG submission 165045) | Estuarine water microbial communities from San Francisco Bay, California, United States - C33_27D | ecosystem: Environmental > Aquatic > Marine > Unclassified | place: USA: California...
CATTGATATGAATAAGGTTTTTGGAACTTTGATGAAAGCCAATGCTCAATACACATTATTTGAGACCTCAAATCCAAGACATGCTCATGAATGGACAGTCTTTCGTGATCGTAAGAATGAAATACCTGATGACAAGATACTTGTGCCTGGAGTTGTTGATACGACGACTAACTTTATTGAACACCCAGAGCTAGTCGCTGAGAGGATCAGTAAATTTGTCAACATTGTTGGAAAAGAGCGCGTTATAGCAGGCTCTGACTGTGGTTTTGGAACTTTTGCAGGATTTGGAGCAGTAGATCCTGATATTGCATTTGCTAAGCTAAAGTCACTATCTGAGGGCGCTTTACTTGCAAGTAATTAGTTGTGAAGAGTCTAGTTATGGTTCCAGGAATGATGTGTGATGAAAGAATCTTTTCAGCGCAAATAGAGGAACTCAGTAAGGGCCTGGAAGTATCTATTGCAGATATTTCTGGTTTTCAAACTGTTAGTGAATTGGCTTCAGACGTGCTAAAAAAAGCTCCAAATTTTTTTTCACTCTTAGGGCATTCAATGGGCGGCATTGTTGCTATGGAAATATATTCTCAAGAGCCGAATCGGATTGAGAAACTCATACTCATGGATACAAACCCCAAGGCTGAATTAGACGAAGTTAAATTAAAGCGTGAACCCCAGATAAAAGATGTTAGTGAGGGCAAGCTTCTCGAAGTGATGCGAGATGAAATGAAACCAAATTATCTTGCCGAAAGTGAAAACAAAAGGAGTGTTCTAAATATTTGTATGGATATGGCGTTGAGCCTTGGGCCAGATGTTTTTATTATTCAATCAAGAGCCCTTCAATCAAGGTTAGATCAACAGAACACTATTCAATCAATTAATATCCCCGTATTGATTATGTGTGGCTCGGAGGATAAATTATGTCCTGTGGAAAGGCATGAGATGATGCATAATATGATTAGTGATTCAGATTTAAAAATAATAAATAATGCGGGCCATATGCCTACACTTGAGCAACCCAGAGAAACAACGGAGGTAATAAAAGAATGGCTGATGAGATAGATTCAGATTTACTAAAACTTCTTCAGTCGGTCGATACACCAACTGTCTGTAATGCGATTGAGGTTGCTCAAGGCAAACGAGGTTTTTCTCAATTTACTAGAGGAACGATGCTTTGTTCTAATCCAGACGGTGGAGCTATGGTTGGTTTTGCTAAAACTGCAAAGATTGCAGCAATAGAGCCACCGAAAGAAAATCCAGAGATTATTAAAGAGCGAAGAATGAATTACTATCGCTATATGTCTGAAATAAATGGACCAACAGTTGTAGTTATAGAGGATCTTGATTTTCCAAATTGTATCGGTGCTTATTGGGGAGAAATTAATACTAAAGTACACAAGGGGTTTGGACTTTCAGGAGCGCTAACCAATGGAGTAATGAGAGATTTAGGTGATCTTGCAGAAGGCTTTCCAGTAGTCGCTGGTTCAATAGGCCCTAGCCATGGTTTTGTCCATGTCCGTGAGATAGATACCCCTGTAAATGTCTTTGGAATGACGGTGAATTCAGGCAGCTTAATCCATGCAGATCGTCATGGAGCAGTTGTAGTTCCGAATGAAGTAATACCTATTTTGAAAGACTCAATTCATAAGTTGTTTGCTTCTGAAAGGCTCATATTAGATCCTGCAGAAAAAACAGAATTTAGTTTTGATGATTTTAAAAGAGCATGGGAAGATTTTGAAAAATCCCGTACCTAGTTTTTATTCTATTGAGCATTGAGTTACCCTAAAGTTTATTTATTTTAAAAGCAAAAATTATGTCGATATATAACCGTTCATTCTATTTGAAATATGCAGCAGCATTGAGCCATCCGGGAGACTTCTCTTCCAACATTACGATTTTTTTTGGTGAGGATGCTGACATTAATGTTGTCCATCCGTTTAATCAGTTCAAAGGTGCAGATATATACCTTAATGAATTTCTCCTGCCACTCCAACATTCATTTGAAGGACTCTATAGGCGTGATGATATCTTCATGGCTGGAGAATTTGAGGGACAAAACTGGATCAGCTCAACCGGGTATTATGTTGGTCAATTCGTAAATGATTGGATCGGCATTAAAGCGACAAAAAGTCTGAGTTATCTGCGCTATGGTGAATTTCACCGTATCGAGAATGGACAAGCTGTAGAAAGCTACATTTATCTAGATATTCCAGAACTGATGATTGCCTGCAATCAATGGCCTTTGGATATGGGTCCAGGGTATTCCCGAGGATACACCGGGCTGATTCAGGGACCTGCGTCACGAGATGGTGTCATAATAAATTCTCTAGATCCTGCTGAGGGGCAGCAAAGCTATCAAATTGTTACCGATATGCTCAATAAATTAGCGACTAAGGATGAGGCCTGGCGTCCTTATTGGCATAAGAATATGATGTGGTATGGACCGGGAGCGTTCGGTTCTTTTATTGGCGTTGAGGAGTTTGCTTCATTTCAAGTGCCGTTTGAATCCCAGTTTGAAGGGTGGTCAGGTGGAACAAAAAATAATGGCTTTACAAAACACTTCACAAGATTTGGCGAGGGCAATTACACCTGCTCAGGAGGCTGGCCATCATTGACTGGTGTTAACGTCAAGCCGTTCCTAGGTCAGGGTCCAACCAACGAGCGAGTGTTTATGCGAGTTTGTGATTGGTGGCGCCGTGAAAATGAGCTCTTAGTTGAAAATTGGGTGTTCGTCGATGTACCGCATCTTTTATTGCAGCTCGGTTATGACCCATTACCAAAATGGCAAAAGTAGTGCAACTTTAATAATAGTATTCAATACTATGGCTAATTTCAATCAAAAAAAATGAACCTAAAGCAATTATCTGAATACGAATGCAAAATTAATTATATATTAATATAGACTGTGTTATAATTCATTGCAATCGTATGCAAAATGTAAGTCTTAAGTTCATTCGATGCGATATTGAGAGTATTTAATTGAGTAAAAATAGGAGAGTAAATATGTTTTTAAGAAAAATTGCTACAGTTGTAGCTCTTACTACTCTGGCTTCAAGTGCGTGGGCGGGTTGCGGCATATCTGAAGGAAGAGTAAGTATTGTAGGTAATGAGTTCCCAGCAATCCAAACTGTTGGTGCAGGAGCAATGGAATGTGCTGGTGATGGTGTGACAGTTGAAACAAACTTAACAGCTGATCATCAAAAAATCAATGTTCCAGGTATGACTGGTAATCCAGCTGAATTTACAGCAGCTATTGTTGCTAACTCATCTATTGTTGCATTAATGAACAATGATGTAATTAGACCTTTGAATGATCTTGTTGAAAAACATGGACAAGGCCTACAGAAAAGTCAGTTAGTAACTATTGATGGAAATATTATGGGTATTGCCTTTATGGCGAATGCTCAACATCTTACTTACAGATCTGATATTCTGAAAGATTTAGGAATTCCTATGCCGACTACTTATGAAGAAATGTTAGCGGCTGGTAAAAAAATTCAAAATTATGAAGGTTTAGGTATGCCTTACCCTCTTGGCGGTGCTTACGCAGCTGGTTGGAACCTAGCAGAAGAATTTGTCAATATGTACATTGGCCATGGCGGAGAGTTCTTTAAGCCTGGCTCTGCTGAAATTGCAGTTAATAATCAGCATGGTATTGATGCGCTTAATATGATGAAAGCATTATCTGAGTTAATGAACCCAGATTTCTTGACTCATGACTCAAACGCAACGAGTGCTGAATGGAAAGCTGGTAATGTTGCCCTTATGAATATGTGGGGATCACGTATCGGTGCTCTTAGAGGTGATGAGGTTGATCCAGTTGTTGTAGCCGCTACAGCTACTGGTGGCCCAATGACAGTTGGTGGAGGTACAACCGCAGCTTCAACACTATGGTGGGATGGATTTACTATATCCAAGAACATTTCAGATGCTGATGCAGAGGCTAGTTTTATAGCTTTGATGCATGCAATTCGTCCAGAAATGTTGAACGAAACAACTTCACCACAAGCTGTATGGCTAATTGATGGTTATGAGCCTACTCCAGCTGCTGCAGGTGTATTTGCTGCTGCTGCAATGGGAACTAAGCCTTATCCAATGTTGCCATATGCAGGTCTAATGCATTCAGCTGCAGGTGTAGAACTTGTTGACTTTATGCAAGGTAAGGAATCAGCTGAGCAAGCTTTAGCTGGTTTAGAAGCAGCATATACAACAGCTGCTAAAGAGAAAGGTTATCTCTAAACTTTTAGTGTTTTGATCTCCTAAGTTGGGGCATGTGTTTAACGTGCCCCTTCTTTTTGAGTATTATTTATATAAAACAATAATAAGATTTTATGAATCACAAGACTTTTTTTTGGTTCTTTTTACCTACAGCCTTAGCAATGTTTTTGTTCATTGCTTTGCCCTTAACTTCTATTGTAAGTCAGTCACTTCATACACCTCATGATGCGGTTTTGGTTGTTGTTGAATCTTGTGATCCATTTGGTTGTAAATCTGAAACAACTATTGATCATGAGTCGACTCAAAAACTTAAAGAAGAGGAGCCCAAAGGCAAGTGGGTTGGATTTGAAATTTATACTGATAGAAATCATCTGGCCTTTAAAGAGGTCGGTGAGCTTTGGGAGAATAAGACAAACTTTACTGATTTTGTGTCAAGTCTTAATAATCTTCCATTTTATAAGGCAATGGGATTCACGATAGTTTATGTCATAGTGGTAACGCCATTAGTAATATTATTTGGATTGATAATTGCACTGGCAGTCAACTCACTGCATCGACATCTTAAGGGGCTTATGGTTTTCTTTTCATTGTTACCAATGATTGTAACCCCTCTAGTTGGTTCGTTGATTCTGTTTTGGATGATTGATTCGAGAGGGATTATTGGTTCAGGACTCCAAGACTTATTTGCAGATCCTGATCTATCATTAAAGGCATCAACTGGGTTAACATGGATAACGCTCATTGTATATGGTGTTTGGCATTCTGCCCCCTTTGCTTTTATTGTTTTTTATGCTGGACTTCAGACTGTTCCACAAGAAACTATAGAAGCAGCAATGATTGATGGAGCCTCACGTTTACAGCAAATTTATCATGTCGTTGTGCCTCATTTATCTCCCCTAGTGGCTTTTGTTGCTTTAATTCAACTGATGGATAATTTTCGAGTATTTGAGCCAATAGTTGGTTTTAGTGCCTCAGCACATGCAACTTCTCTTTCATGGATTATATGGAATGATATTGGTCAAGAAATCAGACTTATGTCATCTGCTGCTACAACATCAGTTCTGACAATCATCGGAGTTGTTATTCTTCTAATGCCAGTTTTGGTAAGAACGTGGCGTGAATTTAACCCAGAAAAATAATATGACTTCAAATCAGATGAAAAGACCATTAGGACTCCAGTTATTAATATATGGCTTTGTATTGTTCTGGCTGATTCTGGCTGCCTTTCCATTTATTTGGACTATGTGGGGCTCATTCAAAGTAGAGCTGGATTTTTTCTCTAAGGCAGACTGGACTAATGTTTTTTCTGGGGTAAGAACACAAGCAGTATATGGAAAGTCTTTTACGGGCGCAGGTTATGGTGGTGCTTGGATTCAAGAAGAGTTTTGGCGCGCTTTTTTCAATACCGCAATAGTTTGTTTTTTTACAGTACTTACATCATTAACTCTTGCAACTTTAGGTGGCTATGCGCTTTCAAGGTCTGGTTTTCGTTATTCATTTTGGCTTTTAATAATTGCACTTGTTTTTCGTGCGCTGCCCCCAATCACTCTTGTTTCTGGGTATCTACAACCCTTCTATGACTGGAATATTTGGGGAACACTACCGACCACTATTATTGTTTTAGTGGCTATAAACCAGCCATTTACATTGTGGATGCTGCACTCATTTTTTCAGACAATTCCGAAAGAGCTTGATGAGAGTGCAAAGGTAGATGGATGTAGTCAGTTTCAAGCATTTCGACATGTCATTATTCCAGTGATGTGGCCAGGAGTTATTACTGCTGGACTCTTCTCATTTCTTTTGGCATATAATGATTTTGCTGTTACAGGAATACTTCTATCTCAGGACAATCAAACAATGGTTCCTAAAATTGCCAGCTTTATGGGCACTACTCAAACAGAAGGTAATATTATGTTTGCGGTTGCAGCAGTTGTATCCTGCATAATTCCATTGTTTATTCTGGTTATGTTTTTCCAAAGACAGCTTGTTAGTGGATTAACAGCTGGTGCAGTCAAGGGCTAGTCATTGTCCACGTTTGATTATATTGTCATTGGTGCAGGTTCTGCAGGATGCGTATTAGCCAATCGTCTGAGTGAGAACCCTGAAAATACTGTTTGTCTCATTGAGGGCGGTGGCAGTGACAAGAGTCCATGGATCAAAATTCCTGCCGGCCTCTCTGTTGCTTACGATCATAAAAAACTTGATTATGCCTACAAGGGTGTTCCTCAAAAGCACTTAAATGATCGGGTCATTACGGTTAACCGAGGTAGATGTCTTGGGGGCTCAAGTTCTATTAATGGCATGATTTATATCCGAGGCAACAAGAATGATTATGATCATTGGGAAAAAATTGGGTGCAAGGGCTGGTCTTATAATGATGTTTTGCCAATCTTTAAAAAACTCGAAAAAGACCAGACAGGAGGGAAACCAAAGTACCATTCTAAAGATGGGGAGTGGCCTGTTGTTATGCCACAAGAGATTAATAAGACAGCCAAACGCTTTGTAAAGTCTGGAGCTCATATAGGCCTTCCTCATAATCCTGACTTCAATGATGACTCTCAATTAGGCCTCGGTATTTATAAGGTAAATCAAGATAAGGGGACTCGGGTAAATTCTTACAGAGCCTTTATTGAGCCTATTATTTCGAGAACCAACCTTACTATAATGACTCATGCAAGGGTAGAGTCAATTGAAATTGATGGCGATACTGCTAAATCCGTAAAACTTCAAGTGAATGGTGCTGATAAAGAATTATTTTGTAATAAAGAAGTTGTTTTATCTGCTGGTGCAATTGAATCGCCAAGGATACTTTTGTCTTCTGGAATAGGCAATAAGAAGGAGCTTGAAAAGGAAGGAATTACCTGCCACCACAATGTTTCAGGGGTTGGTGAAAACCTTCAGGATCATTTGGATACCATGGTGACGGTTCGTTCAAACAAGGCAGAATCTATTGGGGTGTCTTGGAGGTCACTTATACCCCAAGTACTTACCTCCCCGTTTAATTTTCTATTAAGAAGAATGGGCTGGTGGACGAGTAATTTTGTTGAGGCTGGTGGTTTTGCAGCGACAAAACTAGGGAGTCCTGAATACCCTGATGTCCAATTTCACTTTACGCCTATATATCGAAGTCATCGAGGAAGAAAATTTGAGTTCGGACATGGCTATTCATTATTTACCTGTTTATTAAGGCCTCATAGCAAGGGCTCAGTTAAGTTAAAGAGTGATGGTGAAAAATATCAAGTCCTGATTGATCATAACTTTTTATCTGACTCTAGAGATGAGGCAAATATTGTTGAGGCCATCAAAAAAGCGAGAGAAGTTTTATCATCTGAAGAGTTTGATGAGGTTCGAGGAGAGGAGATTGCTCCAGGAAAATCTATCCAGTCTGATGAGGATCTATTGGCATATATTCGTAAGACTGCTGTTACCGTCTATCATCCTGTGGGGACCTGCAAAATGGGTACTGACGATCTATCAGTCGTTTCACCAGATGATTTAAAAGTAAAAGGCATGAGTAACCTTAGAGTGATTGATGCCTCGGTCATGCCAAGCATTGTGAGTGGCAATACCTCTGCCCCAACCATGATGATTGCTGAGCGAGGAGCTAGAATGATATTAAATGGGATGGGAATATGAATCAGAATTTTCAAAAAGAAAAAAACTTAGTTTTAGATTATTACAAAGCCTTGGATAAGGCTGAGGGTGATGAAATTTCAAAAGTCTTAAGTAGCCATATTGGTAAAGATTATATTTGGAGAGGGTTTCACCCTTTTAATGAACAATCTGATGCAGAAGAATTATCTAAAGTGTTCTGGCAGCCATTTCGCCATGCCTTTAAAAATATGCAAAGAAGGATGGATATTTTTATAGCTGGTAAAAACCAGATAGATGGATTTGAATCCGTTTGGGTCGTCTCCATGGGTCACTTGATGGGCTTGTTTGATAATGAGTGGCTTGGCATTCAGCCATCAAGAAAAATGGCTTTTCTGCGTTACTGTGAATTTAATAAAGTTCAAGATGGCAAGATTACTGAAACAGCCATGTTTTTTGATATCCCTCATGTGATGATTCAAGTTGGTTTAACTCCTTTCCCGCCTCAAACAGGAGCACATCTTGTTCAGCCAGGACCAATGACTCACGAAGGTTTACTTTTTGATCAGCAGGATGCCGCTGAGGGTGAAAAAACTCTTGCCTCAATAAATTTCATGGTTGAGGATATGAGAGATTGGAAGCATACTAATGAATTACCTCTAGTTGACGAGCTCAGAAGAAGCTGGAAAGAAGATATGATTTGGTGGGGTCCTGCTGGAATTGGGGCAACCTATACCATTGAAAGATATGCCGAGCAGCATTCAGGGCCATTTAGAGCTTCTTTTAAAGATCGGATATCTAATGGACATCTTTGCAAATTAGCTGAAGGTCATTTTGGTGGTTTTTTTGGATGGCCTAATCTTACACTCACTCCAACAGGGGGCTTTATGGGTATGCCTGCAACTGGAAAGCCAGGCGATATGAGAGTCATAGATATGTACAGGAGGGAAGGAGACATGCTTGCTGAAAATTGGATCTTTATTGATCTGTTGCATTTTTGGAAACAACAGGGCGTTGATATTTTAGAAAGGATGGCTCAAAATCCAAGAAATTAATTTTTTCTTGTGTTGGCATGTAAATTCATTTAACATCCAAATTCTATACATCATTAGGTTGAGTGCTTGTGAGAAGAGGTAGAAGTAAAAACGTTAGAGAAGTTACAAACTTTCAGCAGGCTCCTTACGGTCAAAAAAAGAATCCCTTTCAGCCTATGTCAATCTTTTCAGAAGATGAGATTGAGTCAATTCATCAGGCGTCATTGAAAGTGTTGTGCGATACAGGGATGGACATACAGTCACCGCGTGCTGTTGAAATTCTCAAAAGAGAAGGCGCAATGATTGGGAGTGATGGAAGACGTGTTAGGTTTGATCCAGACTTCGTGATGGAAAAAATTTCCACTACCCCAAGTGAATTTACTCTTCATGGGAGGTACAGAGAAAGACATGTTCATGTTGGTGGTCAATCTTTTATCAACACGATGGTCTCAAGTGCCCCAAACGTGTCTGACCTTGATAGAGGAAGAATTTTAGGTAACTTTGAAGACTATTCAAACCTGATCAAGCTTGGAGAAATCCTGAATACGGTTCATGCATTAGGAGGCTATCCAGTTGAGCCCTGCGACTTAGATGTTCGCGAGCGCCATTTACATGCGGTATCTGCTGCTGCCCGATTATCGACAAAGCCACTATTTGGTTATGCTATTGGCAGTGAGAGAATGTTAGATGCCATTGAAATAGTTCGAATTTCAAGAGGCATTGATAAAGAAACGCTTTTAAAGGAGCCTTCAATTACGACTGTTGTCAATGCGAACTCACCTCTAGTTTATGATAAAGCCCTTATGGAGGGAGCTATAGAAATGGCTGAGCATAATCAGCCAGTAATCTATACCCCATTCACTTTGGCCGGCGCTATGGCGCCTATTACTGTTGCAGGCGCTCTTGTCCAGCAGAATGCAGAGTCTCTTGCTGGACTTACTTTTCATCAATGCGTTAATCAAGGAGCACCAGCAATTTATGGAAGCTTTACATCTAATGTTGACATGAAATCAGGCTCCCCTGCCTTTGGGACGCCAGAATATACTCAGGCCACAATTGCGAGTGGACAGCTTGCAAGAAAATATAAAATCCCTCTTCGCGCCTCTAATGCAAATGCCTCTAATGCTGCAGATGAGCAATCCGTTTATGAATCTCAGATGTCATTGTGGGCCTGTCTTTTAGGTCAAGTCAACTTTATCCTACACGGACATGGCTGGATTGAAGGTGGGCTCTGTGCATCTTATGAGAAGGTCATTTTGGATGCAGAGATGAGTCAAATGATGGAGGCTTTTTTAACTCCTTCTCCGGTCAATAAAGATACGCTTGGTGTCGATGCAATTGCGGAGGTTGGTCCAGCCGCTCATTTTTTTGCAGCCCAGCAAACATTGGATCGATATGAAACAGAACACTACAACCCTCTATTATCTGATTGGAGAAATTTTGAGTCATGGAGAGATGCAGGATCTGAAACTGCCTCACAGCGCGCCAATAAAATATGGAAGCAGCTCTTGGCTGATTACAAAGAACCCAAGCTTGCACCTGAGGTTGAAGAGGAGCTTTCAAGTTTTGTGGATAAAAGAGTTTCAGAGGGTGGTGCACCACCTTTATAAAGAGGTAAATTTTTTCAATCTTTAAAGACAAATTTTTTCACTTGAGTTTCGCTGTTTTTTAAATTAACATTTAATTTTAATTAGATAGATTTGTTATGAAGGATCAGGCAAGAGTTGTAGTTATTGGTGGTGGTGTAGTTGGTTGCTCGATTCTTTTTCACCTTGCGAAGATGGGTTGGAAGGACGTTGTTTTATTAGAGAGGAATGAACTAACTTCTGGGTCCAGTTGGCACGCAGCAGGACAAATTCATACGATTAGTTCTGATCCAAATATTTCGAGACTTCAAGATTACACAATTAACCTTTACAAAGAGATAGAGGAAACCTCAGGGCATTCTGTAGGAATGCATAGCACTGGAGGATATTATTTGGCCTCTAACCAGAGCTGGTATGACTACCTTAAAAGAGAAAGATCCAAAGCGAGGTCAATGGGTCTTGAGCAAGAGTTCGTTTCCTTAGATGAGGTTGTTGAAAAGCACCCTCTCATCAATCCTGAAAATTATGTTGCAGCTTTATGGGATCCTCTTGACGGCGATATAGATCCATCAGGTGTGACTTATGCTTATGCGAAATCAGCCCGTGTTCATGGGGCTGAGTTTTATACGCATACCCCGGTAATAGAAACCAACCAAAGGGTAGATGGTTCATGGGATGTTGTGACTGAAAAAGGAAATATTCATGCTGAACATATTGTCAATGCCGGAGGGCTATGGGCTCGTGAGCTTGGTCGTATGTCTGGTATTCATTTGCCAGTGGTGCCAATGGAGCACCACTACTTAATTACCGAAGAGATAGATAAGATTACTTCACTTCCAGAGGGCCAGAGATTGCCTGCATGTATTGATTATGAAGCCAATATCTATTTCAGACAAGAACGTTCAGGTCTGCTACTTGGAACCTATGAGCCTCAGTCAACGCCATGGTCTTTAGACGGAACCCCACAAACGTTTGGACATGATTTACTTGAACCAGATTTAGACCGAATCGCTGACAGACTGGCTTTGGCTTTTGAGCGAATCCCATCGCTTCAGAATGCTGGCATCAAGGACACAATAAATGGCCCATTCGTTTTTTCTCCAGATGGCAATCCCATGATTGGTCCAGTACCAGGAATGAAGAATTACTGGACAGCAGTTGGCGTCATGGCTGGATTTTGTCAAGCTGGCGGGGTTGGAAAGACCCTAGCAGAATGGATGATTGAAGGAGAGCCATCGATTGATGTTTGGGCGATGGATATTGCACGTTTTGGAGATTTTGCGACGCCAGAATGGGGTGTTATTAAGTCATCTGAAAACTATGAACGACGTTTTGTGATGACCTTCCCTAACGAAACGCTGCCTAAAGGAAGGCGTCAGAAAACAACATCAATTTATGACCGTCTTACCCAGAAAGGCGCAGTATGGCAAGATTCTTTTGGCCTTGAAAACGCACTCTGGTTTGCCGCATCTCCCGAGGATGCCTATGAAGAGCCAACATTTCACAGATCAAGATCTCATGGGTACGTAGCTAAGGAAGTCGAAGCTGTGAGGGCGTCTGTTGGTGCAAGTGAAGTAGCTAATTTCGCCAATCACAAGTTTACTGGTAAGGGAGCTAAAGCCTTTTTGAATAAGGTATTGGCAGGTAGGATTCCAGGCCCTGGAAGAGTGAATCTGACACCTATGCTTTTGGAGAGCGGCAAGCTCAACGGTGACCTCACAGTCGCCTGTATTGACGAAGAAACGTTCTACTTATTCGGTTCGAGCGTTGCACAAAATATGCATCTTAGATGGTTTGAGATGCATCTGGAGTGTGTTCAAGATGTTCTCTATCAGAACATGACAGATGATTTTCATGGCATTGCGATATCGGGTCCAAACTCTCGAGAATTGTTATCAAGGCTTACTCGGGAAGATTTGAGTTCAGAGGCATTTAAATTCAGAGATATAAAAGATACATTCATAGGTGGTGTGCCAGCCCTTTGCGTTAGGATTTCGTTTACTGGAGAGCTAGGTTATGAGATTTATGTGGCTCCTCAGTACCAACTGAAACTCTTTGAGGCTATAGAAGAGGCAGGGACAGATCTTAACCTCAAGTGGTTTGGAGGTAGAGCTTTGATGTCTATGAGGCTAGAGAAAAGTTGGGGCGCATGGACCATGGATTTCAGGCCAGATTTTACAATAATGGAGTCAGGTCTTGATTTCTTCGTGGACTGGGACAAGGACTTTATAGGAAAAAAAGCAGCATTAATTGAGAAAAAGAATGGACCAAGCAAAAAGCTTTCAGTAATTCATATCGATACTGAAACTGATGTCAGTGGTGACGAGGCAGTGATGCATAATGGGGAGTGTGTTTCCTATATTACTTCAGGGGGCTATGGACATTCGGTTAAAAAATCACTTGCGATGACCTATCTTCCAGTTGAATTAATTGACTCCAATGCAAAACTTGAAGTAGAGATATTGGGAGAGTTCAAAGAGGCATCCATTGTCATGGAGCCCCTTTATGATCCGTCTGGATCTAAAATGAGGTGACCATCGAGGATTATTAAATGAGTTTTACAGCATCTAAAAGACATCATGCAAAAATAGGTTCTCACCTAAAAGGTGAAGAGGATATTTACAGTCTAAATAAACATGCGCTCGGCCCAGGAGAGCTTGCTGAATCTGAGTGGCTTAAGGCAGGGTTAGCCAATCCAAATATGACTAAAATTAGGGAGTATCGACTCAAAAGAGTTCGTGAAAAACTTGTTGAATTTGACTGTGCCGGTATTCTTCTCTATGACCCATTAAATATTCGCTATGCAACGGACAGCACCAATATGTCTTTGTGGACATCCCATAACGCTGCTCGTTACGCGCTTGTTATGACTGAAGGCCCTGTCATTATTTTTGAGTTTGATGCACATGAGTTTCTTTCTAATCACAACCCCTTAATTACTGAAGTCAGACATGCCGTCACGTATCTATATTTTACTGCTGGAGATAAGAGTAAAGAGAAGGCCAAGATATGGGCATCTGAAATTGTTGATATAGTCAAGGAGCATGGCAAAGGAAATAAAAGATTGGCTCTCGATCACTGCGCACCTGAAGGAATTCACGAGCTCCAGTCAAATGGCCTAGAACTTGCAAATGGTGAAGAGGTGATGGAGCTTGCTAGACTCATTAAGTCAGAAGATGAGATGATGGCTATGCGGCGCTCAATCTTTTCGTGTGAAAAGTCTATGGAGCTGATGCGTCATCATTTTAAGCCAGGCATAACTGAGCAAGAGCTTTGGAGTCGTTTTCAAATGGAGGCTGTTTCAAGGGGGGCAGAGTGGATTGAGACGAGACTGCTCGCTTCGGGCCCCAGAGCAAATCCTTGGTATCAGGAGTGCTCATCTCGACCTATATTAAGCGGCGAGTTAATGGGCTTTGATACTGACCTAGTTGGCTCTTACGGCTACTGTACTGACATGTCTCGGACATGGCTATGTGGTGATGAGAAGCCTACGGATGAGCAAAGAGAAATCTATACCATGGGCTATGAGCAAATTCAAAACAATATCGAGTTGTTAAAACCAGGCACAACATTCAAAGAGTTAACACTGAACTCTAAAGAGTACTCAAAGGATGAGTTTCGCCATTACTCAGTCCTTTTTCATGGCGTAGGTTTGTGTGATGAGTTTCCTGCAATACCATTTAGCTGGGAGCTTAATGAGAATAGTTTTGATGGTGTTCTGCAGCCTGGGATGGTGATGTGTGTTGAGACTTATGTTGGAAGATATATTGGAGGTCCTGGCGTGAAACTTGAAGAGCAGGTGTTAATCACTGAAAGTGGATATGAACTATTAACAAGTTATCCATTTGAAAAAGATTTGTTAAGCTAAACTTTAAGAGATTAATTTCCAATTCAAAACACATGAAAATAACCAAAGAATTAATTTCTAGTATAGATAATCAGAATATTTATCTTGTTAGTATTACAAATGACAATAATTTCAGTGTTTCATTTTCAAATTTCGGCGGCTATATCCATCAAGTTTTAATTCCTTATGAAAATAATCCAGAATTAACTGAGGATGTAATTCTTGGCTATGAAGATCCTTTGGGTTGCATAACGGATAGAAGCTTTTTCAATGTAATTACTGGAAGAGTCTGCAATCGAATGAAGGATGCTGAATTTACACTTAACAATAAAAAATATAAATTAAATAATAACAATGGAAATAATCATCTTCATGGAGGAAGCACTGGTTTTAATAAGAGGCTTTGGACGATAGATTCAATTGATGAGAATAAAGACGAAGTCATCGTATCAATGTCCTATCTATCTTCACATCTAGAAGAAAAATATCCTGGTAATTTATCCTGCACTACTCAATATAAGTTCAATAATAAGAACGAATTTTCAATTTGTTATTCAGCTACAACAGATCAAGACACTATTGTCAACATTACTAATCATAACTATTGGAATTTTCATGGTCACAATGATTATTATGGAAAAATTCTTGATCATAGTGTTCAGATTTATGGAAATCTGGTTTGCGAGGTAGAGTCTGATTTGATACCGAATGGCAATCTCTTAAATGTTGCTAATACCAAATATGATTTCATAGAAAGTAACCCGATTTCGAAAGAGCTCATAGATCAAGGCGGTATTGATATTAACTATGTTGTAAATAACGAAAAAGAAATGAAGCCAGTGGCAAGAGTGTGGAGTAATCTAACAGGAATGGGAGTTCAGTACTCTAGTGACCAGCCTGGACTTCAGTTTTATACGGGTGGCAACATGCATCCGGAGTACCAAGGGAAGAATCATAGAACTTATGGAAAAAATTATGGTCTTTGTATGGAAACTCAATTTTTTCCTGATGCAATCAATCAGGATAATTTTGAGAGCCCAATTTTAAAAGTGGGCGAAACCTACACTTCAAATACTACAATTAAACTTTCAAATAATTATTAGAAGCATGAGCATAATCCCAAAAACAATGAGCGCAGTTTTGACAACTGGCCATGGTGGTTATGAGGTGCTTGAGTACCGAAATGACATTGAAGTCCCCATCCCTAATTCAGATCAAGTTTTGATTAAGGTTTTAGGAGCAGGTATCAATAATACCGATATTAACACCCGAACTGCTTGGTATTCAAAGTCAGTCAAAGGCGAAACCAATTCTAGTAATTCTCATGGAGATGGTGATGATGGAAGCTGGTCTGGTGAGCCTTTAGAATTTCCAATCATACAGGGTGCAGACTGCTATGGAGAAATCGTTGCTGTTGGAGATAATGTTGATGCTGGTCGAATTGGTGAGCGAGTATTAGTTAGAACAATGCAGCAGTATGCTGTGGATTACAGGCCCTATGAGTGCTGGACAATGGGCTCAGAGTGTGACGGTGCTTTTGCTCAGTATATGGTCGCTTTTAGTGATGAAAGTTTCAAGATTGAAAGTAATTGGTCGAGAGCAGAACTGGCATCGATTCCCTGTGCATACTCGACAGCAGAAAACCTACTAGAACGTTCAGGTGTTAAACAGGGTGAAGTTGTTCTTATAACTGGAGCTTCTGGAGGTGTTGGATCAGCTGCTATTCAGCTAGCTAAGAGACGAGGTGCTAGCGTTGTTGCAATTTCAAGTAAATCAAAGTCAGATTTAGTTAAAGAGATTGGTGCAAATACAGTTGTTAATAGAGAGGATAAATTAACAGACTCTATAGAAAATGAGAGTATTGATGTTGTTATTGATCTGGTTGCAGGGGAGCGCTGGGGAGACTTGCTGGATGTATTAAAAAAAGGTGGGAGGTATGCAGCAGCTGGAGCTATCGCAGGACCACTTGTTGAACTTGATGTTAGAACACTTTACCTAAAAGACTTAGTTTTAATTGGATGTACTTTTCAAGATCGAAAAGTTTTTGAAAATTTAATTGGATATATTGAAAGAAATGAAATAACTCCTCTCGTTTCGAAGACCTATCCTTTAAAAGATATTATTACTGCTCAAAAAGACTTTGTATCAAAGAAGTATGTGGGTAAGTTGGTTCTTTTGCCATAATGAAAATTAAGCAAATAGATGTTTTTCAACTGGATCTTCCTTATTCTGGGGGAATATACCTCTTATCAGGTGGAAGGGAATACTCTTTTTTTGACGCTACTATTGTTCGAGTTTTAACTGACTCGGGTATAGAAGGCTGGGGTGAAAGCACCCCTTTCGGTTCTAATTATATAGCGGCCCATGCCAAGGGAGTGCGCGCTGGTATTGATGAGATAGCTCCTAGCTTGTTGGGAAAAGATCCTAGGCACTTAGACCGAATCAATGAAGTAATGGATAATGCTTTAGTTGGACATAATCATGCAAAAACACCTCTCGATGTTGCCTGCTGGGATATTTTTGGAAAGTCTGTAGAGATGCCTGTCTGCGACCTCTTGGGTGGTAATACCAATGAGCTATTGCCCTTAATTTCTTCAATCCACGCTGGTGAACCTGACGACATGAGAGAGCGAGTGAAAAGACACCGTGATTTAGGGTATAGAGGGCACTCAATTAAGCTTGGCGATGATCCTCACGATAATGCAAATAGAATTGAAGCATGTTTAGCAGATCGAAAGAGTGGAGAGTATTTTATTGTAGATGCAAATGGAGGGCTGACTGTCGAATCTGCACTTAGGTTGTTGAATATTCTTCCGAATGGATTAGATTTTGCATTAGAGGCTCCATGTGCAACTTGGCGAGAAAACCTCTCTCTAAGAAGACGCACCTCTGTGCCAATAATTTGGGATGAGCTTGCTCTAAATGAAGAAGATATTCTTCAGATTGCATCTGACGATGGAGCTGAAGGTATTGGTTTAAAAATCTCAAAAAATGGTGGTTTGACGAAGTGTCGCAGACAAAGAGATATTTGTCTTGCAGCTGGCTATACAATGAGTATCCAAGATACAACAGGTTCTGATATCGCATTTGCTGCTATTGTCCATCTAGGTCAGACACTTCCAAAAAAATATCTTCGGTGTATTCTTGACTGCAGAGATATGGTCTCAATCAAAACTGCTGATGGAGAATTTGAAGTTACTAACGGTTTCTTATCTGCACCAAAATCATTTGGATTGGGGATTGCTCCTCGATTAGATGTTTTGGGCGATCCCGTAATAAGCTATAAATAATAACAGTTATTTTTCTTTCCCTGCCATCAGTTCTTTCCAGCGCATATAGCTATTAACGCCAAACCACATGAATGGTTTTGGCATTAATTTTTTTGGTGCTTCTTCGTCAACAAAGTCAGGAATAAGGCTATTGACGGTTCCAGTTATTTTCTCGGCCGTAATGACACCAATCGCAGTTCCTTTAGCAGTCCCAAGGCCGTTTTGACAACAAGCTGAGTAGATGCCTTCGTTAACCTCCCCCTGGGCAAAAACATTATTAAGGCTCAGACAAAGTCGCCCTCCCCATGAGTAATCCATAGACACTTTATCAAGCATTGGAAAGCGTGCTTTAAATGATTCATTATGACTATTGGCAGCTGCACTCATAAATGAATCTGAGGCTTCCATGCTTGGGTTATAAGACCATCTATTTCGAACCAGGATTCTATTACCGCCGATTCCAGAAATGCGCCTTACTGAAGAGCCCATAGCGTCAGCTGAAGTCAATCCCCACTCTTGGGTGCCGCCCAGCATATTGGACTCATCTAAAGTTAACTCTCTTGATAAAGATGAGTAGGTAAAAATAGTCATTAACCTATTCTGAAAGTATCCAAATTTTTCAACTAATCCGTTGACAGCTAATATAACTTTTGGGCTTGATATTGATCCAAGACTAGTTCTAGCCTTCCATACTTTTTGTCCATCATGCATTCCTTCCTCTTCAAGAGAAATGACTGGAGAGTTTTCATAAATCGTTGTATTGGGACTCTTAGAGACGCCATCTGCTAGTGACTGGATGTAAAGCGCAGGTTGTAGCATTGCAGTTCCCGGTGTCCATAGACCATTTAGGTAATAATCTATTCCAGTCAGGTCTTTCATTTCTTTGGAGTCGAGCATCTTATAGCTTTCGCTAGTCTTGTCTAGGTGCTTTGCATACTCTGTATTGAAATTCACCCCTTTTGGGGTAGCTGCTGCATTCGTTTTTCCAACCAGCTGAATTGCTTCAGGCGGCATCTCATATTCCTCTGAAGCATTCTTGGCAAATTCAATTGCAGAGCGATTAATCAGGGTTTGTTCACGATCTTTATCGAGGCTTCCTACGTAATCATCTGAAGCTAAGTTGTGGGGTAAGTCAATCATAAAGCCCGAGTTTCTGCCAGCGGGGCCTTCTGAAATTTCACAGGCTTCGAGTAAGGCAATTGTCGCCTTATTATCGATTTGAATTAAACGCCTAGCCGCAGAAAGGCCCGCAAAGCCGCCGCCAATAATCAAGTAGTCTACGTTGAGATCATCTGAAAGCTTTGGGTTAACCTTTCTTTTAGGTAGGATTTCTTTCCAGCCTGTATCACCAGGGTTTCTAGGAAGCTTAATCTGACCCATTTCTAATTTAATCTATCCACAAACTTCATAAACTCTCCTAGTGATTAGGCAAGCTAATTTTTGCCATCCTTCCTCCATCAATAGTATATACCTGCCCTGTCACAAAACTTGATTCTGTTGATGCAAGCCAAGCAACTAAAGAGGCAACTTCTTCTGTTTTACCTGTTCTATTTACTGGGTGAATGCTTCCAATACTGTTTCTAAATTGCTCTGAATCTGGCATCGAATTAATAAAGTCTTCGTTCAACTCGGTATCTATCCATCCTGGTGCTACTGCGTTGCATCTCACATCATCCTTCCCATGGTCAACCGCTATGGCGCGCGTAAGTCCATGAAGCCCAGCCTTACTTGCACAGTAGGATGCATGATTTGGATTAGCGCCAATACCTTCAATTGAACCAATATTCACAATAGAGCCTTTTGACTTCATCAGAAAAGGCATGCAAAGCTTCGTAAGCAAAAAAGGAGCCGTAAGATTAAGCGCCAAAGTTTTATTCCATTCTTCAAGAGAAGTATCAAGAATTGATGACTCTTTCATGATTCCAGCATTATTAATTAAAACATCAATACGACCATGCTTTTTAATAATGGCATCAATGCTCATAGAGCAGTCTTGCTCTTTAGCTAAATCAAACTCAAAAGAATCAAAGAGGCCAGAGTAACCTCTTTGAATAGCGCACACGATTGCACCTTCTTTTTTGAGTCGCTCTGCGCAAGCTAAACCAATGCCTTTTGAGGCTCCTGTTACAACAACAACTTTATTAGTAAACCGCTTTTCCACCATTAATCTCCACTAAGGATCCACAAATATATCGAGCTTCATCTGAACTGAGGAAAGCCACAACATCAGCAATTTCCTCTGGTTCAGCAATATGTCCAATCGGAACCGATTGATTTAATTCTTCAATAGCATCATCAGGATTCAATCCTCTGATCTCAAAGCCCGTTCTAAGCATTGGTGTATTGACTTCATTAGGGCATACTGCATTAATTCGAATGTTTTGATGGGCATGATCTCTGCCCAAACATTTTGTCATCGCTGCCAAGGCCGCTTTTGTTGTGCAGTAAATTAGATGATTTGGTCCCGGGTTAATTCCCCAGCATGATGAAATATTGACGATAGAGCCTCCACCTGATTCAACCATAAGAGGAATCGATGCTCGAATTAATCTAAACGGAGCCTCAACATTGATCTTCATAGAAAGCTCATAATCCTCATCACTAGTTTGTGTGATGTCGCCGCGACTCATAAATCCAGCATTATTAATGAGTATTCCAACAGTCCCTAGTTTTGTTTGAACTTCACTTGTGAGGTTGTCGCAATAGCTTTGATCTAAGAGATCACCATAAAATACCATCGCCATGCCACCATTATGATTGATTTCATTGGCTAGTTTATTAGCTTCATCTTCATCTTTGTCAGCGATTGCGAGTGTAAAGCCTTGCTCGGCGTATTTATTAACTATCGATTTTCCAATTCCACCAGTAGCGCCAGTCACAAGAACAACATTTGATTTATCTTTGCTCATAGTTTAATGCTCCTGATTGAGCGCCTCCATTTTAGGAATTGTTGTTTCCCTTCTAGCGATGTAATCCAATAGTTCTTCATCTTTTGCTTTATCAAGTTTAGGTTCTTGATAATCATCAAGTAGTTTTTTTGCCCCTTCTAGCCCTCTTTGAATTGTATCTTGGCTTCCATCAGCTTGCCATTGTTCAATAGAGTTATTGTCAAAAAGCTTAGGCATAAAAAAGGCCCTTTGAAAGTTTTCCATTGTATGGGGATGGCCCAAGTAATGACCCCCAGGCCCTACATCTCTAATCGCTGCTAAGCCTTCCTCAAAGTCATCCCATCGGACACCTTCAGCCATCCTATATCCCATTTCACACTGCTCAGCATCAACCACAAACTTTGCCATTGAGCAGTGCATTCCTGCCTCATTCCATCCTGCAGAATGCCAGATATAGTTTGCCCCAGATAAAAGGACGGCCATCATTGTTGATGCACTTTCATAACCTGATTGAGCATCAAATACTTTTGAGCCACCCAGAGTATTTGAGCTTCTCCAAGGGACTTTATAGTATCTTGCCATTTGTCCAATCATAAAATTCATTAGAGAAATTTCGGGAGTTCCAGCCATTGGAGCACCAGACTGCATTGATACAGTAGCCAAATAATGACCATAGATCGCAGGAGCACCTTTGCGAATAACTTGGGTATAGGCAAGTGCAGACAAAGCTTCTGCATTCACTTGAGCTACAGTTGGAGCAACGCTTGCGGGAGTGTTAGCACCCCCAAGAACAAAAGGAGAGCAGAGCACTGGCTGATTGTGGGCAGAAAAAACTCTCAGTGCTGAGAGCATAGTTTGATCCCATACCAGTGGAGAGTTTCCATTGATATTTCCAGTAACAACTGCATGATTATCTATGAACTTTTCTCCAAAGAGAATCTTACACATCTCAATTACATCTTCAGCATTCTTTCCACTACTAGTCATTCCCATAAAGGTTTTATCGGAGTGTTTCATAGACGAATAAGTAATCCTGAGATGTCTGTGAGAGATTGCATGATCCATGGGTTCTACTATGTGATGGGCACTTGAATGAATAGCCGGAAGCATGTGAGAAAGCTTATGAAAGTTTGCTAGGTCCTTAAGAGTAGGAAGGCGTCTATTATTTTCTAAGTCAGTGAGGAAGGGTGCCCCTGTCATAGGGACAAATATAGAATTGTCACCCCCTATCTCTAAAGATTTTTTCGGGTCACGAGCATGCATCGTGATGCTTTCAGGAATTGATTTTATGAGTTCACGAATTAAGCCTCGATCAAAGCGCACTCTTTCACCTAGGACATCAGCACCA
>Ga0222718_10001545_pt1 | contig 21732 bp, 15 predicted proteins | sample C33_27DmetaG_FD_165045 | JGI IMG/M metagenome (GOLD analysis project Ga0222718, IMG submission 165045) | Estuarine water microbial communities from San Francisco Bay, California, United States - C33_27D | ecosystem: Environmental > Aquatic > Marine > Unclassified | place: USA: California...
ACCTCTCGCTAAACCCTGTGCTGACTGAGCACGTTGAGCATCTGCCAGCGTCCTGTCAAACGACAACTGAGCAGCATTAATTGTAGCGTCCTGAATTGATATTTCAGCTTTCGCAAAAGCGGCTTCTTGTGATGCTAATCCACCTAGTGACGCAGCTAATTCTCTTCCTTGTGATTTTAATGCTTCTTGTTCTGTTGTTGTACCAGATAATACACCAGTCCCCTGAATTCCGAACCTTTGTAAAGTTAAGTCTTCTGCACCACGGAGTTTCTGGTCAGATAGCCCTTGCCCCTCAAGGGTTTTGAATCCAGCACCAAGAGCACTGGCACTAAACAGTCCAGCGAGTCCAGCACTACCACTTGCGAGTGCGGCACCAGCACCAGAAGCGGCCTGCTGATCCAAGAACCCTTCTACATCTCCACTGATTAATTTATCGAGGGCACTTTTCTCTGCGGCATTTTTCTGCTTAACGATATTAAGCTCTTCTTTGAGCAGGGAGATACGTTGTTTTGTAAACTGAATTAATGCCTTGTTTGCAGCCTGAGCTTCTGGTCTTTTGTCTGCGGCAAACCCACCAGCACCTTGGAATGGACCCCCTTTTTGTATCCCTGCACCAGCAGCCAATGCACCACCAATAACTTGATCTGTTTGATCTGCGAACGTCTGACCAATTTGAGCAGCAACAGCGTTAATGTCAGCAGCAGAGCCGGTTGTAAGCTCTGCCCCCAAACCACCGAGCCCACCAACATTGTTAAACTGAGAAATTCTAGCTCCCAACTTTTGCTCGCCGGTTAGTTTGGAGCCACCAAATGACTCAAACACTTTAGCTGCTTCTAGTTGTGTTTCAATAGCTTGGTTTGCAGCAGCGGCAGCTTTTTGTTCTAACTGCTCACGATCCGCATACAACTTTGTCATGGTCGCATTATGCTGCGACTGGAGTTTTACTGCTTCTCTGAAACCTTTAGATAATTCTTGACCGTCTTGTAGTATTTGCTGAGTGAGAGCATCTAAGTCGGCATCACCAACATCACCCTCAATACCATCAACATTTTTACGAATCACTGCTTCAAGTTTCTTTCTTGTTGCTGGATCTGCATCATCTGGAATAGCATCAAACAATGCCTGTTCAAGCTGACCTTTTCCGTCGGCACCTTTTGCAAGTTCTAGATTGTTTAATCCAGAAGCAGCATTTTGACCAAACTGGTTAGTTGCTATTGCAACATCAGCCTGACCACTAAGAGAAGCGGCTAAAGGTGAATTAGCGGGTAAAGAAGATAATAATTGAGCTTCTGCTTGATTAATCGCATCGCTAGAATCAACACCAAGTTTTCCACTAGCATTGTCTAATTCTTCAGATAGTAGAGCCAAACTATTAGCACCAGTTTGTAGTCCAGCAACTAATTGAGCGGAAGCGTTAGCAGCAGCACCAAAAGCTGAAACAATCTTAGTTGCGTCGAGATTAGCTTTATTTAGCTCTTCTTGGGCTAATCTATTCGCTTCAATTGTATTAATCTGTTTGTTGAGTGAGTCAAGAAGCTCTGGCTGTTGACCAGCAAGACTTGCGGCTTGCTGTCTTAATTCAACAACGCTTAGACCGAGTCCGTCAAGTCTACTAATCTCCGTTCTAGTTGCTGCATCTAGTGATTGCGTTGCTGCTTCTCTTTGAGGTCCGGTCAAGTCTTGAGCTTCTGATCTAGCTTTGGCAAACGCCTCATTAACACCGGATAGGGCTTGCCCTGTATCTCCCCCATCTTTAATTTTTTGTGCAGACGCTTGCTGTCTAATTGGAATAAATGATTGGGCTGATTCAAATTCTGCTTTTTGTGCTTTTTCTTCTACTCTTTTTCCAAAACCTTCTGGATCAGAAGCCGCTTGAATGGCTCCTTGAAGAGTAAATAATTCACCAATAGACCCAGCACGAGATGCGTCACCAGAAGCTGCGATTGCACCAGCGATATCGTCATTTGCCTTGGCCTGTTCTTCTGCACGCTTAAACCACTGCTGGAATCCATCAGCAATTTGGGCACCAACAGCAGCAATGGCGGCAACAGCAGCGAGACCCGAAGCGGCCCCTGCACCGGCAGCACCTAATCCTTTTCTTAATTTACCTCCGCCTCTTAAGGCACCTCTGGCTCTGCCACCAAGTTTTTTGATTCTATCGCCTAATCCACGTATAGCTTTTCCCGCCCTTTTTACGTCTTTGCCCATACCTAAAATAAATCGCCCAACGGCTTTAGTACCTCTCGCAAGTTTCCCATTGCTGTTATTAAATCTGTTTACTGCATTCGTCGCTATTTTTGTAGCAGCAGCCCTAGCTTTATCTAGCCTTAATGCTTTGTCGGCAGTTTTGGCGTAACCTATTGCTGCTTTTTTTGTGTCATCAAATTTTTTAGATACTTTATCCTGTAATGCTTTTCCTAGTTCTCCAGCTTTTGTTTTTACATTAGATGCTCCAGTTGCAACAGCACCCCCTGCAGATCTTCCTAACTTCTCAAGTGATCCTCGTGAATCCTCATCTTTAGCCTTCTTTGAAGCCTCATCTTGGACTAGTTTATTAGTACGGTCTATTGCACCGGCTACTTCCCTTTCCAGTTCTGCTCTTTTTTTGGTAATTGGAGCTAAGTTAGCATTTGCTTCTTCCGCATTGTTTGCAGCTTGCGAAGCCTCTCTCTGGGCTGTTTCTAGTTTATTAGTATTATTCGTTAAAGAAGTTTGAGCAATAGATAGACGATCAGCGTTATCCTCAGCTTGACTGCCAAGTACATCAAGTAGATCGCCAACGGTAGAGATTCCCTCGCCAACTGCCTCAGACTCAGCTTCAAGCTCTTTTAGTTCTGCTGTTAGTTTTGAAATATCTGCATCAGATTTTTGTTCTTCGGCTCCACCAATACCTGCACCAAAAACTTCTCCTTTCCCTTTTTTCGCCTCGAAGAGTTGTTCTCTTTTGGCAGAAGCCTGTAAGTCAATTTCTGTTCCTCTGGCCTGAAGTTGACTCTTTTGACCTTGTAATTCTTCGGTTTTTTGTTTATCTGCAGAAGTTCTTTCTTGAAATTGAGCGACTTCTTTCTCATCTCTACCTACAGATTTTTTAGAATTAGCTACTACCGTATTTTTTTGTTCCAATCTTTCATCAGCCTTATTAGATTTTTTTTGCAGTCTCTCTTCTTCTCGTTGAATAGCTGGCAATTTTTCTTCGGGCGTTCTTTGATCCTTAAAAGTGGACTTGGAACCACCTGAGTCTGGAGAAGTAGGACCATCACTAGTATCAGAAACCTCGCCCTCAATACTTACAACCTGTGCCGTAATTTTAACTTCCTTAGCATCGTCAGCATCTTTTGATTTAGCTGCTGATTCTTCAGCATCTTTTGATTTAGCTGCTGATTCTTCAGTAGCTTCTCCCCACGCTTTAATAGATTTTCTAGCTTGAAGTGTGACCGCACCAATTGTGAGAAGTTGGAGCAAGCCCTTGACTGCATTTCCTAATCCAATAGTCCATTTTGCCGTGGTGTCACTAGCTTCGATACTTGCATCACCAAATTTTTCAATGGCAGCGGCTGCGGTTCCAGCAATAGCTGTAAGGAAGAAAAGTGTCTGAAGGTCGAAACCGCCACCGCCACCGCCACCAGCACTTCCGCCTCCATTCAACATTTGAACAGCACCACCTTTGGCAAACTTAGCAACGCCCTTTTTGTTCATGTTGTTAAGGTTGCCGTACCCAATACTTTGAGCAGACTTCTTGTTTACTACAAATTCGCCGGGAGTCAGGAGTGCCGGAACGGTATCTCCAGAACCATTGATGCTACCACCAGAAGCCGCCTTTTGGGGCTTTTTCTTCTTTGAGGAGTAGCTAGCAGGAATAGCTTGAGAGACCTTTACAATTTCCGTTTGCAATCTGGAACCAACCAAGGTTTGTGTAGCTTCATCTAGGCCGACATTGTCCAGTTTTTCTTTAGCGGCCTTTAGCTCCTTCAATCTCTGAGTAAGAGAGGCACTACGCTGATCGTTTCCGGGTAAGGCTATTAACTGCTTTGTAGTCTTCTGGTTTTGGAACTTAGTTAGGGGAACCATAGTGTGCGGTAGATTTTTCGTGTCGGCTTTTTTCAGCAATGAAGCACGATTACCGCGACTCTCAGTGAGTTTATTGTCATAATTGATGTCTGGCAATACGCTACTACCGAACAATTGGGCTAAAGTTTTAAGCTTGCCTTTATCTAGACCTTTGGGCACATCAAAGCTCTGCTTCGAACCTTCTCCTTCACGGAAGTCCCCAATTGCGGCCCTAGTAACACCCTCAAAAATCTTACCAGCAATATCCTCTACCCCAATGTCTGCAATGATATTGTCGTCTGCCTTATTGGCGGTTTTCTCGTCTATATTTAAACCTTGAACGATCTCGTTGATTCCACGGCGGAGTACGCTGTCAGCCTTGTTGGTAAACTTTGCTTCATCTGTATTTCCAATAAAGTAAGACTTGGGGGAGCCAGTGATAGCTAGGGTTTGTTGCCCCTCTTTGCCTTTAGGGTTTCCAGCTACACTAATGGGAGTACCTGAACTATCTTCACCTCTTGGTCGAGCAAATAGTCCTGCAAACCCATTAGTTTCGTCATCAGCATGTAACTGCTTAACAACAAGCCCTCCACCAGCAAACTTATTGTTGTTCATAGCCTTAAGAGTTCCAGCACCCAATTTTTGGGCACTACTCTTTTTAATTACGAACTCGCCCGGAGTAAGCATTGCCGGAACGGTATCCCCATTGCCTGAACCCGGAACGTATCCACCCCTAGCAAACTTTTGAATAACGCCGCCCTGATTTTTACCCAGACCCTTAATAGCAGACCCAGCACCAGCAGCAAAGCTACCAAGACCCTTAGCAAATTTAAAAGCAGCGAGGGCACCGATTAGGGGAATAAGTGGCCTTATAGCATCTGCCACCTTGATGAGAGCACTCGCAACCTCTAAAGCAGTACGAGCGAACAATTGGAAAGAGTCACCTCCAGCAATACCACGAACTAAAGCGAGAAATTCTTCCTTAACTTTGGTAATTTGAACAGCTAATGCCTGCTGTGCTTTTATTGCATCTGCGGATAAACTGTTCTGCCCCGCTTGTGCCACATTAAGAGCATCAACAGCAATTCCGTATTGCTGAATAAGTGGGATAACCTTGCCAATCTGACGAAAACCACCAAGCTCTTCTGCTATTCTAACAAAGGTAATATCACCTTGTTCTAGACCAGCAAATGCCTTATTAAGCTTCTCTACCGCCTTTAACGGTCCAATAAACTTACCCTCAGCATCAAGAAGTTCAACACCAAACTGTCTAAGAAATTCAATCGTCTTTGGACGCTGAATACGAGTAAAGATAGTACGCAAACCAGTTGCAATACTTTCAGAACTTTCACGAGTCGTAGCACGAACAGATGTGAACAGTGCGAGCAGTTCTTCTAGATTACCACCCGCAGATTTAAACACGCCACCAAATCTACGAACAGCAGAAATCAAGTCACCAGACTCAACGGCAAACGCACCAGCAACTGCATTAATAGAACCAAGCTGTTTTTCCAGCCTACCAACGCCGCCCTCAAACTGAGCGAGAATAGCAACCGCCCCTTCTGCGGTTTTACTGATATCCTCGAACGTTGGGGCAAGCGTGGTTTTAGCCAGTGCGTCAATGGCGACTTTAAGATCACCGGCCTTAATACCAGCCTGAGAAAGAATTCTAGCTGTACTCAACAACTCTTTACTAGAAGTACCCAAAGTTACAGATAATCTAGTAATAGTTTGTTCAAGACCTTTCAACTCTTTTACTGTTTTACCAGTAACCTGAGCAATCTTGACAACCTCGCGTTGGAAGTCGATAGCTTCGTCTACGGCATTTGCAAGACCATTAGTGAATAAACTAACGGCACGACTAGCGACGGTAAAGGCAGCAAAACGTTTAATGGCTAAACCAAAAGATTTACCCATAGCTTGAGCAGCCGATGTAGCCTTGTTGGTCGCATCGGTTACTTGATTAATTTGTTTTGTAGCCTGTGCAGCAGATTTTACAGTTACAGGGATCTGAACACCCTTTAACTGATTTTGAATCTGGTTTAATACCTGACTAGCGTTTTTAGGTGCTTGTAGTTGAAGTTGTGCAGTCAGTACAAATTGAGCCATATTTTACCCTTAGTGTAAATTTAGACTACACTATCCAATTTAACTTTCCGTATCAGTCTCTTTTGTTTTAGTCTTTCTGGTTTGTCTTTTTCGCTTAGGTTTAGGTTTGTCAAGAAGATCGTTTTCGTATTCTACGATCTCATAACGACCATCTTCAGACAACTTGTTACCTTCTTTATCTACTCTCCCACCATCTTCGTCAAGATAATAACCTTCTTCGTCAATTCGCTTACCTTTAGTGTCGATTAAATGTTCTGGATTATTGGGGTCAACCAAGCTCAGATCATCATTGACAAGGTCAAATTGGGTAAGAAATTTATTCTCCGGTAAGTTTTTCTCAAAATTTCTATCTAAATTGTAAATCATCCTACCTAAAAGGCTTGCTGCTTCAAATGCGATCTCATCCGCACTCTTACTATTATAATCATCATAGTCTTTATACACAGGTTTACCGTCTTTATAAAAAGTACAGTGAGCTACAAGGAAGTCAAATCGGGCATTATCCGCCAAGCTGTCGGCAGTATTCTCTTCTAGCTCAATTCTCTCTGCAATTAGGTCTCTTAGATCAGAGCGTTTTCTCCTGATTTCAACGGCAATATCCCTACCTTCTGAAACTTTTGGCTTTTTACCATTTTTGCCAAACGAAAGCTCTTTCTCTAACTTGACAATTGCTTGTGTGACTTCTTCTTCTTCTTTATCTTTCTTCTCGTCCCAGATGCCGCGTTTACGCATCAGAACGGCAAGTTCTTTTTTTGTGAGAATTTCGTCTTGGATACACTGATTCCAGACCTTAGATTTATGCCTATCTGACCTTTTAACGACTTCGTTATTAGGCTTCTGCACATAAATCTCTACTTCTCTCTTTTCTCCATTCTCTGTTTCGATAGTTACTTTGCTTTCCATCTTATTCTTAATCATCTTGTCTCTCTCCTGTCTTTCTTGAAATAACCGGCATACTGGTTTGATACCTTAGCCATTTAACCTCATACTGAGCCAACTCTGCGTCTAAATTCCTAGACTGAGTGTTTCCTTTATCTAAAATTTCAGATCTAACTTTCTGAAAAGTATCATACATAATCTTCTGCTCTGGTGACATTCCTCCGTCTTTAGATGTCCATAAAAAGGCAAAATGGTCTTCGATAGAGCTTACCGCCCCAATCATCGTAGTTTCCACTTTCTTTTTAAGAATTTTACTTAACCTATCCCGTGAATCTTGTTTAAACTTATCTTCTCTAACACTTTTATATTCCGACTGCTGCCTAATTAAATCGTCAAAATTTTCCATTTTTATCTCCTTATTGAGTCCTTGAACATTTGACGCTGCTGATTCTGAATCTGTATCTTCCTATCATCAAAATCAAAATCCGTCGCTTTTCCAAGTTGTTTTGCCTTAGCAATTCTTTGCCTTCTTACAATATCTCCCCCGACTGAATTCATGTCATGAATACTTTCTGCTTCTTTTTTAGAATCAGTAAATATCATCACTTCATCGGAATTTGCTATTTTTGTATTGGTCGTTTTTGCTTCCAATTCTGAATTCGCTTTTTCGCTTTGTCGTTTCTTTTTCTGGATGATAAACCATCCGTCTAGCATATCATCATCATTTATAACATCTTCAGTTGGGCAGTCCATAGACTCCTGAATATTGTCATACATGTTTGCCCAGATTAAAATTCCCTTCTGCTCATTTGACAATGTTCTACTTGGATCATTCGCAAATAGCGGCGAGTGATCCTTTGCATACCAAGCTAATCTCCAAGGGTCATTTCTTGCTAATTCTCTTAACTGTTTTTCATTAAGCTGTGACTGGTTAAATTGATAATAAAGCTCACTTATATCTACATCTTTAAAATCTAAAAGTTGTGAGCCAACAAAACAACACCTCTCAAAGAGAAACATCATTTTATCTTGAGATGCTAACCCCTCACATGTCTTTGAAAATAAGTCGTCTTTTTCTGCCTGCAACTTAGCGAGGGCTTTTTCAGTGGCCCTCAGATAAGTTCTAGCAGTCTCTCTTAGCTTTTCCTTGCTTCTTGCGTTGAATATCTCTACTTTTAACTTTTCTATGTTCCCTTCACAAGCCTTGACCTTATCTTCATTTTCTTGAGACCATAAGTCCCTATCCATCATCCAATCAAACATTTCATCTTGAGTCATGATCTCATCAGATCTAGCGTGATCAAATGATTCCATAAAAATTTCATTAGATAAATATTCGTCTTCCAGAGTTGGGTTTAACACCCTAACTCTTACATTTCCTAGTTTGAGATTTAAAAATCCTGATCTTATCCTAGATACAAAACACTCCCGTTCATAAGTATTCATAAGAACCTCACGATACGGGAGTAATTGAATTTCATATTGTCTTTTCCTTTCCTTTGCTTACCAACATTACTTGCTATCCTATAATGCTATCGCAAGTTGATAAGCGTGTACCCTAACAATAATCACTTGTCAGTATTATAAACCGGCCACAAGATTACTTGGGAATGGTCCTGCCCCTTTATCGTTTGCAAGTCCATTACTATCAAACCCAGCCCCTAATGTAATTCCGCCAAAACCAAGTAGTTGCTGGTTTAGTCGATCCTGAACATCTAATTGGTTAAAGTTAGAGAAACTGTAGGTACACGATACGTTGCCACCACCAGCGTCACCACCACCATAACTTACTGAAGACAATTTGTTCTTGTTTCCGAGGTCAAGTCCGAGACCGCCTCTCATGAACATGAAGATAACTTCGTTGGAAACGTTGTTACCAGAGTCAATAGTAGCATCGAGGTTTGAATCGCCAAGTTCGTAAGCATTTACAAAGTCGCCCGAAGTGGTAATAGCTTCAATTTCACAGGTAACTTCAATCGGGAAGTTAGCAGGTCGGAAGTAAGGGGTTTTACGTCCCAACTCAAGAACATCATCACGGCTAAAGTCTGTACTACAGGTAAAGTTCTGAACGTGAATTCTAGGAGTACCATCTGTATTAGCAGCATTACCATATCCAGAACCAACAACGCCATTGATAACAGTTGGAAGAATACACCCACTAAGGATAACGTCTTCACGCCGTTGAATACCACCAGATGCGGCACCTGCAACACCAAAGGCTTTAGGTGAGTCTGTACCATCGAAAGCTGCAACGTCGGCATTTTTGATAAGAACATCAGTCCCGGTCAGCCACAATTTGTTGTTGCCAACCAGTGTGACAGACTCGGTTGCATTTCCATCGACCGGAATCGTATAACTAACGGATGAAATAAACATACCAGAGCAGTAAACTTCGACCTCTGCATCTCCGGGATCGGTCCCAGTACCAGCACCTTCTGCACTAGCCACGTTGTTGGCCTGAGCGTCAAAAATACCAAGGCGAACATCGCACTTAACGTCTGATCGGGCTGCTATACCACTATTCGCCGTTCCAGCGACACCAGTAGACGCCATGTGGTAAATCAGTGGGTATCCGTCAATAACCTTTTCTAAGGTTACTTCTACGTCTGGAGTGCCTTCGATGTTTTCATAAATTTCGATTTGTGCAAGCTCAAACGCTTGTTCCAAGTTGAAGTTTGTGGTCATTCCAACACTCTGGACACCATGAGCCATGTCTCCGGTCTCAACGCTGGCAGAGCCCTCGTTATTGATAGACACCGTTTGACAGGCATAAAATATTCTATTGTTTTGGGACATTTAAATCTCTCCTAATTTGAAAATGAAGATTTTCTATTGAATTATACACATAAACTCCTAAATATTTGATTTTATTCCTAAAGTGGTAAATCTGACGACACCTCCAAACAAATCGGGAGTTGTCATATCCATTTTCTCTACGATAGTATTCTCCATGCGGAAATTACCCCCATTATAACTTTCTATAATTTCTGGATAAAGTAACGCACTTGGACTTGGACTTCCGTAACTATTTAATGGATATTTATCCTCTGTGTGTAGCTTGTCACTGTCAATGATTTGAATACTTTTATCATTTTGCAGAGAGACTATATCTACAAGCATATTTCTTGTCTGTTCGTCCTCTGCTATGCAGTGAGCAATAATATCAGTATAAACCCATTGACCGCCACCAAGTTGATAACCTTTAAACCGCCTCACTGGTACTATTTCAAAAGCTATGGCTGGTAACTGTAGTCTGGATTCTGAGGGTATATCCCAAGATCCTGTGCTAACATCATAAAAATTGCTAGTTGGTTGCAAGGTATCTGGCTGTATCTCCCTGAGCCAAGGTACATTATTTGAATAAACAACATTGATGAATTTGTAAGAATATTCCGCTTGGACAGCAGATCCTGTTGGAATAGGCGAATCAAAAACAACCCTGCCGTTAAAATAATCAATATAATGTGAATACTGTCCTACTCCAGAAGTTGGTTCAAACTGGTCGTTAATGTAAACGCCGGAAATTCCCGGATGATCTACATTTGTGCCGACAATAGGGGCATCTAGGTTTACACCTGAAACACCGCTTTGCCAAACCCAATTCTGACGAAAACCTTCCCATACTTGACCAGAGGGAAATGAATCATTTGAGCTAAGTCTCAATCGACTCATATCCTGCCCGTTAGGGGCAAGCTCACCCTTGGTCACATTAAAATAATTTCCTTTCTCAAGAAGTGCCCAATCAAAATATTCGACTAACGCATCTTGAATATTATTGTTCAGGCTGTAATCTTGTATACTATCAAAGCCCTTCAATCCATAATAATTAGGCATATAATGCTCCCTTAAGTATGGACAAAAGTTCTTTCTCTCTACCTTCTAATGCTCTTGATATAAAATTATCTTCTGTCGTTCCAGCAAACTGAGATGGGACTCTCCAAGCCTTTCCAAGCCTCATTGTTCCACCACCAGATCTACCAGAATTGTCTGGAGAATACGAATAGCCGGAAACTATAGTCGTAGACCCCTTTATTAATAACCACTCCAACCAAGGCAATGAACCAGATAATGCTGGAATAAAAGCCTGTGGAAGAGATAAAATGTTTGCAAAATTGTCTGGCTGTAAGTAAAATGTAATACCGCCCGATAGGTTGGCTACTGTTTTAAACTCCACAAATATAGAATCGGAAACCGCAGATACTATGGCCGCAACTGCTTCAGGTGCAGTTCCAGCTATAAACCCAAATTGTGCATTTAGACTCCCAAAAACCCCCTGATCTAAAATGCTCTGAATTTCTGGCTGCTCCCTTATCCATTGCGGAACAAGTGATTTAACTTGATCTTGAGCCCTTTTTGTATTCTTTTTTAAAATCTTGTTTAACTCTACTGAAAGAGCCTCATTCATCGCCCTTGAAATATCACTATTAGAGTAAGCCAGTTTTAAGGTTAAAGTCATGATGCTCTCTGCCAAAAACAACCAAAGTAACGACTTTGCCTTAACCCCATTGGGAAAGGCTCTCCAAATTTAGTAAACTTAAAATGTCTCAGTTCCTCAATATTGTCATGTACAAGTAAATATTTTGCCCTCATAACCTTATCTAGATCAGAAGCAAAAAATATTGTTTGTATACTATTGTTAGGAACTACAACGTCTCCACCAGCTTTGACCCAGCTTTTGCTATCCCAGTAAACCTTTAATCTGATGGTCTCTTTCTTTTCGACTTCTTTAAATGTTTTTTCACCACGCTTATAGTTATCAGACCGTCTTCTGTGAGCATTTACAGACTTATTGTATGGTATATTGTCAAAGGTATCGGATATCTCTTCAACCTTTTCTGTAAATACCAATTGGCAATCAATACCAAAGATGTCATTGATTGTTGAGTCAATGATATCGTAGTACTTAGTAAATACGCTTTCTGGGATATTAATAGGCATCTTAAAACTCCATTAGGAAGCACCGCCACCATAGTGTTCATCAAACCTGCCGCTCGTTCTAACGTTCATGTCGCCAGAAGCTACGAACTGGTTTACATCTGGGGCACGAGACTGTGAATTATCTCCAGATTCAAACACTAGAGTAACTAAAGAGCCATTCTGTATTCCCGCCGCTGCGGTAGTTACAGGTCTTACTGCATCTTGGGCTGGCATTTTATCTCTCCAAGTTTATATTTAACTGTCTAAAAAATTAAAAGGTTGTTGTCGAATCAATCTTATACCAAACATTGTTTTGAACAAATGCTATTCCGGTTCCGAGTGTAGTAGAAGCATACATCGCTACTGTACCATCTTCCCTTGATATTGCATTTGATCCTGCGTCCAAAAGCTGTGTAGAACTTCCAGATCCAGTTTTGGTTAATGCTTTTGGTATTCTAAGCATACCAAATTTATTGATGATTTCATTTGTTGTTGAGTATTTTGTGGTGGCTCCAAGACTGTACGGCCTATATTCAGTTCTAAGCAAACTGTTCGATTGGTCTGAGTCTCCAATGTTTCCATCTTCTGGGTGAAGATTTAATTTTAATGCTTGTTCGTTTTCGCTTACAGGAGTCAATGTTAGTGCAGAATCATCAACATCATTAATATCTCTTCCGTTAGCTGTCCCAAAATCATCTAGCGTTTTACCTATGTGTAGATAAGAACCTTGCGTTCCTATGATACCTTGAATTCCACCCCCGATATCCAAAAGTGAAATGTCGTCGTCATCAGCCCACGCAAAATCTCTTGTCGGTGCCGAAGCCCGATTGGATAAGCGTATTGAATTTGCTGTTCCCTTGCACTGATATCCAGCGTATGGGCCTATAAATATCGAATTGTCACATGCGTGCGTCAGTTGTCCCGCGTTGGTTCCGATGGCTACAATGTTACTAGCTAAATTTAATATACTATTTCCAGATGCCGCTTCACCTGCACGATCACCAATAATGACACATTTTTCAAGAAAATCAGTGCCACTTCCGGTGACTTTACCGATAGAAATAGTGTCGTAAACATATTCAGAAGAACTTCCGGCAGAGTAACCAAGGTTTACACAATGTGCCATATTACTGGAATTATAACCAGCACTTTCACCAAAAGATACAGACCTAGTAACGTAATCAGAATTAGATCCAGCAAAACTACCGATATTTATGTTTCGATAGCTATACTCTTGGTAACCACCGGCTTGGTAACCAATATCAATCAATTCCCCCGAAGATTGATTCTGTAGATAACTTGCTTGATAACCAACAGATATGGATTTATCAGAAGTACGAGTCGTGGTAGTTGATGAAGACTGTTGTGCGGCAGAATACCCTATAGCAACATTGTGATCACCTGAGCAATAAGTAAGAGCCTGCCAACCCATAGCAATACTGTAATTGGTGTCAAATTGTGGCTCACTAGAGAAAGCTCTATGACCAAGGATGACCATGCTATTTCGACCACCCTGCTCGTTGCCTCCAAATGCATCAGAACCAATTGCAGTAACGTAGTCATCATCGCTGTTTGCAGCACTTGTACCAGCACCGGAACCAATAATAATCGAACCGACACCACCTTGAAAAGAACCAAGGCTTTCTTCATCAGCACGAATTATAATTCTACCGCCATTATTGGGGAAATTCAAGTGCTTCAAGTTACCAGAACCGTTGGGGTCCATGATATGGAAACCATTTTGCGTGATAAGGCCGCTTGTTCCAAGGGTTTGCGTAAGACCAGCCCTAGCAAACTCGCCAGAAGCCCATTCAGCAACGCCACTAATAGCAATTCCACTAGTAGTATTTTCTTGAATTTGACCAAGAAGATAGTTACCCGAATCGTCTATAATAGAAGAAAGAACACCAGAAAGTGCATTTGCACCAACTTTGAAGAATTGGCTGGCAGGATCGTAGTCTACCGTAACACCAGAAACACCACTGATCGTAATTGTGTCGCCGTTAGAAATAATATCATCAGCAGTAGTACCGGCGGTCATATTAAATGTATAATCATTATCAGGATCATACCCGACAATAAAAATACCACTACTGTTTGTTCCATCTGTTTGACTATCAAAGTCTATGGTAACACCGCTAACACCAGACATAGCTAGTACGGAATTGTCGTCCATAGTTTTTGGATCGTTCGCACCTAGTGATGTGTCAGCACCACTAGATACAACATTAAAGGTGTACAGAGAGGCTGAGATTTGACCTTGGAGAACACCAGATAGGGTTCCTGCGTCAACTATAACCCGACGATTACCAGAGTCAATCTGAGTGTCTACGTGAATACCGCTGAACAGGATTGTTTGACCGGTTGTAATCTCAACTCCAGAGTCGGCAGTATCATCAATTTGAGCACGCAAATCAAAACTGTTAAATCCACCTCCAACACTAAGAGCACTACCGTTCCACTTGATGGTACCGCCCTCGTTGTATAGTTTATTAGTAGTACTGTCTGGAAGGTGTGGATCTAATTTAAGGCCACCGCTTGGATGCATAAATCCACTAGAAATGACATCGCCACTATTGTTGATATGGTAAATAGAGGTTCCATCGCCTGACTGTAAAACCATGTAAGGTGTTGCAGATCCAGAATCTTGATGATGAATAATAAATGCAGCTTCGTCAGCATCAAATGGTCTAACGACAAACGTGCCACTTGGTGAAGCGTTATCGGGTTTTCCAACGGCGACTCGATGAGAAGATTGATCACCTACGACGATTTCAGCAATGTTTACTTTGTTACTAGCTTCATGAGTTAAGAAACTAGCATTTGTACCAGATGAAACAATTTCTATATTATTATTACCAGAAACACCTATACCGGCATCTTGACCAATGTAAGTATTGAAATTACCACTTGCATTACTAGCTGCTAGTCCACCAACAGCAACTGTACTCTCTAATTCAAGACCTGAAAGTGCGGCGTTCTGACCAATAGCGATTACATTATCTAAAGTTTCTGCGTACCTACCGACGCCGGGGCCAATAAATGTACTGTTTGAGACACCTGTACTTTCAACTGATGCTTTGTTTCCAATAGAGACAACTTCTTGTAAGTCAAAAGATCCACTTGCTGATTGCTCACCAACAAAAAGAGAATCTGTTACACCACTAGCACCCTTGAGTGAATCTGATCCGAGTGCAACAGATGTGGTTACGCCAGAAGCGTCTTGTGCGACATTTTTACCCATCGCAATAAAGGCTGAAGAAGAATTAAGTCCAGAACCAGCTTCTTCTCCAATAACAACAATACTATCGCTGCCAGCACCGTGAGCAAAGGCATTTTTTCCAACCGCAACTACATCTGTAAGGTCGTCTGCATTAAACGCCGACTTGCTACCTAGAGAAACAATGTTGTATAGTCCACTACCAAGTTGTAATGCCTTATAACCAACTCCAACCAAGTCTTCAGCATATCTAGTAGATGCACCCGCAGAACCACCAACAGCAACAATTCTGTCGGCGTCTTTAAGGGTATTACCAGCACCACTACCGATTATAACAACGTCTTGCAGTCCGCTAGAACTAGCACCGGCATTAGCACCGATATTTACAACAAATAGGTTTGTCTGGTCTGCATATTCACCAGTATTATTACCAACCCTAATTATATTACTGTTAAAAATTAATTGTTTGAAGTATCCAGATGCAGCATTGAGAGTACCTTCTCCGTCTACATCTAGGGTGTATTGAATACTGTCTACGGATGCGTCTTTGCCAACTGCAAGTCTGTTGTTTGCTGCATCATAGAAAATACCACTATCATAAGTAATATTACCGCTAGTTGAATAAAGAGCTACCATTCCGGGAACAAACGGTGTATCTGCTGTGTTTTCAGTTTCGGCGTCAAGACCTGCATCTTTCTGAATGACAAAACCAAGGTCAGTCTGAAGATCAGATATCGGTAAATCGCTTGCGACCAACTGCCTAAATGTGGGGGGTCCGTCTGAGCATGGATCACAAGCACCACTAGCGGGGCCAGCGAATACGGTAGCTACTGGCTGGTCAGAGAAACCAATAATCTGATCAACAACACCGCTAAGCTCAATAACACCATCAGATGATGTGCCCTTGCGATTTCTCAAGAATGGCTCTAACTGTGTACCACCAGATGCAGTAAGAAGCGTATCAGTCAGTTGACCGCCAGAAAAGGCGATACCAGATCCACCATCTACAAACCCAGAAGCTCTAACAATCGAGTCCGCGACCAAGCCACCAACATCAATTGCATACTGAGGGTTTGCTTGATTAATACCTAAGAAACCGTTGGTGTCATCCCAAACAAGTTCAGAGTCATAATTAAGAATTTGTTCATTTTTCCAAAAAGCAATACCGCTATGTTTAGGTTCTTTGACATCTGTATCAAGTCCAACGCCATTGTAAACAGAAGTCTTTCCGGGGTAAGTTACAAATACCTCTTTTAAGCCAGCCCCAAAATTAATTGCCTGACCAGATGTGGCGTAGTTTCCACCACTTATACCAACAGTATCTACTGGGTTAGCACGCTCAGTAACTCTATAGAATGTTTGTCCGGGATACTCGTCAAGTGTCAATCCACTAACAGCGGTAAAGGGTCCATCACTAAAACCAATACCGCTAACAGCAGCAGATTTATTTAACCAAACAGGATAGAAAAACCCATTTTGACCATCTGTTGGGCCGCTATTACTAGTGCCCTCTACAAAATAAGGTCCGACCTGAATTTGAGAACTTCTAATAGGGTTTCTGGTAAGAACCCTACTAGAGCCAACTCCACGGTACTCACCAGAACCTATTTCGTAGTCGATGTTGTCCGTAATTGCATAAAATACAACATCTCCAGATGCGTAAAAATCGGCAAAAGAACTAAACCCAGACACATTACCGTCGAGGACAATGCTACCTGTCCCCTCCGTTCTGGACGTTTCTTTAATTCTATCTGCTAGGAAAAAATTTGACATCTAGACTTTCCTCAAATTTAATTAGAATGTTGGTGATGTACTTTCATCTATCATAGTTGGGATAGTGCCAGATGTTTCATTCGGACTATACCCGTAAGCAACAAAGCTACAAACTTTACCATCAACATATTCACCGCCTTCGTCTTGAATTACATAAGTGACGGATCTTAGCATGGTTCCGTCGTCACCAGACCTAGCAACACAAGCAACGGTATTCACACTCATATCCAGAAGGTTCGAATCTGAAGTAGTACCGTTAGAAGTTCCGATAGCAACAAAATCATTGTTTTCGAATGTTCCAGATGGGAAAGTAATCTTTAGCTTACCGGCTTCTCCCTTTCTAGCAACACTCTCAATATTATGCCAAGAGTAAATCTCTGGCACATTTCCAGCACCACTAGCACTGAAATATGCCCAAGCCTTGGCAACACCTTTTGCATTTTCTAAAACTGAATTATCTGTATTCGCCCACCGCATCGTTCCAGAAACATAAATCTCTTGCTCTGTGGCGGTAGGGTTAGTTTGAACAAACTTAAACCCAACATCGTCAATACCAGAGCAGTTAATCCAGTTCTCTGTTGATCCATCATTGGTGGACATATTACCCTGTAGAGCACGAGAACCATCCCTGTTGTAGTATTGAAGATGGGTATCGTTTGCAAGACCTTGAAGATTATCGTGGTCAATACCTGCTTCGCCAAGCCAAGGTTCAGTCTGCCTCTTGGTTTGCTTGGTCGCATTGTCTGCATTTGGAAAAAAGATTCCAGATTCTACGATGAGGTCTCCATGATCAGCACCTGCACTGCTTGAGGTTGCATCAGCAGTAGAAAACTTTACAGCGTTAAAAAATGGAAACTCCACCTCAGTGTCTCCACTAGCCACAACTTTGTTGATGGAAAATGCCATGTCTTCCATGTTGTGACGAAGATCGTAAGCCGAGATCAAACCAGCATTATTATCTGCTAACTCAGAACTGATATTAGTTATCAATTCACCTGAATTTAATTGGTTGGGCATCTTTCTAACTCTCCTGTTTAATATTCAAAATATCCACCGGCTCTGTGACCGCCGTAGTTATTCCTAGAAACGTAGTCTGAACCCGGACTGTAAGGACCAAGAATTGCTTGACCACCAATACTGTTTCCAGCCCGATACTCTAATAATTGTTGTTCGTATTTTTCACAAAGGTCTTTATAAAGAACTACTAAGGTTTGAGTCACTCCGCGAAGGTCAATCGCAGAAGGACCATCCTTGATTGAGATGGCATTTCCAGACTCGCTCCTTATTGCACTTCCTATTATTATACACGCCGAACGTAAACAGATCAAAGTTATAAAAGCCTTGTCCTCTGGATCGACAGTTGGATCTGGATCGAGAGTGCAATTTTCAACATTAATGTCGTAAGTTTTGTTGAAATCTATATTCATCTGAGATAGTTGACCAGCGACCAGAATTGTAGTCTCTATCCTGTGGTCGGAATATGCATAGTTGTCTGGGTCTACGTCGTCAATTAAGTATCTGACGATAGTCCCCATTTGACCTTGCCAAGACATATTTTACTCCCCTTAGAGATTACAATGAACTTTGAACGTTACGGTGGTGCTATAGAAATCCCCAGAAGATAGAGACACCTGAGCTTGGATTTTGTAGCCACCAGCCTCGTTTAAATCTCCAACGACTACAATATAGTACATCTGACCATCAGTACCATCTGTTTCTAAAGTTCCAGATCTGGTAAGTATAGTACCGTCTGGCCTCTTTATAAAAATGGACAAACTCGATGCGGAAGAAATATCCACAATACTACCATCATCCTTTATGGTAAGGAGCAGCTTTGTGCCTATATCTCCCTCATGAATGTAGCTTGCCATTTTAGACCTTTACAATAAGTTCCAAGTTTGATTTTGTTCTATTTCTAGATCTTTAGCTATTTCTGTATAAGCATATACACTAAAGCTGCGTTTTTGAGTGATATATAATTCTAGGGAGTTACCTCTCTGAATCTCCAAATCCATAGGTAAAGCACCATCAATGACAAGCTCATAGAGATATTCTTCTCCATTAGCCTCTTGTTCTTTAGCTACAGAAATTGATAATTCTGACCAAGAAGATCCTGCATATAACATATTACGTGGCCTGTGGATCAGTAATTGTAACGCTATCGGCAGCTTCCGCAGAGGCGACAGCGGCCTGTTTAGCTAGTCTAACTTCATAACCTTTAACGTTTTCTGCCAAAAAATTCCTAACTATTCTATTGCCAAACTGAGGAATTGTTTCTGGGTTATCAATCATTTCCGGGTTTGATTGAGAAGCCCCTTGGGTGGAATCGAAGTATGGATTCGCAACCTGATCTGGCCTGTTGTAATTAACCGCCAATGCCTCTAAAACTCTATTAACATCTGCGTCCGCAATTTCTATCGTAAATTGTGCCATTTTAATCCCCCAGTAAAAACTCAGTATTTAATTCTCTATAAACAACAACTCTTGAGTCGCTGCAATTTCCACCGTAACCATAGTTGGGATCAGTGTCATTATAACATAATTGATCTGGTGCTTGATCCCCATAACCATCGCAAGTATCATTAATGTACTCTACACGAAAACGCCCAGATTCCGCACCCATGTCGTTGATAATATCTCTAATATAGTAACGATACCAGCATGGCTCAAATGGTGTGGGTGCTGGATCGTCTGTCTCTGCCACCAGTAAATTGTCTCCAATCTGCACCATTTGCACACCACTGCTGGGATGTGCATTTTCGTATATAAAATCCAAGTCATAAAGAGGGCCACTACCAGTAACATTGTCTAAAAATAACTGTTCGCTGTGTGGTCCGGTTGATGGGTCTCCACTCCCATTCATTATGTCAAAAACTTGATAGTTGTGGTGGAATAAACGTGCCATATCAGCGTCCGATATATAGGACACTGGAGGGTTTAAAATCTGCTTTCTCGCCATTACAAATTATATCCTATTACATATCCGTCGTACTGATTTGTGGCAGTACAAATAAATCCAAAAACATCTGTTTTGCCGCCAGTTGTAGTTAATGTTGGTACTAAGCCTCCCGGCCATTTGATGGTGCTAAACCAAGTTACTGTACGAGTGCCAGTTCCATCTTGAACTAGTCTAATAATAAATTTCTGTCCAACGTCTACATTTGAGAGTGCTAAAGCTCTGTTACCCCCAAGTGTAACCGTATGGGTATTAGCAGCATTTAGATCGAAAGTAACGGTTGAACCGTCAGCATTTGATTCAAGAGTTGTTTTAAATCCACCTTCAAGTTCTAAGAGACTAACACCAGAAAGGTGATAAGACTGGCAATCCAGATGGCCTCCAAGTTGAGGAGTTGTATCTTCCACAACATTAGAGAGATATCCAGCACTAGCATGATCACCCCACCCATAAGCAGTGTTCCAGTTTGTAGAATTGTCAGTAAGGATGCTATATATTCCGACACTAGCACCTCTCAACATAATACCCTGAGAACTAAAGTCTCCATCCACAAGAACGTCAGCATGGGATGTCTCCGAAGTTAAGTATCCAGCACTAGCATGATTAGCCCAGCCGTAAGCAGTATCCCACTGACCAACCTTAGTATCAGTTATCTCGTTGCTGCCCATGTTAATGGTATTACCATTTGCATCAAGTGTTCCTCCAAGTTGAGGAGTTGTATCTTCCACAACTGATGTTAAATAGCCTTGACCGTCTACATAGGCTTGTGCCCAGCCGCTAACGGCAGCATCTCGCGTGTCCATAGTGCTGTCAGCCCAACCACTAACAGCAGCGTCACCAGCGTCTGCGTAGCTACCTGCCCAACCGCTTAAACTTGCAGCAGATATTCTCAGTAAATTACTAGAATAATCAGTCGTTATCCCACTTACACCGCTGATGTATACTGTTTCACCGTTAGATATAGCATCTCCAGCAACCGTGCCGTCTGATATATTCCAAGCGGTATATCCACCAGCCTCGGTAACAGCAGCATCTGTGTATACTTCTGCATAACCACTAACAGCTTGTATGTAAGAATCCGCCCAACCACTAACAGCAGCGTCACCAGCGTCTGCGTAGCTACCTGCCCAACCGCTAATGGCATTATCACGGCTTGTCATAGTGCTGTCAGCCCAACCACTAACGGCAGCGTCACCAGCGTCTGCATAGCTACCTGCCCAACCGCTAACAGCAGTGGCACTATGGTCTTGACTGTCTATGTAGGCTTGTGCCCAACCGCTAATGGCAGCGTCTTGTAAATCAATATAACCAGAAATAGAAGCATCGTCATATAACAATCCAGAAACAGTAATAATATCAGAAGAGTTTTGGTCAACTTGTCCAGATGCATAAACTGCTATGCCAGACACGTATTGTAGCTGTTCTGTAGTTACATCCCCGCCGCCAGTTCCAGCTAAACCAGATGCGTAAACTGCTACGCCTGATATATATGTAAATTCAGTAGAAGAACTTGTTAAAAATGTTCCATCTGCCCAGCCACTAACAGCAGAAGCACTGTGATCTTGACTGTCCACGTAATCTCTAGCCCATCCACTGACAGCCGCATCTCTAATATCCATGCTGCTATCGGTCCAGCCGCTAACGGCAGCGTCACCAGCGTCTGCATAGCTACCTGCCCAACCGCTAACAGCAGTGGCACTATGGTCTTGACTGTCTATGTAGGCTTGTGCCCAACCGCTAACGGCAGCATCTCGCGTGTCCATAGTGCTGTCGGCCCAACCGCTAACGGCGGTGTCACCAGCGTCTGCATAACTACCTGCCAAACCGCTAA
>Ga0222718_10001546_pt1 | contig 21715 bp, 18 predicted proteins | sample C33_27DmetaG_FD_165045 | JGI IMG/M metagenome (GOLD analysis project Ga0222718, IMG submission 165045) | Estuarine water microbial communities from San Francisco Bay, California, United States - C33_27D | ecosystem: Environmental > Aquatic > Marine > Unclassified | place: USA: California...
GACCTTTTTCTTCGGCGACTTGGTCTATTGCCTTGTAGAGAAAGTTAAACACGATAAGTCAAATCAAATCGGACTTTAGTAGGTTGATAAGTAAGTTTACCCTGAATATTGAAACAAGTTACCAGGGTTTTAGAGCTATTCTAGTCCAAATAGTGCCGTTATGAATATAGAAATAGCTTGCATCCATGGCAACCTGTCCAGAAATGCCTGGGTCAGTTGAGACTGTTGGAGCAGTAACAAAGATAAGTGAGGAGGTTACCGCGTGAAGGGTTCCCTCGTCATCAATAATGGCCCCTCGCTGTTTTTCAACTGGTGCTGTGTCGACTTGCCTCAGAAGATACGATTGGGGACGACCTTCTGTCAGATTCAAGTAGTTATCTGTTGACCCGTCCAGGTAGTTTATGGCACCAGGGTCAACTGAAAGAAAAGAAGAATTAACCGACAGCGTATTCCAACCGTAGATTACACCGGCCCCGATCTCGATATTACCTTCAACGGTGTTGCTACCGTTAAATAGTACCGCCGTAATCGAACCGCTGCTGGTTCCTTGGTAAGAAACTCCTACTTTTTCGCCAAATACGGGCTTGGTTATGTCATCCGACTGGGAAATACCGTTAACTAGACCGTTAAATAGTATGATTCCTCCTAACTGGTGGACAGGGGAAATAGCGTTAGAAGGGTCGCGGAACTCAACAGTTCCACCCAAGATCTCGTAATACCGGGTAGAGGATCCAGTCCCCTCGACACGGTCGAGAACCATGTAACCCTTTTGGCCAACTGCATCTCCAGCCTGGTGTCTAATATTGCCGTCAAAATCGGGGCGACGCAAATACAGAGAACGAGTCCATTGAACAGGATCTGTATCAAAACAAAAAACACTGATCAGAGAGTTGTTCTGAGCGAAGAAACAGTCGGCAATAACTGTGATTCCTCCACTAGCAAACGAGTGATTGGCAACTCGGAATGCGGGGTTGGAGTTTACGGTAGCAAACCGAATGTTTGTGATTGATGTGTTTGAAGTAGTAGTTGCGGTTAAGTCTAAGACAAAGTTCCCAGTGATGGTTGTTCCCGCCTGTGTGTTTTGGTCATTAAATGCACCAATCAAATTCACACCCTTGGTCAAAGTCACATTTTCCGTGAAGTTACCAGGGGCCATGAAGATGGTATCACCTTGTGAAGCGGCGGCAAGTGCAGCGGTTAATGTGGCAAAGGCTTGACGAGTTCCGCGTTGACCAGTGGTATCATCACCCAGAGGGGACACATAGATGGTGCCTTCAGAGATTGCACCGCCGCCTTCAGCAAGCAGCAAAGCCTCTTCGCCTCGGTCATATGCTTCTTTGACCGCAGTCGCGGAAGCGATTAGATTACTGTTTGCAACTTTTGCGTCGTCAGTTAGTTTGCTCTGCAAAGACTCCGGAGTGACCGAAGTAGAGCTTGAGGTGCCTGCAAGTGTTGCTGCTGCGTCGGCCAGTTGGGAAACACCTATGGTGGCGTAGTCTGCGTTCGGGGGGTCGGCGTAAACTGCCCCTCTGATCCACTCTGTCCCTGTCCAGACGTAGAAACCTTCGTAAGTTTCTCCAAAACTGCCCGCAACAGCAACCGAGTCTCCAACACCTGGGAAGGAAACTACGATCGCGGCAGAAATTTTTTCGCTAACCGTTGCACCAGGGGCAGCGTCTACGGCAGCATTTGTTGTTGCATAAACACGGACCGGTGTCCCTGTACCTCCGGCAGAAGACCAAATGGCGTGATTTGCTTCGGTGCTCCAAGTCAGGACTTGCAAGTCAGCGGGGGAATCCCCGTAATAAATCGGGTTCGGGATAAAATATTGCCCGACTGTATCGAAATCCAGAGGCAAAGAATACCAACCACCACCAGCAGCGCCAGGAGTTTGGGTGCCGTCGTAAGCGGTTTTAGTGTCGGATCCGTCTCCGACGTACATTACTTTGTCTGCCAGGTTGAAACAAAGCTGGCCTGGAAGAAGAGAAATGGGTTCGACGCCGTTGACCAAGGCGCGAAGATTTTGAAGAGAAGCTGCCATGGTATTACACTATAATGCCGGAGTCAATTGAAACAATCTCGCCAGTTGGGCCTACGGTAACTCCGTCTCCCCCTTTCATGTACCCTTCGTCTGCCAGGTAAGCGGTCAACGTGTCGTTAACCCAGCTAACTGTTACGAAAGCAGCGGGATTATTTGGAATCTCGTACTGAGCGTAAATCGCTCCTTCAAACACACCGCCATTTTGGTCTATAGTGTCTTGAGGGAAGGGGGTGACCGAAATCCACTGACCCCCGTTTAAATCTTTGTACCAAATATTGAGATAGTTATTATTACTATCGTACCAGAGAGACCCTTGAATAGGGTTGGGAGGTGGCGAGACACTTACATACACCGGTGCAGAGGTTGGTGTGGAAACTGCCTGAGCAGTCCATTGGGTTCCTGTCCACTTCCAAGTCCTACCATTGCTGGTATATAGTTGTCCCACAGATGGATTCGGCGGGAAAGACGTAGCCATTTTTATAAGGCGTTAATCATTAGGGTTTTACCCCTTTTTCAGGGTCCCCAAGACCAACTGCCATCTACAGACCAACCGCCAGAATCAGTGGGTTCCCAGATTTGAGGGGTGCCACCGGTCAGTTCATCCATGTTTGCGGAGGTAATCCAGTTACTTTCGTTGTCATTCTGACCAATAGACCCCCAACCAACCCTGAAATCAGGACCTTGGTCTCCAGCATAGTCTGTGGTCCAACCTGACAGACCTTTTCCGCTGACAGCGTTGTAGCGTTGGGGTATACGCCAAGACCTCATGATTCCGGCAGGCGTGTCAATGGCGGAGTCACCAGCACCAGCGCGGATTGCCGTCATTTGCATTTCGGCTTGAAGCTGCTTCAATGCCGTTTCGTAGTCGGACTTTACATCTTCCCGACGACGGACTGAATCCAGATAATAGCGGGCAATGATCAGAGCTGTGCGACGACGGTTGCTCGTAATGAGAACCATTCCAGCTTTACCAGATTGCTCAATGTAGGAATCAATCAGAGAGTTAGCATCCTCGATCGCCATCCGCAGCTTGGCCACGTTCACTGTGCTAGAAGAAGCATCCTCGATGTTTGTGAGTTGAATCGCTTCTTTCAGGCCGTAGGCGACAATGAAATCATCGGGGCTAGCCGATCTGGGGTCGGAGTTGCGATTTTGGTAGGGGAAACCTTGTCCGCCAATCGTTGACCCGAGGTTTGAGTTGTTCTGCGTACCGTCTGTTTTCTCGTTGGGTGATAGCTGATTTCTTCCAGGGACCCGGTAGAAAGCACGAACAGCATTTCTCTTGACTACAACGTCATTTGCTGTGGGCGGCAGTGGTCCCCGTAAACACTGTTTTAGGTCGAGAGGAGGTTCATAAGAAACAAAAATCTCGTCCCAGGGGTTTATCGAAGAGTCCAACTCCAGTGTGATCATCGTGTCGGAGGAGTAGTTTACCGTAACAACTCCGTAGTTCCCGTAGTTTACGGTGAATGATGATACAGGTACTCCTACGTTGCGGTCAAGTGGTCCGTCAAACCACAAGATTACCGAAGAAGGCGATGGGACTGTTATTTCTTTAATCTTGGGGAGACCCACAGCACGACGCCCGAACTTTAACTGGTTTTACCCGGTCAACGCCAGAGGGGGGTGTTAGGAGAGTTGCTCAAAGGTCCGAAATGTTCTGACACCCAGAATGCGATAGGATCTCTATTGGGCGCTTGAATTGCCTCTCCCGCTTGGTTGTAAACCTCATCCTGAACAACTTGGATGGAGTACCTTGTTTGCGGGTACAGGCAGTTTGCCAAGTAATTGATGCCGTATCTCAACGGCAGTTCGTCTCTCCAGTTTACAGACCAATTTGTAATCGACACAATGCCCGACGCCACAGTGTAGTCAATCTGAGCAACAATATGCCCACCCTTTTGTTCGCTACCAGAGAAAGGGGGGTCGCTATAGTCAAAACTCTGTGAGATACGAGAGTAGACTTCGCCGTCCCACTTTACTTGCAGGTATCGGTACTGAACTCCTTCCCCCTCAGAATAGAGAAAATCTTGGTACAACCAATTTTCGGAGTAAAGAGAAGGGCGACGAATGGCCATTAGTAAACAGCAAGGACCAAGTGGGGACCAGACATTGTTTGAATAACCGTAGGGACAAATGTTTGCCCTCCGACGGTTATCTTAGGAGAAGTAACAATGCAGTCGGTGGTTGTTGTCACACCCGCGACCGTTAGGTTTTTCTGAATGACGACATCTTCGCAGAAATTGTGTGGCCGAGGCATAAATTTTATTTTACCTAGGCACGGTCCCTCTCCACACCCGCTTTCCACATCGCACGGGTCATCATAAGTCAGTTCGTAGCTAGTAGGAGTTGCCATAATTTATTTAGGAGGTTCGTACCATTTTGCGTCGCTCCCGAAAGGATTGGGGCGTGGATCTTTGCTGAACTTGGTTTTCTTTTCCATCTCCCCACCCGTAGTGGGGAAGACAAAGTCCCATACGCTCTGTTCTTCAACCGGTGCTTCCCCCTCACCGTCTGTATCGTTGCCTTGTTTACCGTCGTTTTCTCCGGCATGTCCGTGAGCCAGGTCAATGTGCCTGACCCAGTAGAAACTCCCTTGGCGTTGTAGGCAGACGCAAAGCCAGTCCGACTCCATCGGGCCGCCACACTCAACAACCATGCAACCGATGTTTTCCTTGGAAGCGGGAGGGAGACTTCCGCTCTCGTAACACGGTAATCTCGTCATTGACGAGTTATTGGGCATTTCGAGTTCGTCTTTCTTGTTTTCTGCCAGCATATACTGATCGAAAACTTGATCTTGCCCGACAGCATATTGAAACTGACCGTTGGAAGCGGAAATGGTTATCCGCTTGTTGAGCATTCCCTCCGGTTGCTTCCCTTTGAAAGCGGGAGACATGTCGATCCAATGTGATTTATCGGGTTTTTCTCCGAGTCTTTCGTTGGACCAATCTCCTGCCCCTGAAACTTGGGGGATATCCGGGTTTACATCATCAAAGATAACGCGAACTCTGCCTCGTTCCTCGGGGTCTTCTACATCGACGATTGTGCCCCTCAAGGTTCCATGGGGTAGACCGGCGTACTTCATGTTCGCTTCTGTCGCCGCTTGCATAGCTGCAAGGTTCTGGACCAGTGGTGTATAACGAAGTGACCTTGACATACTTACTTATAAGCAGAGAATCTCGGAACATTTCGAGGGTGTCTTTTTGGTGGTGCCTTCAACGTAGGTCTTGCAGTTTTTGCTGCCGGTGCCACTTTCTCCTTTTCCTCCACACGGGGCTCAGGGCACTCAGTAGGAGTAATACTCTCAATAACAAGATCCAGCGGGGGAAGGGACGCTTCAGGTTCCTTGGCAACAATCTCTTCGATTGTTACTTTTTCTTCCAGAGTTTCTTCGGTTTGTTTCGATTCGAAATTGGTGTTAGAGCGTCTGCGAGAGGGTGCCATAGGTTAACACGGTTTTTTAGGTTTTACCCGCCGCGATTGGTCGAGTACAGTGTTCTCTCTTGATCTTTCGGATACCGCCATGCCGCTTCTTGAGAAATATCAAAGAACGGGTCTTCTGCTGCGGAAGCATCGGCAACGAAATAACTGTAAGAGACTTTGTAGTGATTGGTATCTACATTGAAAGATTCAGGTTGGAACTCACAAGTTGGGGCGAACTTGTAGATTGAAGCGTCCCAAATCGGAGCCTTAGTAGGGGAAATAGCACCGTTCAACAAATCGGTTTCAAAGAATCCAGAGGTAGTCAAGCACGGATTTATGTCTACATACTGCCCCACCCAGTTTCCGTATCCTTGATTGACCGGGGAGGTAACGTCTGCCTGTCGGTTGTGAAGAGGATCGTATTCCACGAACTGTGCTTCATTAAAATCGTCAAACTGAACATCAGAAGCAGGGAACACTCCCGGGTTCAGAAATTCACCCTCCTCAGAAAGGTCAAAGTAAGCGACGTTGGAGTAAAGATAAGGTTCCGAATAGACGTAGCTGAAGTCACCAACCGGTTTGCCGTATAAGAATAACTCTTCGTATATTTGCGGTTTGCTGCCTGAGTCAGGACAGTTCATCTTTTCTGGTTCGACTCCTGATCCCCAGTAAGTAAAGTTTTTACAGATTTGTGTGGCCTTTTTCCAATGCAGACCGTCTCTTCCGTACTCAAGAGGCATCCTTACGAAAAACTTCTCCCAGTTCTCTGGCCCCGGTCCGTTGTTCAAATCAGCACGAAGAATGTTTACAAAGTTTTCTCTTGAAAGGTCTGAGAGATCATCAGAAACTTGAAGGTCTTGTGCTTTCCAGAGGCGTAAAGGTGTTTGAGAGTTGTGAATATTTGGCACCATCCGGTAGGTAATGCCACTGAAAACCAACTCGGTTATGTCTGCCCGGAAAGTAGTTGTTAAGTTATCGGATATTGTAATTGTAGGAAGTTGGGTGCTTCCTTTAAAGGTCTTGGGAGTGTAATTAATTTTGTACTTACCGGTTGTCGAGTCAGATGAATAGGTTACAATACGGTCTTCGTCTATGTAAGACAAACCGTCCTGCATCAGCACACCGTTGCAGTAGAACAGAACCACTCCCAAGTCTAACACTGGTGTTGGAGCACCGCTTTGAAAGTAGGAGTTTACGCCTACCCATGCCGATTCGTAATAAATCGCGGCCATCCGAGCATTCGCAACTGGTTGGGCATAGTCCCACCACATCTGACCTTCCTCAGGCCCGTTAAACAAGAAACTGTAAGCAATGTATTTCAGAATCGAGTCGGGGACAAGTTCCCAGTTATCGTTCTCATAGACTTTTTTCAGGAGCACGTCATAATCTGCTGGCACGGTTACTCCCAAGTTACTCACCTGATAGTTTTCACCAGAGGGTTTCAAACCGGTGGCGTCATAAATGTTGACTGGGACAGTGTAAGGCAATAAAGCCGCATCCGCTTGAAAATTAAATACATTGTCAAAACTGAACTCATCAGGGGTCCAATAATCGGACCCTATTTCCTGGTGCAAGAATAGCCAGGAAGGCGATGTCAAGGTTCCTTGGACCCCTATCACATTGTCTGTGGTTGTAAGTCCAGTAACATCATCGATTCGCATCGGTGTGTTTTGTGGGTAGATTCCCGCATTGGCACGAAAATCCGCCATATCAGCAAAAATAACTTGAGGTAGTGCGTATTGACTAGGTTGGTCTATATATTCGATTTCAACCCATCCTCCACAGTTTTCGTCAGGAAACCATACGGAGAGACGACCGGTGTTGTCATTCCACCATAAGTCTCCCGGGTTAGGATTAGGCGGTGCGTCTGTATCGATAACTGTTTTAGTGTAATAGATGAAATTTAGTATTTGATCGAAGTCAAGATCTGCCTCAACTGGTTCCAGAACTACAGAATCTTCCTCATTGAATCCGTGGATTGAAAGAGCGTCAAAAGCGTGGTGGAAAGGTAACGCACCGCCTTTGTTTCCCCAAGTTCCGGTAAATCCGTCAATCACAGAAGTGGATTTCCAATCGCTTGGGTCCGTCCAAGCAACGATTAGGGTTTCTTTTTTCAAGTTGCTAACTTGAGTTGCCCCTGAGTTGGCAAGAACCAAGAAAGCAGTGATGCTAGAAGATGCGGCACCACTGTGCGGAATTTGGAAATACCAGAGTTCTTTCTCTGGGTCGTATGTAGGCAAAACTGCCGGATCCAAGGTCGACTCATCGGTGCTCAGATAAACTGGCTTGTCAAAATAATAGAAAGCACCTGCAAAAAGGACAGGATTCTTAAAAAGAAATTTGCCCTGAGTGTCGTAGGTTGGGGACAGATCTAAACTGTCTGATGACTCAATGCACCGGAAGGTGTAGTCCCCGGAAATGCCTACCTCTGGTCTATAAAAGGGAGCAGGTCTCGCGGATGGTAAGTCAATTTTTAACTGAACATTGTTTGCGATTTGAGTCAGAAAATCTTCGGTAAGTTCACCGATAGACAGTGCAATCTTATCCCCTTCGCGTTCAGCAGACAAAATCGAATAGAAGTCTTGACCTACTACGACTTTCCCGGAAAGAAGAGCACGGTTTGATGCGATTTCTTCCGAGTCGTATATTACAATAATATTGTCCCAACTACGGATTTCGTAAATGCGAGGAACGACATAAGAATTGTATACACCGAAAGTCCCAGACAGCAACTGTCGTTTCTGGTCCGGAGTGGAAACAAGTTGCCCCCAATAGTTCGGTCCATTCCATCCCAACATCTGGGCAAGGAAGTCCAGTTGGCCTTCTACCCGTTGCTCAACTTCGGATACAGACGTGGCCTGGTCGGGGGTCAAGTAAAGGTTCGTAGAGTTACGAAGCTCAAACTGCTCGGGGTTGAAAGAACTTTTTACTTGTGTCATTTATGCCTCCAGTGTAATTTGTTCTTGCGTCAAAGTTTTATACTCTTGTTTCATCGCTTTTACCGGAGACATCCACAAAGAGGAGTAGTCGGAAACTTGCTCGTACATGTCAATCAGGTCTTCGTCAAAAGGAACGGTCAACCAATCGGCCACAGGTGTGTAATCCCTGTTGATGATGCTTCTCCTATCCTCAATATCAATAATAGTCGAGAAATCATCCACATCCACTTTTGCTAAAAAACAGTAGTTAACAGGGATGTCCTCTCCTTCGGAGTTTTTTACTGTCTGAGGCGCCGTTCCCTCGGGATACATTACCAACACCGAACGCAAAGTCGGTGTGGCAAAAGAGGTCAAGAGGGTCAAAGTTCCGGAAACGGTAATCGCTTGAATGGAGACTTTGGGACTCGAAAACTTCACAACCCATGAGTTGATTGGGGCAGGGACTGAAGGGGCAAACTCAAAGTACTGCCCCGTGGAGTCTTTCTGAACTGAGACTATCTGGGCCAGAGTTTCGCTACCGTTCTCCACATAAAATAAGGAGGCATCTCCAGAGTAGGATGTTCCGACAGGGCACCTTAAGGTAACTTTTTCATATGTGTGAGAAAGTTCGCTTTCCCAACCGATGTAAGCTTCGGCAGGTTGCAGATTGCTATGGAAAAACAGATCCTCATTTGACCACGACAAATCGTTTGACCCGAGGAAAGCATTTTTTGCTACCTTGCGCCAACCGATAATATCGTCAGTGCTACTTGTAATTGTCAGGGGTTGACCCTCAAGAGAAAAGTCCGTCACACTGTAAGAGAGAGGGACGGGTGAATCGTCGTAAGAAAGCTGGTAGGCAAGATCGTATGCCCCGCTTCCTACACCAAGAACCGAAAGGTTTACAATTGTGGGCAGCACTTTGGTGCTCCCGAATTTCCACACTATGTCTCCCGAGTTCAACAACAAATTTTCCTTGTTTCCAGAGGGGACAACTTCGAGAGACCCTACGCCGCTGGAACCGTTTCCGGCGGGTATGTAAACATATCCCACTTCCTCAATCTTTTCACCTACAAACGTGTTTCCGATTACATTTGATTCGGTAACTACATTGTAGAAAAAGATTTGGTAGTTCTCGCTTGTAGATGGAAGTCTCCGGTAAATAGGTCGCCCGTTTACGTTCCACTCGGTCGGACGACTCTCAAGTTCATTTACCCTTATGTACTGAGAGGACAGGGCTTTGATATCCGTATTACCGGTGGATGTTTGGATTTGGGGGATGACCCCTCCGTTTACGGGAGTGAGAATCTGGCTCATAGCTTCAGTGTCCCGTCATTATACACTGGTGGTGCATAGGGGTACGTTGTCCCCGAATACCACGAAAGTTGAGGAACCTCATTCAAAGTATCAGTGTTTTCCCAGACAAATCTCACTTCTTCTTTTGAGTTTGAGAAACCTTGACCGCCTTTTGGTATAAGAGTGATACTAGCAATGCCTAATTTAATTGCAGAGATATCCCGACCAAGTTGAGACAGAATGTCTTCTTCGCAGGTGTATTTGTCCACATACCGAAGAAGATTGCCCTCGAACTCTTCAATACGTGCTGTATTTGTCACTGTTGAGTTAGTCCAGTTCACTACCGTTTCCTCGGGAGTGAAAGACTGCATCACTCGATATAAATTTTTTCCATCTTCGTCTACAATGGTATCCTCAGCATACTTGGTATACTCCGGGTTGAAAAACGGTATGTAGTTCGCAGACTCAAACTGCTCAGTCACATAAGTTTCAGTTTCTACAAACACCCCGTTTTCTTTGTAAATGTAAAACTTAAACAACGGATGAACGTTTGTTGTGGCAGTGTATGAAATAACTTTCGTACCTTGGCGGAAGAAAGTGCGATCCCCTTTGAAGAAGCGGAACATCCGGGTCGATTCTTTGATCGCACCCGAACTAAGTCCGGCATAAAACTCGGTGTTTTGGGCGGGGTTGATGTAAAGTTTATAGATCAGCCTTTGATCAACCAGGTCTCGGGCTTTTGTGCTGGTAGGCGTGAAGTCCTTGGCAGCAATGTAATACTCAGGTTCGCTGATTGCGTTTTCTCGGTATTCGAGGTAGGTCAACACCGGGAACCGGGGTTTATAGCGAGCCACGGGTAAGCCGTCATCACTATTTTGAACGATGATTTCTTTTATTGTTCCTTGTTCAACCAGGTCGTCAAAATAAGTGCTAACTGTTTGCCCATCTGGCACATAAGTGAAAGTGTTGACTACTTTTGCGTATTTTGTGACAACCCCTTGACGAGTATCTATATAGTCATAGTAAGGATCCACTTGGGGGTTTGGCCCGGAGCCTATTTGACGGGTTTGTACCCAGCTATCTGCGATGTAAGATTGCCCAGGAACGAGAACCTGGGGTGTAACTGGCGAACCGAGCAAAGTAGCGGCTTGAGCACCTGTGATGTCGTTCGTGGAGGGTTGCAATGTGAAGTTTTTGGCAACGATCCAAGCAAATGCCCCTGGGCGCTTGCCCAAGGGTACGCTTGAGCTAGGGTCAGGTATGAACTGACCATCCCCAGTAACGTAGTCGTATTCTATGATCTCGGGACTGTAGGATGTGCCTACGGTGGCAATGTAATCATTACCTACAACCCACGGAGAGTATACCGTAGCGCCCGTGATTTTTCCTCTGGAGATTGCCACGGGGACATCGTCCTGAGTACCGATAGTCAAGTTTTCCAGAACGATGTGAAGCTCACCGTCGCCACCATCGGCCAGGTCCCAGTAACAAACTTGGCCTTTAGAGTAGTTCCCGGAAACAAGTGATGCAATCTGCTGGAGTTCCAGATTCCCGTAAATGGTTTGGTCTTTCTTATCTGAAGAGTAAGGTGTGAAGTTAGAAACAACTGGATAGAAAACTTCGATCGGAAGGGTCGTCTGAACCAGATCTCCCTCACTCAAGAGAGAACCTTGCGAAGAAAAACCTAAAACATTTGTGTATGTTGCAGCACCCGGTTCCAGCAGAGGGGGAGTGTTGTAGGCAGCACTCAACTCAATGTGCGGATCCACAAACCGTGTGTTTGCGTCGAAAGTGGAGTAGAAAGCAGCATCAACGTCGCTTACCGTAGGGTTAGACGTCGATGGAAACACATTGCCTGGTTGCAAAATCTCAAACAACCGGTCGCGAAAGTTTAATGAAGTGTTTTTTAAATCATCTGCGAACACACCACCAGTGTCCACTTCAAGTTTAATATCGTATTGAGCTTGGCTTAAAGTGATTGGGTAAAGGTGACCTTGGTTTTCAACAGGCACAGAATAGTTTATAACTTTTTGCCCACGCAAAAGTTGTTCTTCGTTTAACTCAACACCGTTTGGTCCAAGAGCAAAGAAAGAAACTTGACCGTTGGGTTTCAAATAGTCGGTCAAATAGTTGTAAGTGCCTCTGTTCGGGCGGTTGGGTTGAACCGAGGTTTGCGTCCCAGTACCGTAAAAATCTGTGAAAAAGTCCTGCCAATCCTCTGCGCTAACTGGGTTACGCCGACGAATCAGAGTAAAAAACCTTTCTTGAACTTCCTGGTAGGTCTCTACATCGCTCCCCCCAGAAGCAGGTTGGGGGTTTGTTACTGTTACACCATTAAGATTAATCGCAGGAAGACCAGTAATGGAGTTGGATGGAGCATTATATACCGCACCAACATACTGGGAAGACACCGAAATAAAGACGCTTGACTCCCCTGGTGGGATCACCGTTTCTGTCGGAGAAACAAAAGTAAAAACTTCTCCACCCGTCAAATCCGAATCTGTGGTGAATGCTGTACCTGCCGGAATTGTTGTGACAGTGTTTGTGGGAGTTACCGAAACTAGCAAACGAGCGACTGCTGGAGTACCGAGGCGGCGCATTGCCCCTAGAAACGGTCCGATCCACTCCAGGAGTATGGATTGAGGGAGCTGGTTAGCCCAAAACAGAAACTCGCCTTGTGAAAAAGCTTGCCCTTCGAGCAATGCGGCAAGAGGGTTCCCAGAAGAGAAATCATTTAGGGTTTGACCCGATGCCTCATACACTCTTTGAGCGGCATCTTGAACAATCTGTGCCTCGTTTCGAGGGTCAATCGAAACTGATGGCAGGGGGGAATAACGTGGCACCGGTCACCTCCTTAGGCAGGGCAGATTACTTCAGAGGTTCCGCCAACCCCGTAGTTATCACAAGTTGGTTCTGTAGCAGAGTAATATATACCGTTGTCAATACTGAGGGTATCGAATAAGAAATTCACCCACTGATCAACAACCTCTTTTGTTACAATATCCTCTGACGCAAGAGCAGCGAACTTTTGACTGACAGTAGGTGAAGTAGAACCGTTTCCATGCGAAAACTTATCATTTGTCGTGAAACTCTTTGGAGCATCTCTGCGATTATTGGCAGGGTTCCCTGCTTGAAGGGGGTCGTACCCGAAGTTCCAAACACCAGTAACAGTTTTGAATCCCGAGATGGGGATACCTGCCAGCAGTTTTCCGTTGCCGTCAAGTTCGGGTTGGTTTCCGGTTAAAGAAACATACGCATAATCCAAACCGTTGGGACCCGTACGCACCAACGAGTTTAAACCCAGCGGAGGGTAGTGATGGTCTAGGTCTTGACCGTCAAAATAAATTTGTTGGAATCCGTTCAGGAACTCAGAAGTGACAATTACGCCTGAACTAAAGGTGGTCTTACTCATACAGTGACGGGCCGCCATTTCGTTATTTGGTTTTACCCCTGCTTACAAAAAGACCCCCGCCGAAGCGAGGGTCGTAATCAAGTTCAGTTTAGATCAAGTCCGATCAAAATAGTTGACGGTGTATTCAACTTCGATGGTCTGAACGTCGCCGCTTTCGCGGTCAACGTCAGCGGTTGTGATGCTTACAAACTGACATTCGTAACAGGTGTATTGACCACCTGTGACAGCAGAACCTGAACCAATGCAATCACGAGGAGTGACGGTAATGGTGATAGGTTCGCAATTGTAGTCGATCCAGAATTGCTCGAGAGCCTTGAAAACCGCCGGGTCGTAAGGAGCACCGAGGGTTACATTGTCGGCAGTCCGAGGACCAACAATGTGGTACAGACGATTGCCTGTGCCGTTAGCGTAGGTGCTGCTGTCGGAGGAATCGTTGATTCCACTGAAAGTTGTAAATACCGAAGTAAACGTAGGACCGCCAAGAGCGGTGAAACTTACTTCATACTGAGCTTTTGTAATCGGGCGAAGAATTGCCATGATAAGACCTCCTAAGTACTAACAACCCTATCAAGGATTGCTGAGGATGTCTGAAACCATTGCACCAGAACCGATAAGACCCGAAGCACCGAGACCAACAAGGTTGACCACACGCTCAACGGTAATCTCAGCGCGGACCACGCGACGCTCACGGATATAGTACTCAGGACGAACGGCAGGAGTGCCGGTCAACTGATAAGTGTAAGCGAAAGCAGGAGTAGCAGCATTAGCGCCGCCAGCAGGCATTACGCTGTCGCTAGGACCGTTGGGGCTGTAGAACAGCAGGAGTCCGTTAGCGGGGAAGGTAGGCTGCAAGGTGCCGTTGGAGTCCAGATAACGACCTTCAGCAACACGCAGGCCACGCTCGAGACCGAAGTAGCGAGCCAGCATGTCGGTGTCGATGCTGTCGGCGGTGGTGTACTTGATACGCTCAAGGATCGCTTGGCTAGACAGCAAGGTGTCGAACACAGCGGTACCCATGACCATGGAGTTAGGGCGGATACCGATTTGATCGGCAACGGCACGCTTCAGGGTCAGGATGTCTTTGATGGGGTCAGCAGTGCTGGTGGCCCAACCGGCAGGACCGGTAGCACCGGCGTAAGCGGCTTCGAAATTAGACCAGTCGGTAAAACCGAGACCGTCCTGATTACCAGCGCCAGAGTTGGCCTCGTAAGGGTTGTAGGTAGCGGTTACGGTGACAGCCTGAGAAACAGCGTACTCATAGGCGTTCATCAGGCGAGACATTGCGTTGCGAGTTTCAATCGCACGCAGGTCAACCTGAGCAGGACCTTCGCCAGCGTTCTCGATGACTTCCTCGGGCAGTTCCCAAGCCACGACTTCTTGCTCCAGAGCATAAGGCTCGGAGTCGTAACGGCTTTGAACGTAAGGAATGTTGGTGCCATAAGCACGACGGAAGTCGTTGATGGCGAACTGCTCTTTGCCGAAACGCAGAATCCGACCAGCACGGGTCGGGGTGTCAACGACGGGAGCAATAAAGTTGGCGATGTTAGTCGCCGGAAGCATAAAACCTTGTGCAAGCGTAGTCAGAATAGGATCTACGCCCGCATAGGTTGCGGACAGATTCATCATGAGATTTAAATCTCCAAGTAACCAGAGTTGTCTTCAAATGTGTGCACACAGGGCTGGGGCTTATACCACATAAGGAAGCCCAGCCACTTAACTATCAGAGGAAGGAAACCAGAACCATCTTACGGCCAGCGATATCAATGATCTCGCGGACCTGGGGCTCAGAACCGTTCATGGTCACGGCAGTACCACCACCATCGGCTTGACCGAGGTTGTTTACTGCGAGCTGACCGCCGATAGCAGGAATAGAAGCAGCACCAGGAGCAACCTCAACCAGCAGCAGACCGGAGCGAGCAACGGTCACCTGACGAGCAGTCTGAGGGGAAGCGATGGCGGAAGGCATGTAAGACTGGTTCACACCGACGTATATTGTGGAACCCGTATCGATTGGGGAGCCAACTGTGCCGTCGGCAGCGGACAGAGTAAGGAGGCGGAATTCACCCATTTCCCAGGTGTTGGTATTGCCAACACCGGCTTCAAAAGTTTCAGCGTAACGGATGTATTGCTTTCCGTACACTGGTCCTGCATTAGTAGCCATAATTTTATCCTAAATGAAGAGAGGAGTTAAAGTTTTTTACCCTCAACGGTACTCAACGAAACAGCGACAGTTCGCGTAACATTGACAACCTTTGCCGGGCATAGGGGATTCACCGAAAGGGACCCACCCTTCGGCATCGTATCGACGACAATCTTTACAAGTTCTCTTGTCATTTTTAGCGACCCTTCTCATTTCTTTGTATCCTTGGTCCCGGGCAACCATATATTCGCCTAGGCTAAAGAAAGAGAAAGTGGGGCGAGAGAGGTAGTTAACTACTCGTGTCAGCAAAGAAGGCCAAGACTGCCCACGGGCTCTACCTTGAGACGCTTCGATTTCCCCTTGCTCTTCCGGATCTATGTCCAAGAGCGGGTTGTCCGCTAAAGCTAAAGCGTTTGCAAGGTCGTAGTCAGCGAAGTCTACAGTCTGGTCTCCTAAGAGAAGCACTCCGTTGTCGATATATTCTTTGGTCTCTGCCAAAAACTTTGTAAGAGGTGGAAGCATGTCGCCAACAATGACAGGCCATGCTTTTTCCATCTTCTCGGTAGGTTTGTCATTTTTCGCCCCAAGAATCACAGCGGCCAGAGCCGAGGTGAGGGTATTATCGAGCATCGAGCGCTCGTATTCCTCCCACCTTATCAGTTTATCTCGGAGTCCTTTTACCAAGCCCAGTGACACTGTCTCCATCTGTTTCTCCAGACGAGACTGCGATTTGTATTTTCTCGCTAGAGTTTTGGCCTGTTCGAAGTAATCTCCCCTACGCTTGGTAGCCATGCTAACGAGAGAGAGAAGATCCACAGCTAATATTAGTAGTCCACGAGTGGTTTTACCCTATTCTTCTTCTGGCGTTGGGGTCCCACTTGTTTGCCTTGTTGTGTTGGGCCACGTTGGCGGCATGGCCTATAAATCCGTCGATTGTAGATTCCCAAACTTGGGAAGAAGTTTTTTTTCCACCTTCCGCTGCTTTCCCAGGGGCGTGTAATCCGAGCCCCAACTCTTTTGTCTTCCTTCCCCCCTTGGGCCCACCGATTTTACCACCTTTCTTTCCATCCTCCGTCATTTTCTCGGCGGACCTTCCGCAAAAACCTGTCTTATTGTCCCTGTGGTTGCCTCCGCTTACTTTCCCACCGATTTTTCCTCCAATCCTTCCCCCTCTCGCACAAGATTCCGAGGACAACATTCCTCCAACATTCTCATTCAGGCATAACGGGTTGTTGATGTCTGGGGATATAAGTCTTTTTTCAACCTCGCTCGCTTCGCCCAAGGACTCAAAAAACTCTAAAAGTTGGACTCTGGGCGTGTAGAACTCCCACAACCAGGCGTGAGTTACCGGACTTCCTAAATATTCTTCCCCATAGTTTTTCTCTTTATGGACTCCCCAGTACCAATGAGGAATCTCCTCAAAAGTTATTTTGTATGTGTAGATTCGGGGAGTCATTACAAAAAATCCTCTGAAAGATTATACCTCCAGAGGACATTAATAAACTGTTTTTGAAGAAAAATCAGGAGAACATTGAACGCTTGAGGGCTTCTACGTAATCAACTTTGCCCTCGGATTGCTCAACCATCTGGAGAGCCTTTGCGTGGGGATCCAGATCCTGCTCAGAGTACTGGAAGGTGCCACCGGCAACTTCACCGAAGGAAACCATCGGAGGCAACTTGGCAAGCAGACCCAGTAGTCTGGTGGCAGCAGTTTCACCCTCGGAGAACTCCAGAGTACCAAACTCCAGACCTTCGCAGTAGCTAAGGAGCTCTTCCTGAGGCATTACGCCGTCAGTCAGGCGACCTTCCTCGTAGAGACCTTCCACGAAGTTATGGATCTTGCTCTTACGGTTGGCAATCTCCTTCTCCATGTACATGCGCTGAAGCTCAGCATGCTCAGCCTTCAGCTTGTCCAACTCGGCCTTCATTTTCTCAGCCATGTCGAGACCCATAGGACGAGGGTTGTTCATAGAACCCATTCCGTAGTTCATATCACCACAAGAGTGGTCCACGGTGTCCTCTTCGCCTTCGGCGTGGTCGGCAACTGCTTTGGAAACCTTAACCTTGCCGCCTTCTTCGTCGTCCATCTCTTCGTAGGTGGAACCGTATCCCGTCGGGGTGTAAGGATCTTCGCCCTCACCGTGCTCTTCGGAATAAGCGCCACTAGGTCCAACGGTTTCAGCTGGATCGTCAACCGTATCCATAGCACCGGTAGTTAGTTGCTTCTCCTTGGACTTTTTCTCGCCACGGGTTTCAGCATAAGCACCGTCAGGACCCACGGTTTCGGCGGCCTCGTCGGGATCGTCCATGCCACCGGGGGTGAGCATCTTGTGCTTGGAGGTCTTACCGGCACCTTCGCCGAAATCAGCATCCTCTTCCTCAGCAAAGGCGTGAGTGACAGGTCCACCCACTGGGCTCTTGCGGCCATCGCTGGAGGTTTGACGCATGACGCGCATGTTCTTGTCGCTCATTACGTTAGTAACGTCGACTGCAAACACCTCGTCATCGGGCATTTCCTCGGTTTCCACAGGGATTTTTGTCTCTGTCTCTTTGCGACCGTAGGGATCAGTACCTTCGGAGATTTGGGGGCGACTTGTCTCGGGGTACTCGTCAGTAGCGAGGTCATACTGGTCATCGTTATGAACTTTGTCATAACCATCTTCTTGCTGACCTGCCCAACGACCGGTATCGCCTTTTCCGAACTCACCGGACTTGGCGGTTTTCTTGCGATCTTCTTCCTGCTCGGAACTCTTCGCTGTATGTTCGCGATCTTCGTCTTGCTCGCTGCTCTTGGCAGTCTCAAATCTACCGGTGTCGCCACTTGGTCCTTCTTTAGCGACGGCCATACGTTGAGCGTAACCGTCGGAGTCAGAGCGGGCGGTTTCGTCACGACCGAAAGGCTCAGCGTGATCCATGGATTTGTCGCCAGCGTACTTACGCTTGCCCATGGATTTTTCCATGCTGTCGGACTCGTCACGACGGTCTTTCATGGATTGTTTCTTGGTGGACTCTTTGCCGTCCTTGGCGCCAAGGCTCTCATCGAGGCGATCGCCGTAGCCTTGCTTGTACTCTTTGTGATCGTCGGACAATTTCTTGTCATCCATTTTCATAAGCTCACCGGTTTCATGGGCTTCGCCCTTCTTACCTTCCTTGAGCTGACGCTTACGCTCGAGACCACGGTCAGCGGCTTCCTTGCGTTCAGCAGTGGACTCTTTGTGTGCTTCCTCGTAGACGTTTTCTACGACTTGCATGACTTGGCCGTGGGCACCCTTAGCGTGCTTCCGGCTGATTTTTCCTTTTTCCATAAATTCCTCTTCCGGAAATTGAGTTTCGAGGTCAGCCGTTTGCTGAGCAATTTCAGTACTTTTGCGACCCACGTTATTTGAATGTTCTGTAAATTGTGCGGCGTCTGGGTTTGCCATTTGAGATGCTTCAGGTTGCTCGGTCACAGAGGACTCCGCAGCATCGCCCAGTTGTTTGGCGGTTTGATCCTCCTGGCTTGTTTGGAGTTCTTGAACCGCACTCGAGACGTCCTCTCGGACTTCATCAAGCTTTTCCCGAAGCATCTCGAGAGGACTTTTTTCCACTATTAGTGTGGGTCCAAGTTCCTCATCAAAAATATCCGAGGGTGAAAGGGTCACGGCAAAGTCGTACACGCCCTCCTCTTCAGCAAAAGAAAAAGGCTCTAAACCTTTCACTGCCGGAGGCGAAGCCCCCAGCAAAGCGAGGTGACGAGCTGTCCACTTGCCTTTGTGTGGATTGATTGCTGAATCAGGGGAATAGAAAGAAATGGAAACCTTGCGGTAATGTCCATCTTTCACCAAATCGCGGGCTGTGTCTGTAAAAGCAACATCCGCGTAAAGGTTAGACCCTTGCTTAGAGAAACCCTGAATCCATCCATAGGCAGGTGTGCTGTCATTGTCACCTGCGTGACCGATAACAAGCGGAGCCTCGTGAATGGTTGGGTTGTATGTGTCAATAACTTGCTGAAGATCTTTTTCAGAGAATTTTCTCTGAACACCTTGAGCTGAAGTTTGATCACCCGCCTTAAAGACGTGAATACGTTTCTGAAACACCGTGTTTATAGATGACCCATTGTGTTGGTTTTACCCTTCTTTCCTTGACATTGCTACTGCCTCATCCTCAGTGACTATCTCGTCCCCAAAAGGTTTCTTTTCTTCTTCTTCGTCTTCTCCGAGTAACTCTTCGAGAGTCATTTGCGGAACGTCGCCGCCTTCCTCAGAAATTTCCTGATCAAGGATACCCATTAGTTCTTCTTCAGCGGAAGGGTTTGCGTTTGCTGCCGCTTGGGACTCTTCAGGAGTTGCCCCTGCAGGTTCATCCATCACGTTTGATGCTGCTTGTAAATCCTGCGCTGCTGCCTCCTTTGCTCCCTCCTCATTTCCGAATATAGACCCAAATAAATCTTGATCCTCTTGAGGGTCGAATTTTGTTGGGGCTCCAGGTTCTCCTTCTTCTTTCTTTTCCTCCAACTCCACACGGAAGTGTCGTTCGATCCACTCTTTCCTGGGTGTAAATCCTGACTGAATGAGAAGTGACAAGTCGGGAACTGAAATGGGAGATTCCTCAATCCGGAACTCTCGAGTCAACACTGGAGCAGCAACATCTGTACCGAAGTTAAGATCGACGATCCATCTAACCAGACTTTGAGTCAGTGTGTGCGAAAGCATTTCTGACATTTCGCTCGCACGAACAACACGGATAATGTTCGCAACTTGAGAAGATGCCCGAGACCCTGCTTCTGCCCTACCTGCTTCGTCTTCCCCACAAACCACCAACGAGACTTCTTTGTCAATATAGTCAATAAGGTTCTTGAAAACCTCAGGAGAACCAGAAGGAACTACGAACTCAAGTTCGTAACCCTCCGGCAGAATCATTGCGGTTTCCTGAGAAAGATTGGACAGGTGACTGTAGAGAGTATCCAGTTCTCGAGTGCTCGCTGAGAGCGGTGCTTTTGCCACAGCTGTCGGTGTCGCGTAACGGTCACCGAAAAGGACATAAGATTCGATGGCACGTCGTCTAAACTTGACAAGAGGATAAAGAATCCGACCGAGAGCAGAACCGTATGGATCGCCGTTGTGTTGAACGTAGTAGCGATTGAGGATGAACTTTCTCTGGGGGAGTTCTACGCCTTCGAACATACGGTTGTACGTGAGGCAACGCATTGTAAACCCTGTTTCGGCATCCTCTGACTCCTGGAAAACAAAACGACGTTGATCTCGCATACGGACGTCATAAGGTATGACACCACGCTTTGTCTTCTTCCACATTACTTCGCCGACAGAGAAACCAACTATCATGGACTCCGCCATTCCTTTATAGATGTCGTCCAGAGGCATTTCTTCTAGTACCTCCGCCACAAAATCTCGGACCGCTAGGTCCCCTGGTTTGTCTGAATATTCTTGAACGTACCAGGGTCGCGAAGTTACTTCCTGCATCAACTTGCTGAAGCAACCTTGCACTTGCTCGTCTTGAAGCAGTCTCTGGTAGACTACTAGAGCACGGTTTCCGCCTTTAGCAAGCAGAAGTTCGTCATTAGGGCGCAATATTGTATTTCCCTGACCCGTGAAGGGTGAGGAACTTCCGAACATGTAAATCGCGCTCAGCGAATACGGATCGCTTGTATAGCTGGCAACTTCACCAGTGGGTACTGGGGCAGTGCGGAATCTCTGTGCCATTTACTGGTTCCTCTCGTGAGTGCGCATGTGTTGTTTCAGGTTTCCTTGCCCACCTTTTATTTCTTTACCGCAAACTGGACAAGTCAGAACTATCCGGTTGGCGTGACTTTCAGAGAGCGCTTGTTTGTGAGCGTCAGTCATCGGTTTGCCTTTTTTGGCAGCGGAAATCTTGGCGCCAACTGAAGCATCTCTTTTTCCGTATTTTTTACCTAAGTTCGCGTTGCTCCGTGACTTTACTTGTTCCTCTGTTAAGGTTAACCCTCTTTCCCAACCTTCTCCAGGACACTCGCGACTGTATGTGTTTCTTTTGCCATTTGTCCAAGCGACTCTACCTGTAGCAGCATTAGACTGACGGGTGCGGGTTTCTTGCGACACCCCAGTTCTTCGTGTCCAGTGTAAGTCACCTCTTTTTGCTTCAGAAGAGGCAACTCGCGCTTGACTAAACTCCCATGAAGAGGGTAGTCTGCCTGGGTTGTTTCTAGTCACTCCTGCCATGTTCCAGACAGCGTGAGCAGTCTTCGCCGTCTTCCAGTGTTGCACCCCGTACCGGTTACGGTATGCTTTCCACAGCAGCAAGTGTGCAATAAAGTGCTCCCTCGCCGTCAGGCACACCACACGGTCATTCTCCCCAAACACTGCCTTGATGAACACATGATGCTTCTCCACATAACACGGGGCAGACCTCTTCGACCAGCCCCGTTGCTCTGCTTTGCGCATTAGTTTAATGTAGTGCCCCAGGTAATTCACACAGCAACAGCATTGATAAGCTATTTTACCCTCAATTCG
>Ga0222718_10001551_pt1 | contig 21651 bp, 22 predicted proteins | sample C33_27DmetaG_FD_165045 | JGI IMG/M metagenome (GOLD analysis project Ga0222718, IMG submission 165045) | Estuarine water microbial communities from San Francisco Bay, California, United States - C33_27D | ecosystem: Environmental > Aquatic > Marine > Unclassified | place: USA: California...
CTCCGACCAATACGTTATTAGTCACACTGAGACCGGTTATATCCCCGTCTAAAATAATTGTTTCGGAAGTAGTATTTCCATTCAAAGCTATTTGGTGAAGATTACTCGCGATGTTAGATAAAAGACCGCCATCACCTATAAAACTGGATGCAGTCACGTTTCCTCCGACCAATACGTTATTAGTCACACTGAGACCGGTTATATCCCCGTCTAAAATAATTGTTTCGGAAGTAGTATTTCCATTCAAAGCTATTTGGTGAAGATTACTCGCGATGTTAGATAAAAGACCACCATCACCAATGAATGAATCTGCTGTGACGTCACCGTACACGTGTACATTAATTGAATTCGATGTATCTGGTATCAATTCTGAATCATTGGGTGAACTCAATGTATGACTTATAATGAACTCATTGCTCGCACCCCTGTAACCAAACGCTACGTTCGAATCACCTTGATATACTAAAACAATGAGACCCGTATCCAGCGACGAAGTCGTATTGTTTGCACCCAAAGCCAATATGGGATCTTCTACGAGCAAATTCTGTGTGGAAAGATATGTCGTATTTCCCCGAACTTCCAGATTTCCATAAATGAGTGTGTCCTTGGAAACTGTGAGACCACCAGTAAACGTAGCATCATCCCCATAGAAATCGACACCTATGATGTCGTCATCCGCGAGGATATCACCCGCGACGTGAAGCATTCGTTGAGGCGTGGGTGTGTTTATACCAACGTTACCACTCGTGACCATCGAAAGTGCATTAGACATGGTGATGGTTCTATCAGTTGAATCACCATATTCCGTGACGTGTTGAAGTGATATATTGGATATACCACCACCATCACCGGTGATGATTCCAGTAAACACGGGACTCTCTATGTTTGCTTTGAGTGCTAAATTTGATTGCATCTCTTCGCGTATGCTTATAGTGTTCGCAGCCATCTCACCACGAAGAACGGTTACATTCGACTGTAAATCACTTCGTAATGTGACTGTGTTTGCGGCCATTTCGCCACGAATTGTTATGACGTTTGCCGCCATCTCACTTCGTAAAATAGTCGCATTTGATTGGAGATCCGTTCGAAGTTGAAGTGTATTCGACGCCATTTCACCCCGGATAGTCACAGTGTTTGCAGCCATCTCGTCGCGTAAAATGGTCGCATTTGATTGGAGGTCCGTTCTAAGTTGAAGTGTATTTGCAGCCATTTCACCTCGAATGGTTACAGTGTTTGCGGCCATCTCGTCGCGTAAAATGGTCGCATTTGATTGGAGGTCCGTTCGAAGTTGAACTGTATTTGCAGCCATCTCGTCTCGCAAAATCGTCGCATTTGATTGGAGGTCCTCGCGTAATTGTATAGTGTTTGCAGTCATTTCGTCGCGTAAAATGGTCGCATTTGATTGGAGGTCTTCACGTAATTGTATCGTGTTCGCGGTCATTTCGTCGCGTAAAATGGTCGCATTTGATTGGAGGTCTTCACGTAATTGTATCGTGTTCGATGCCATTTCACTTCGGATAACATCTAGGTTTGCAGATAAATCAGTATCTTGTACGACATTTGATAAAAAAGAACCATCCCCTATGAAACTATTTGCTGTGACATCACCATACACACGCATCTGAATGAGGTTCGATGTATCCGGTGTGATGAGTGTATCCGATGCCGAATTTTGTGTGTAACCAATGATATATTCGTTGCTCGATTCGATATATGACGCCGTGACATTTGAACCGGGGCGTGTCATGATGAGACCCAAATCAAAAACAAAATCATTATCCGTATTATTTTCACCCAACTCGATGATGGCATCTTTTACACGCAGATTTTCTGTCGAAATCGAAGTTGTCTGACCGACGACTGTGAGGTTACCCGCTATGTATGTGTCGCCACCGACAGATAATTCGTGTTGTGGATTTGTATTGGCTATACCCACATTAGACGCAGTGATGAAACTAGTTGTGGTATTCATAAATTGTAAAGTTTCCGTGGTTGAATTTCCAGTTTCAGACACACCCTGTAAATTTAAACCGATTCCACTATCTACGACTTCTTTTGTGGTTACATCGTAACAAATTACATTTGAATATAATGAATTATTTAGTCTGATCGGAGATACATATAACCCAGCTTCTGGGGCACTTATCACGTTCGAAGACGCATTAATTATTATGGTGTTCACAGCTTGTTCGTCAGGAACATGCTTACCTATCCTGATCCTCTCGGATTTTTCGATAGTGTTAAGGTTTTTCACCATTTATATTAGTTCTCATTTTATTTCTGTCCAACCCGACTTCTTATATACATAAAGTGTATCATTTTCGTTGTCATACACCATTAGACCGGGTGTCAGTTTCTGTATACTTTCCATTTCGCTGTGAGACATACGAGGTAAAAGTAAACCACCCGTTGTTGATTGAAGTGTTAATATAGCCGATGGATGTCCCTTGTGTGTTCCGAGTGCCAATTTTCCATTTGCATCCAATGTCATATTAACCTTCATATCACCACTCGTATCACGAGTCTTAAATGCTATACCACCCGGGTTACCCGATGTAGTGCCATTATTTGCCTTTACGTAACCATTAATTTCAGCTAAATTACTTAAACATATTCCATCCGCTTCCCCAATTCTGGATGTTAATTTAGGTGCACTAGATGTTATGATTCGCGAAGCCGTGACATCATTATTTATGTTCAGTGGTATATTTGTCTCATTCGAACACGATAACACGTGTGTGAAAGAAATGTTTGATATGAGAGAACCGTCACCTTCGAGTGGTGCGTTTTCGATGGTTGTAATTCTCTCACGCACACTCGGAAGATCTTTAATATCTTCCACAGTTTGTTCGAGTATTGATTTAGTTTTACTCATGAGCAATTCAAGTGGTTCAATGCGGTGTAATTCTTTGTATACATGTTTAAATTGCAAAAGTTGTCGTTTTATTGGTTCCAGTTCATTAAATCGCGAGATTGTCTTTTCCAAATCTATTATTCTAGATGTATTTTCGTGAACGCATGGGACTATCTTTTTTGTATCATGAATGATTGGTATCGATGTTTGAATAGCAGATACATCTTTACTCAAACGTTCTATTTCGGGTAGATTATGTATACTCGCTTCTATGCCACTTATTCTTTTTTCACACGTGGTTATCCTAGGTATATTCGTTTCGAGTTTGGTTATCCTTGGGTCTAAAACAGATAAGGCATTTTCGTGCATTGACGTATTTTTTTCAAGTGCATCAATTCGTGGTAATTCTACCCGAAGTTTGTCAATTTGTTTTTGTAGAAATGGAATGTCTTTTTCAATTGGTTCAAAACGCGGTATATTTGATTCCAATTTTGATACTCGTACATTTGTCGCATCAACATCAGTTATTTTGGCGACCCCATTGAGTGTAGTGCCATCTCCATGAAAAGATGGAGCGATAATTTTTCCATCTGCGTTTATATTTCCTTTCGTGTGGATACGGTTATTTACATACAACGATCTCCCGACATTTATGTCATTTGATACATCTAATGTATTAAAATAATCATTAAAATCTGTGATTTGGTCGATTGTAATATTAGACAGGAGTCCACCATCGGCCTTGAGTTCGCCGAGTATTTGTAGATTTTCCACGACTTCGCCTATGTCTACATTCAGATCATATTGTACATTAGATAAGAGACCTCCGTCTCCCACAAATTGCGTCGCTTCGATGGACCCGTCTATTTTTGTGTTCGCATTAATGGATAAACACCCGTCACTCTTCGTGTGCATGAGCTTTATACCGTGCATGTCTACACCCACGTTTTCTGTGGTTTTACACCCTTCACCTATTTCTAATACAGGTGTATACACGTGTTCTTCGTTGAGCGTCGTGAGATTTAACACGTCTAAATTTTTTACTTGTAGTTCGTCGAGTTTTAGTTTTGTGCCTCCTATATCGACGACTTCCTTCGTGATCGAATCATACGCAAGTAAGTTCGATGCACTCGCATTACGTATTGGACTTATGTATAATCCGCTGTGTTTGATATCACGAATTTTGTTTTCTGAGGCATTAAACACAATGGAGTTTCTGGGTTGCTCTGAATCAACGTATCGCCCGAGGCGCACCATATCAGTAGGCTGATTCACACCGGAATTCTTAACCATTTAATATACTATTGTATTTTAATTCGCGTATAGTAAACCGGCCATGCCATTTTCAACTCTCAAAATGTTATAGTTAACCGCATATATAGGGTGTGTGATTGGTAAAGTCTCACTTATAATTTTCACGTTATCGAGGCGACTAAAATTTAAAGTACCTGTGGGCTGTAAAGAACTTGTTAAGAGACAGAAACAATACATAAAGAAATCCGGAGAAGTCACATAATTCGTGTGATAATATGCCATGACGTCTATGTAATGTGGTTTCGCCCATCTAAAGTTTCCTATATCGAGGCCATTTATGTTTAACTTAACTCGATTTGATATGGATGTAAGTGCACCATTGGATGATGTATCCGAAGAGGCGATATATTTAACTGGATGACTAAATATGAGTTCTTGATCCAATTCACCCGATGGTATGTTTTTTTGTACTTGTGTGATGAGCATTTCGTGGTTACGAGAAACTATATTTCCGCGCTCTTCGTTGTCGAGATAGTAATAATTCGCATACAATTCATAATTGTAGTTTCCGACTGCGTTCCCCCAGTGAATACGTATTTCTACGTTGTGATAATGCAATGCCACGAGTGGGAGTGCACATTGAGGACCCTCACAAAAGAAAAATCGAAGAGGGTAAAAGTATGACTTAGAGCTTATACCTGGATGTGCACCATTTGAGCTTTTAGATACATTCTGTGCAAATGTATCTATAGCAATTTTTTCTGTAAACACCGAATCTTGAGAATCTATGAGGTGCCCACCTATATATAACTCAACCTTGTCTATCACTTGGGTCCAATCTGTTATGTCTATGGATTGATTGTTATCGTCTACTGTGATATACAAGTATCCCAGCATGTCACCAGTTTTGTCGAATTTTACGGATGTCATAGCGTTATTTTTCACATTACCCTGCATGAGCTGTTTCTCTACGGACTGTGAAAAATTTGAATGCCGTTTGAATGTCGACGTGAAGAATGATATCTCAGGTTCACCCATGATGTGTTCATCTTGAGCGCCTATGGCTATCAATTGCACGACTCCCGCCGACATTTATAATACATAAAGGTAAAAAATACACGTACCTAGCGCCCCGATTCAATGAAGGGCAAATTCTTATTCTTGCAAACAAATTTGAAAATAAAAAAGTTATCGGTGCCATCACTTGTCGTGACCCCGTTTTCATCTCTGAGTGTAAAACTCAATCTATCAACCTTTCTCACCGGAGTCATATATTGTGTGGTGACGTCATAATCATCCTTAAATATGATTGGATTTGACCCGTCCTGTATCACCGTACCGAACCCTCTGTTAAGTACAGTCATGTCTCCTTGACCACCGTACACATTAGACGTTCTTTGGGAATAATTCGTATTCAATTCATCCACTGAGATATGGCATACATTGGAGCCGGATGCATCAATACGAGCCGCCAAAAGACGAGCCTGTACGATGTTTTCGATTGGTTGCGTCAAGTGCACAGTGAAAGTGTTTTTGCTATCTTGACCGATGGTATCGACCGAGATGGTATGATACTCGTATTCAAAATCTGGTAAAACTTGTCGAACCGTATTCACAGTAGTCATTACTAATACATTATATTAAAGATCCACCGATTCCACCGATAATCTTCGCGTCCGCGCTTTTCTTGACGAATTCTTGGTCGCCACAGATACCACCTGGGGTCAACGACTTGGTGTAGTACGCGGATTCTTTCGAACCTGGTACACATTCAATCTTGTGTTCCAAATCAAAAATGGATTCGACGGCGCCTTCGGGGGCGACTTCAAGATTGATTGGTCTGGGCTGGTAACCACTTCTTCGTCGGGGGAACATTACCATCAACGCCGAGAGGAGTGCGCATATCAAAGCAATCGCCTTAAGGGTGTTTCGGTTTGTGGCGTTGAGTTTCATCATTTATTATGTATGCAATATTTTTTATAAAGTGCGTTAAAGAATTTGAATTAGTTTCAAAGTACAGAGTAATGGACGGAGAAATATCACTCGACCGGAGCGTTGGGAATGTCATGAAGCTTGATGACAATGAACAGGCGTTGATGGATGAGATTGAAATTGAGGCGCCCCGTCCACGCTCTTCGCGGCGCGTCCCACAGCCGACGGTATACAAACCACAGCCACAACCAACGATGCAAGAAGACATCGATGCGTTTGCCAACCCGACTAAGCAGTCGGCTCCACAACAACACCAAGAAGAACCCGTTGATTACGGTGAATACGACGAAGAAGAGATGGAACAGCCACAGTACATGCAAGGTGATTATGCGATGCAAGAAGAAGAGCGACCATCGCCTGGGTATAAATCCATCGATGAAGAGAAGGCAGACCTTGTCAACAAACTTGGTCGTCTCGAAAAGAAGGGATTTTCGGTGAACAAACGACTCAATGTATACTCGAACGTTGACGATTTGCGTACAGAAGTCAAGAGAATCACGTATAGCATTGACGTCGACCGGTCTATTAAGTTCTCTCGTCGTATGCTGATTGCGTGTGTGACTGGTCTCGAGTTTTTGAATAAGAAATACAACCCATTCGAAATACAACTTGAAGGCTGGTCCGAAAATGTAATGGAAAACGTTGACGACTACGATGAAGTATTTGAAGAGTTATACGTCAAGTACAGGACGAAGATGCACGTTGCTCCAGAAGTCAAGCTCATCATGATGCTCGGTGGTTCAGCGATGATGTTCCACTTGACGAATAGTATGTTCAAGTCAGTCATGCCCAACATGAATGATATCTTGAAGCAAAATCCAGGACTCGTTCAAAACATGGTCGATGCTGTGAAAAACACGACACCAAGAAGTGCTATGGACGCCCCATCGAGCGAACCATCGGGTGGTAACCAGTACGAAATGAAGGGTCCAGGCGTCGATATTTCAAGTTTGATGGGTAACATTATGATGCCACCCGCACCACCTATGTCTACCACAGCACCTGAACCCATTCCATCGATTGACGATGACGACGATGATGCGATTTCGGACATCGTCGAAGGTCCAGCCGATGATGACGAAGAGGACAGCGATGTCAAAGAGGTGAAAGTGTCGACCACGACAAAGGGTAAACGTGGTCGTAAGAAAAAGTCAGTAGAAATAAATTTGTAAACATAGAGTATAAATGATAGGGTACTGTCCCCTTGAGGAAGAATCGCCACCCAGGCTTCCTCGGATGTATGCGCCATCTACCGGATCTCGTCCTTCTTCCAGAGGAGAGACTCGCACAGAAGACACTGAAACGAATTACGTCGTTTTGTTCTTTATCGCGGGTGTGGTCGCACTCGCCGCGATGGACGCCATTAAGAAGTAAACGAACTATTTTTACCATTCGCATATCATGTGACTGGTAAAAACAGACTAAATTAAGCGTTTTCAAGTTCATCGACCATTTCTCGTAGTTCATTTATAGCCGCGACCGTGTATGCGATGAGACCCACGTAATCGAGTTTTGCGTGTTCTTCACCCCAATCTTCGTAATTGGGTTCATTCTTTGTTTCATTTGGTTTTGCATCTTTACCGAGTTCGACGAGGTGTCTCAATTCGGGGGCATCGTAATAGATGTCTTGTGCTATGAAACCAGATTCTTCTAGACCGTCTTTGACATACATGACTGGATTGAGTTTAGAAAGTGTGTCTAGTGAATTGACTATGATCTCTGAGTTTGATTTAGCTCTCGCATCGGATGTCTGAGACACGGTGAGGTTTGTGAGACCCGAACCATCCCCGTAGTAAAATTCGGCATACACATTACCAGTTATAACTAAATTTGCAGATACAGTGTCTATGTCTTCATCGTAATAACTGGTACCAAATGAAATAGCGTGTAGCGGATTCGTATTATGAAATCCAATTCTCCCGGTTAAACCGGATGTATAAGATTCCGTAATGAATTGTGTAGACGCACCAGGTCCATTGACCCAACTGGGTATACCAGAACTATTTATGGCTAAAAATTGCCCAGCTGCCCCTTTTGGTAATCGTGTCAGTGTGTTTGTTCCGGATGCATAGAGTATATCACCTGTGGTAAACCCAGTAATACCAGTCGTTGAAGTGACCATGAGATTTCCTTCGAGTGATGATATTCTATTATCAAGAGATGAGACACTCGGTGATGCACCCCAAGTGGGTACACCCGATGCGTTTACGGACAATACATCGCCTTGTGTAGAACTTATGGCAAGCTTTGATAAATTACCCGCGGAGGATGCATATAGTATGTCACCTTTTGTAAAATTTGTGGTGATCCCAGTCGTGTTCGTGATGATGACTTTTTGATTGAGTGTGTTTATTCGCGATGAGTTATCATCTAATTGTGATTGTGGTACAATTGATGTGAGCTCCGAACCATCACCAAAGAATTCGAGTGCCGTAACATTTCCCGTTACTAGTACATTCCCACTCGTTTCTAACGATGTGACTAAATTTTGAAACGAAACCGTATCGGGTGTACTAGGATTTACCGAAGTTACGGCTTGTAGATTTGGTATAGGTAAATTCGTGAGTAGAGACCCATCACCCTTTACGAATCCAGTCGCTTCTAAGTCTCCCTGAAAAACTGCACCTATTGTCGCTACGTTGTTATTGTTACACACAGTGGTTAACGTAACTGTCGGTGCACTTGGTAGATTCGTGAGTAGAGACCCATCACCTTTTATGAATCCAGTCGCTTCTAAGTCACCACCAAATTTCGCACCTATCGTCGCCGTATTACTTTCATTTACCACACTCCCGAGAGTTGCTGGTGGAATCGGGATAGTATCATATAATTTCCTATACGAACGACCCTTCGATGAACACGACATTCTAAAATTACTGTTTATTATTTTTTTAATTTTTCTATGCGCACCCTGAGTTCCTGTATGGATTTTACAACGTATGCTATGAAATGGAGATACCTCAAACACGCGTGACGTTTCCCCCAATCGGAGTAATTAGGTTCGGGTGCATCGTCATTCGGATTGGCATCTCTATCTGGCCACACGATGTGTCGCATTTCCCTAACACCGTAATACATCTCTTGTGCTATGAACCCAGATTCGCGTTTTCCTTCTTTTTCATATAATTTTGGTACCAATTTAGATAATGTGTCGACTGATTTAGACATGGCTTTTATTTTAGATTTACGACGTTTATCACTAAACACAAGCAATTGTCCGGCTTTTCCTAGAGAGGATGCACCAGACGCATTAAATGTTGATCCACCAATTGATGTCGGGCCTGTAGGAAATACCATTTTACTTCCATCACCATGTATATAATTTGCATATAGGTCACCCTGTGTATATAATTTCCATTTTATACCGGATGGATGTTTTGTACTACCAGTTCCAGAATATGAACGACCATTTTCTGAATAGAACATACTATCGTTAAAACGTAAACTAAATAAAAGGTCAGATGGAGCTGCACCTGATGCTATAGGTATTCGACCAGGCGTAATATAACGAAGTACTTTATCTGTTCGGAGTTCTATTGTAATATAATTCAATGTACCAGATGTACCGCTTATGAATAGTGGGATATTACCAGAGTTTTGTGTGTAGTTACTCGGATGTAACCACATGACATTTTCACCCCATTCATCCACGCGTAATAGCCGTCCATACCCGGTACCATAATCACCGTAAGTTAGATGTGTATTAGGTGCGGTCGTTACTCTTGATAATCTTCTTATATCGTTATTCGCGTATCCATATAATATATCACCCGTGGTGAGAGACGATAAATTGGGTGTACCCGCAAATATAGCTTTAGATTCGAGTGTTGAGGTTCTACTAGATACGTTAAATATGTCCGTGAATGTTTTCCATTCGGGTTGTAAGGACGTGGGATTTGAATATAATACCTTTCCATTTGCGCCTATGGGTAATTTACCGAGTGTACCGTTTACCGTCGATATGAGTATATCACCTTGAGTTACATTTGTTAGACTCGACGTATTTGTTATTATTTTCTTACCTTCGACGGACGTTACGGACGTATTTACTAGGGATAAATTGTAACTATTGGCCACACCCGTTAAAAATTCACCATTTCCTTTGAGTGGTTGGGAACACGTCACATTTCCGGATACGAGTACATTTCCAGACGTTTCGAGCGAAGTCACGGCGTTTGTAAAACTAATTTTACGATTTGTTGAACTACCCTGTGCAGTTGCATCATCGAGACCCGTTGATGTCATGTATCCTAGATTTGTGAGTAGAGACCCGTTGCCTTTTATGAATCCAGACGCTTCTAAGTCTCCATTAAATTTAGCTCCACTCACTGTACACACGTTACCATTTGTTACAACATCGTCGAGCGTTAAACCAGTCACAGCTGTCACGGATGGTAAATTGGTAAGGTGTATTGCGTCGCCCTTCACGTATCCAGTCGCTTCCAAGTCTCCGTCAAAATATGCGCCTCTTGTTGTTAGGTTACCGGCTTGTGTCACGTCATCTAACGTCAAATTACGATATTGTAAATCACTTAGACGTTCATGATATCTCCTCTTATCGCGTGACATTCTGATATTACACTACAAATTTATCATGCATTTTCCAAGCGAAAAAACATCTGGTTCTTCTTCTTTCATCTTCGGCATCTTGAAACCACCCTGTTTATAGACACGAAGACGCTTGTTATACATGGCGTGACACACTGACCATTGATCAAAAATATCGTAGATGTTTGGGTTGTTCTTCTTCCCTTTCGTTTCTCGCATGACGCGACCTATGGATTGAACTATGTCCGATTTCGGTGTTGAGAGGATAACCGTATCCAAAGAGGGTATATCCAAGCCCTCGTGTGCTTGACTAAAAGTTGCAAATATTATCTTTTTCGTACTCGATTCTGTGAGGTCAGCTTCTTTCATACCCCCCATGTAAAGCCCTGAATTATTTGGAAAACACTGATGCAACATCATGCAGTGTTGACGGCGGTCACTTAACACAAGTAATTGTCTCGTGCTTTGTGTGATACGCTTGATGAGACCCACGAGCATCGCGTTTCGTTCGCGCATTTCTGTCAGTTCTGTGATCATAGTCGAGAGTGATAATTTCCCAAATCGAGTACACGGTGGAGGGTCTCTGAACCGCGCACACTCAAACTCTATCGGAAACACTTCGACCTGTTGTTGATTCTCTCGTTCCACCGCAAAAAAAGTAGGACCCATGAACCAGTGAAGCACTTTCGTGAGTCCATCTTTCCTGTTTGGCGTCGCTGATAAACCAAAAATGTGTTTGGGGCACATCTTAAATAAGGATTGACTAAACACCTTGGCACATATATGATGTGCTTCGTCTACTATGAGCGTACCAACGCTATCAAAATCACCGAATGAATATTCTTTCAGTGAGAGTGATTGTAACATGGCTATCACAAAATCACAGTCAACTTCTTTTTTGTTTTGTTGAACTCGACCTATGGTCGCACCTGGACAGAACTGTTTGATTCGTTCTTCCCATTGATTTGCGAGGAATTCCTTGTGCACGACAATCATTGTTCTGTATCCAAGTTTACACGCGATAGCTAACGAAACGGTGGTCTTACCGTACCCACACGGAAGGCTGAGGACTCCATGACCCGCATCAATAGCCGCAGCAAGTGCGGCGTTCTGATGCGTTGCGTCTCGGAGCGTTCCATTGAAACGCACACTGATTCGAACGGGTTCTGGTCTTTTGTCGTCGTGAGGTTCGCCCATTTTACTAATTCCATAGTATCTTGGAACGCAGATTCCGTTCTTAGTTGGTCTAAATACCTTAAAAGGTGGTGGAGGGAATCCGAAGTCATCGTTTACTATGGCCCTTACCGTGAGCTCTTTTTTTATTTCGGGTAGTGGATTGTTAATTATGTATCCACTCCTTGTGAGCATTCTACTGTATTAAAGATTACAAACTTTAATAGAGTACATACAAGATGCCAAAGCTTAACGTTGAAGAAAACATTAAGAAGCTCCAAGAAGCCGTCGAAACGACATACCAGGAACTTCACCGACTCCAAGGAAGTCTCCGTGTATTCTTGGGATTCAAGGAGAATGGTTTGGAAGAGATTGATATTCCGGAGAAGAAAGAGGAGGAGTCTGAATCGTCTTAATCACCCAAGCATATCCACTGTGATTGGCGACATTCCATGCGCCACTAAAATTTGCTAATATTTTGACTTTGTCACCCTTAGCTAGAGATTGCACGGGTGTGTTACCTTCGACGGTACACATCACGCGTCTGTATCTGAATGGTACTTTTATTGTTAAAACATTTCCCTCGAGTGGGTCGTCTACTTTTTGTTTGTTCATGATAAATCTTGATTTGCTGTCTTGAAGTCCGTGTATGTAGTCACGCGTTCTGTCATTCACGACTACGCGCATGTACTTTTTGTCGTTATATTCATACATGGGTTCGTATACTTCACATTCCATGGGAATCATGATTTCCTGGTATATATGGTGATTAGAATTAAAGCTATAAGTACGAATAGTACGAGTGTCACTCGTATGGGTTGTAAAGGGCCTCTGGTATTGAATTCCTGTTTACAAAAAGTACGACTCACTTCTATGGATGCTTCTATGCTCGAGTAAGGTGTATTTCTAGGAGACATCATACCACACAAAGCCACGTGTTTATTTTGACCGAAGAAAGGGACTTGTCCGTGAAGACTCAAAACACCCGATGATTGTTCGAATACCCATCTTCCATCTTTCCAATCAGCACCCCATCCTATGCGTACATTCTTAGGTTCTGGAATATTGAGTTGACGAATCACCTCGGGTTTAAGTATATCTGGATGTGTAGTTAACACGTCTTCCGTGAGGTCACATATCACACACGAGATAGTCTTACCGTCGGACAATACCACGGGTTGAAGTGTGTGCACCGTATTCATACCGACCTCGAGGTCGGATGGTATCGTGACTGGTTCGTCGTAGTCGAGTAACACATTAATACATCCGTATGTACTTGGACCTATCTTCTTTGTCGCATCCGGACCCCAATTGTCACCAATGAGCCCAAGTGCTTTACTGTTATCCACACATAACACAAGGAGACCATCGTTTATTTTGACACCATCCGTGAAAGTCGCGACGTATCCATCTTCAGGATATTCAACTGTGTCTAATTGTGTATTAAACATGAACGTCACACCCTTTTCTAAGAGTGCAGTCTGCATGGCGTCACACATGACTTTACCGGAAACACGTTGAGTGTATTGTTTAGAGAGTCCCACGTGATCGAAGTTATTCACGAACTCGTATGCCGACATGGTTTCCCAATCGACACCGTCCATGATAAACGTGAGTGTGCGTATGAGTCGTTCACCCGATTCCGTGAGTGACCCAATAGCGTCTTTAACTGATATGGATTTGTATTTGGATTGTCTCGCGAGGACTTTACCCGCGAGTGCTGTGAGTGTGAGATAATCTTGTATACCGAGACTTTTAAATATGGTTTTGTAAACATCCGTCTTCGCGGGCTGAAACATGTCGTCCCATTCGATTCCCATTTCCCTGAAGAGACTATCGGTGTTTACGAAGGCGTTATCAAACACGATTCTGTGTGCGTGTAAATCACGGGTCTCTGTTTCTGGTTCCCACCACGAACCACCCGCTGATGGTTTGCGGTCGTATACGATGACCTCATGATCCGTGGACCTGAGAAGTTCCCATGCGACAGACATGCCTGTGGGTCCGGCACCCACGATGTGGACTCGCATTTATAATAGGGTACCAAAAATATTACGCCGGAAGATACAACACATTCCGTGTGAGTTGATAGAAAATCATGAGACACACTGTCAACACGGTTTGAAAGTCGAGGTACGGCATGGATGTTCACAGACGAGGGGTTAGAGTTTAGAATATAGATTGATACTTAATTACCATTATACGTCCAACAATTTATAGTGTATCTTACTGTACCATTTTTTAATTCATTTGTGTAGTGTGGATGTGTCCAATACGGCGGAAATGCCACAGCTTGTCCCATTTTTAATTTTATTTCTCGTTTATGTTCTGGAAAGCATAATTCACCTCCATTGTAATCATCATTAAGAGCTATTATGATACTCATGTTTCTTATTTCAGAAACTTTGCAGTATCCATCTTGTGTTGTTTTCGTAACCAAACCATCTTTATGTAACTGCGTCGGTCCTTTTATTTTTCTTAGAGTGGGTGTATCAAAACCACTCATAGATATATTATATTCTTTTTTAAAAGTATTACAGATATGTAATATCTTATCCATTATTAGATTACATACTTCTTGTTCGCCCTTATTTAAAATTTCCGCGACGTTTACACTATCCGCGAGAACATTTTTTGATGGTTCATACACTTCTCGGTCTATAACCGCGTGTTTGTTTATAATATCTGTTATATAATCACACTCCTCAGCAGTGAATATGTCATCGAATAAAAATATACAATCAGGTGGGTACATCTCTATAACTAAATTATTTTATGTTTAAACATATTCACCGCGATGACGAGAATTTTAAGGTTTTGTTTGAAAAAGACATAGTCTCTACATGAAGGGTAAAATGGTTTATGTAGGGACATACAGTATTTCAAACCAAAAGACGAGAATAATTGCGAAGCAACACCATGTTTTTTCAATTTTAAAAACACAAAAAACTTTTTTTATTTTTTCAGAAACTTTTCAAAGAAGAAAGCGTAGAAAAAAATAATTTTTTTATTTTTAATTTTCGAGATGACGAGAATTTTAAGGTTTTGTTTGAAAAAGACATAGTCTCTACATGAAGGGTAAAATGGTTTATGTAGGGACATACAGTATTTCAAACCAAAAGACGAGAATAATTGCGAAGCAACACCATGTTTTTTCAATTTTAAAAACACAAAAAACTTTTTTTATTTTTTCAGAAACTTTTCAAAGAAGAAAGCGTAGAAAAAAATAATTTTTTTATTTTTAATTTTCGAGATGACGAGAATTTTCAAATGGACTCGATTTAAAGATTTGCGACATACATGTATAAATGAACTCTGTACTCAAAATTGTACCCGGTCACAAGGGTGTGATCGTGGGGAGCCGAGAAGACATGATACAACGGACACTTCGACAGAGTCGCGTAAAACTCACGACTAAATATATATGGAATCCGAATCGTATGACGTACATGACGGTACATTACCTTCCCGACGGAACTCCGTATAATGCCATGACGTTAAAGAATAAAATATCTCGATATGATAAGGATGCGGACATGTGTCTCGCTAAAAGTTCACCCTCCGACAAAACAGAAACGTAAAACGTGGAAGTTTGCGGCTGAATTTCTGTGGCGCAAGAGATTCACAAAAAGTCAAGGTGAACTTGGTTCTTGGACTCGAGATCAGTTAATAGAACTCGGTCCAACATTTGTAAAGTTAGGCCAAATTGTATCAACACGCGCAGACCTTTACCCTGTAGAGTTTACACGAGAGCTTGAATCTTTACAGGATAATGTCCCACCGATAGACGAGGGGTGTGTAAAAGATGTTGTAAATGCGAACAATGTATTTTCAGAGTTTGAATATGTACCATTTAAATCGGCGAGCATAGGTCAAGTACACAAAGCTAAGTTATTGGATGGACGTGAAGTTGTAGTGAAGATAAAACGCCCCAATATTTACGATATAATGAAACGCGACACTGATAATATAGTGGATGTCGTGAACTTTTTAGAAAAGGTGGGGGTAGACACAGGTGCGACTTCCGGTCGTGTACTCGAAGAGTCCATTGATTACCTATTATCTGAATCTGACTATGTGAAAGAGATGAATAATGCGAATCGCATGCGACGCGCTTTTAAGGGTGTGAAATGGGTAAAAATACCACGCGTGTATCGCGAACTGTCGAGTGAAGACATGATAGTCATGGAATATGTAAAATCGGAAAAACTTACGGAAATACACGATGAAGATGTAAACCCCAAAAAGGTGTGCGAAGCGCTCATCACATCTTATGTGATTCAAACCATGGAAAAGGGGCTTTTTCACGCCGACCCACACCCGGGAAATATAGGTTTTTCTAAAAATGGTAAACTCGTGTTTTATGACTTTGGTCTTGTGATAGATATATCTGATGAACTCAAAGAAGGTTTCCAAGACCTGTTTAAATGCATCATAAATAGGGACACAAAAGGTATAGTACAGACACTCATAAAACTAAATGTAATAGTTCCGACGACGAGTGATACCAGTGACATTGAAATATTTTTCAAGACCGCACTGAACTATCTCGAGACACTCGATGGTGGGAGTTTCAAGAATGATATTCTCGAAGATGAGATACTCTTATCTCTCGCACAAAAGAAACCATTCACGATTCCTACATCATTCGTGTATCTCGCGAAAGCATTTTCTACGGTGGAAGGTACGTGCATAAAACTCGATGAAAATTTCAATTATTACGAATACCTCGAACCCATGATACGCGATCAATTCATGGATTCTTTCGATATTCAAGACGTGTTTTCGACATCATTTGAAATGCCTTCGCGTATAAAAAACATAAGCACAGCTGTCCTGGGCTTGGAAGAGTCCAGGGCATCTATGAAAAGATCGTTAGAAAAGACGAGAAAGGAAATGCGTTATGCGCAGTATAGTGTGTTATCTGCGGTCATAGCTGGGAACATGGTAGAACACTTACCTTCTTTTACATTATTGTCTGCGTTGAGTGCGTGGTTCGCGTTTACTTCTTATAAAAGTCGATAGAAACCTCTTCTGTTTGTTTCTTTTCTTCGGCAAAGAAAGCTTTGTGGCTTTCCAAAATCTCACGGGATCGAGTCTTTTCACCCTCTGCGATTTCGGAAAGACGCTCACGAATAGACGTAAAATCGTCCATTCGCTGTTTCTTCATTTTTTTTCCGTACTTCTTGAACTTCTTTCGAATCGCGTTTATGTTAGCTTGGGTCGAGGCAATAGAGAGCATGTTAATATAACATTACAAATTAATATTCAATCTTTTCAATTTTTCTTCGAATTCACGCCTTTCACCCGGTGATTCAATCTTTTCACCGGTGGCGATAGCCCTGATTTCGGGTCCAGTTAAATGCATGGCATCCGTGCGGAAATCCTTGAATGCCTCCATCGTGACGGGGACGAGGGGTTTGACCAGTTCGTAAATCGCATTAGCATATTCGCGAATTTCCATTTGGGCGTGTTCATCCATACGTAGATGAAGGTAATGCATGAGATTGTGAAGGTTGATCTTCCAATAGAATTCTGTGTACGTCGATTGTGGAAGGTTACCACGCGCTTGTTCTCTACACGTACCTCTATCAAGAAGGTCTTGGTATAACTCAAAAGATTCACTGAGTTTTTCGGAAACCTTTGACGAGAGTTCTTCCCCTACATCTACGACACCTTCTGAACCTTGATTGTTTACTTTGGATTGCCCGCGTAAAACGTCTGGTTCGTAGTATTGTGTCGGAACGACGGAGTATCTGGCGGAGAGTTCGTTGATGCTGGCCATGCGGTGGCGCATATGCTGTCGAGCGATATAGATGGGCATCTTGATGTGAAACTTGAATTCCACCATTTCGAAGGGTGTTGTGTGCCAGTGTCTAAGGAGATATCGAATAAGTCCCCGGTCTCCTCGTGAGGTTTTAGTCCCATCTCCATACGAGACTCGGGCGGATTGTACGATGGCCGCATCCACATCTTCCCGAGGCATGTGGTCCACGAGGCGAACAAATCCGTGATCCAAGACATCTTTCTGCATGATTAAATATATAACGGGCTAAATCTTTATGCCACCATTTTATTACCTAAGTTGGTGATTGTGAATGTATTTAGTAAGTAATAAAATGGCTACTATTTTCGATACCTTGATGGCATGCATTGAAACTCATGCGAAAAAGGTGAGTAAGTGGGATGGTTCACCACTCCAAGACATCCGTAAATTGAGTGCTGATGCGATCGGGTATGTGGGTGAACAACTCCTATTCGACCTCTGCAAAAAGCATGGCGTGGACGTTGAATGGGATGGAAACAATAACGTGTCCAAGAAGGGTTTTTCTGGTCAATCATATGATATTTTAATACGCGGAAGAAAGGTGGAAGTAAAAACGGCTCGAATGGGTGAAAGTCGCACGTTCCAACATGAGTCTTTACGAAACGAGAATTCACCAGATTTCTGGGTCTTTATTGATATCTCGCCACGCGATGCCAATTTCACAGTCATCGATTCGTATGACCTCACGACCATGCACCCTGTACTCGAACGCACCGCACACTCGAGAAAGAAAACAAATGATGTATACAAACTCGATACTAGTGAGGGTGTTCTCGATAAAGGTGTCAACTCGGAGATCACGATGAAAATCGCACATGGTCAAGCAGACGATGCGTTTGGTGATTGGATTCGTGAGCGTATCCAACCACTCGATCTCATCCAAGAAGTTGATGAATTATCGACGCTCTTAGATTCAAAGCTGAGTTTGTTGACTTGAAGCTCTCCTTAGGCCAATCAATTTGCTTAGCTTTTTTAACAAAAGACTCGACGTCTCTTTTGAAAAATATACCGTACCCCTTCTTACCCGGTAATTCATCGAATGTATCGTACACTTTCATGTTGTTTTCACCGAAGCATGTAGATGGTAGATACACGTGACAGTTTCCTATCATTTTTACATTTCTTCTAGATGCTACAGTGCCTCCATCTGATATGGAGTACACGCACACGTCTTCACTGTCTACCTTTTTTATTTCAAATTCCTCGTTGTTTGTGTGTTTAGACCATATTTGAAAAACCCCGTTTATTTTAGTCTCATTTCCATCAGGCATGTGGAACATCCCACTCAATTTTTCGCTGTGAATGAGGTTATATCCCTGTACTCGTTTTCTAGGTGACCCTCTACCATCACTTTCAAATAATTGTGGTAATATGAAAGCCACATAATCCGCGAATGCGTACGAGTGATTTATGAAATTTAGTGCCATGTGTCCCCTCAACCCAAACGGTGGGTTTCCTATGACCGCGTACTTCAAAGTTGTATCTGGTGGAGTCCAATCTAGAAAGTCGGATTTGGTTACGCCATCACATCTTGGTTCTATGTCTAGACCTATCTTTTTGTGTGACAGTGCATTGAAAAAACTCCCATCGCCCGCGGATGGTTCAATGAACGTGTATTCATCAGGATTTACACCCGTGACATGGAAGAATGTATCTATACATTTTTTTGCCATACCTTGTGGAGTAAAAAATTGATCCTTCGATTTATGTGTATACTCACTGTAATCTATATTCTTTCCGAGTATTTTGAGTAAATCAAATTCATAATTGGATGGAACATCTTTTAACAGAATCCATCTATTTACTGTACCAGACACTATATTTAGTTTCTTAGCTATCTCAGAGACACTATATGTTTCCAGACATTCCTCTAGTAGCTTAAATGACATCTGTATTTTAAACACTTTATATCCTTAAACTTTTTAATTCCATGACATCCTTTCTTTGAGGCGCCTTAGTAAATAAGGTGCGAGTTCATATAGATTACCTACCGGTACATATCTATACTCTACGCCTATTTTTTTACCCATTCCCAACAATTGCGCTGTGACGTATCGGTCTTTGTCAAATTTTGTCGCGTATCGGAGTGATGGTGCATTATGTGTCGCCAAAATAGTGTGTGTATGTGGACACACGAGCGTGTATGTCATGGCTTTTTTGTATTCGTTGTCGACGTCAGCTTTGGTATCAAATAAACCTTTTTGGTTTCTCAAGTATGCACCTCTCACGAGTTTCACACCGAGTTTAAATGAATCCCTGTGTGCTCCTTCTATATCACGTAAAAGTTCTTCCATGGCGTCACGTCTATACATCTGGTATGTTTTATACACGTGTACATCATCTTTTGTATTGTGTTCTCCCATCAGGTCATAACATATGTCTGGGTACAACACATCTTCGGCGTCTATGCATACCTTAACACCGCGCGTTTTCGCATGTTTTATGACATTATGTGCGCAATCTCTTGCATCTATCTTCGATTCTCTCGATCCAAAACTCGTGAGTTTTATGGCCGACATAGATCCGACGGGGAGTGCCGCGATGATTTCTTTAGTCGTTTCGGTGATGTGAAACGCTTCGGATAATCTACAATTTTCTTTTGCGTAGTCAACCATGACTTTCTCGCCTCGCCTGTGTAACATTCGAATTACACGTGGAAGTTCGGTGAATGTTGCCGCATATCTGAGCATTAATCATTAAAGATATTTTTTTGTATCGGTCCATCTCGCGTTTATATTTTTCTACGAGGTTTTGCATTCTTTCGCGAGCTCCTCTATACTTTTATAATACCTTTTTAAATCTTTCATAAATCTCTTGTTTTTCTCGAGACACTCACACTCTGGTTTGTTAAGGTAAATCCATGCGAGATTTGATTTAGAATAACGCGTTTCTTTTTGGTTTTGGTTTGGTTTTCTAGCCACGAGTTTTTTATTTTTTACGGTTTTCTTGAGTGGTTCCACACGTTTTGTGAAACTGATGGCTTGCATCACTGTATCCGCGAGGTCATCTTTCTTTTTGGATTCTTTGAATATAGGAAGCCAATGTGAATTCACGGGATTGCTATTCAAAAAGGCTTCACACCGCTCAATGGATACTTTTTTTCGTTTGAGATACTGTGCTTTACCCGGACCACATACATCGGGAATCTTAAATTTTGCATCATAAATTATTGTTTCTGAATTGGGTGATTTTATCACAAAGTATGCATGTAAAAAGTTCTCGACCATTTTCATTTTCTTATTTCTGTCGGGTTGTTTCTCTATAAGAATTATGTTTGAATCGAGTACCCACGGCCGTTCGTCTAGATGTTTTCGCATGGACACAAATAATCCGTCTTTGTGCTCAGGTGGTACACCTGAAACATCCCAGTTCACGACGAGATTGGATGTTTCCTCGAATTGACACATGGCCAAATTTCGTATACCGACATCTATACTCAAAATCATTAATTTAAAGAAAAATTATTTCTTTATATATATAAATGAAGAACAGACAGATTAACACAATAGCTGTGATTGTATCACTGGTCGTCGTGGCATACTGGCTGTATACCATTCGACGTGAAAAATTGGAGGGTAAGGATTCTAAGGCGGTGAAATACATCAAAGAAGCTTCCCCAGAAAAGTTTATCAACCCATTCATCGTCTATGGTATGGCGAAGGAGTTAACTGAAGATCAAGAAAAACTCGCGAAGATAATCCCACTCGTGAAGTCAGGTGACCGCGAAGAATTGATCGCGTACCTCGAGTCTTTGTAAATGTATTTTTGTTTTTAGTGGTCACAGTACACCACAGAGAACAAAAATGAAATTAACGTCGTCGCATACCGGGCATGTTCACACTGTAGGAAAGCTGGCATTTTTGATTTTTTTCTGAACAGCGGGTGACCGTGCTATCATGACCATGGCAATGATTACCACAATACACGACAACACCGCGCCAATGATCGCAGACCTCATGGGACTGGTCACCGCACCGACCACACCTGTCACAGCTTCACCGGC
>Ga0222718_10001553_pt1 | contig 21638 bp, 27 predicted proteins | sample C33_27DmetaG_FD_165045 | JGI IMG/M metagenome (GOLD analysis project Ga0222718, IMG submission 165045) | Estuarine water microbial communities from San Francisco Bay, California, United States - C33_27D | ecosystem: Environmental > Aquatic > Marine > Unclassified | place: USA: California...
TGCACTATCAGACGCCGTCTTTGGTGTGATATCAGAATCTCCAGCGTTCTTGATGAACGCACAGGCCGGCAACAACGATTCACACCCCATGGTTGCACTAAAAGGACGTGTGATGGTGAAATTACAGGGCACGGGCCGGGCGGGAGATCGCGTGGTTTCAGCAGGCAACGGTGAGGCCCGGGTGGCCAAACTGGAGGAATGTACCGCTTTTAACACTCTGGGTAGACTGATCAAGGATAAATACAGCAAAGAAACAGCACTTACAGAGTGCGTGATAGGGGTTAAATAACAATATGGCATATTCAGCAGGTGATACAATTTTAGATGACGAATACAACACGTTCGTAAACAGTAGTTCAAGCCCATTCGGGTACAACCACTTCGCCGGACCGGGATCGGGCGAGTACGGATTGAACCAATCAACGATTTCAACGGTATCGGCGGGTGGCACGGTACAGGCATCACAGTGGAACAGCCTATTCACGGCCATGGACAACATCGCCAATCACACAAACACATCTATCACAGCATCATCGGTTTCAGCGGGAGACACCATCGCCGTAAGAGCGGCATTGATATCAGACCTGGCTAACCTGGCGGCGGCTGTGGCGGGCGGTTCTACAGGGGCAACCGCTTTAGCGGACAGGGCCGCGGGCACAAGCACAAACTCAGGTACATGGAATTCAACATCGACCATTGAGAGATCAATCACATTCGCCAACAACGCCACAATGAGGGCGTTCTTCAACGCTGGCGGAAGCATCAAGATCGATCCAGGCACGTCGGGATCAACGGACGGTGACAAGGACACGGCTTTCAACGACCTTGCGAATGCAGTGGGAGTGTTGGAATTGAAGGCCCACGCAACCACGAGATCAGGTTCGGGAGAGGTACAGACCAGTTTTGATAGCGGAAATGGTTTCCATGACCTTGGTACTGGTTACACATCCAAGATCTTATTGACATCGGACAACGCGAACTACACATCCAACACACTTGAGATATCTGCCAAGTTAAACGCGGCAGTGGGCTCAGCCACAGTGTTAACTGTCAAGATGGTAAGCTCTGATCCTTCAGATGACACCGACAACTACACTCCAGGCAACCCAACAACTCCGGGCGGAGTAGCCAACCCCAATGAATGTCCAGCGATGGTATTGGCTTTGACGGCTAGTGAACCAACTGCGGCGGCGGGACTGGCATCGGCCATACAGTATTCGTCAACCGCGGAAGTTTCGAACTCGGCATCATAATAATTTTACTAGGTTGCTCTACCACCATAATTATTGTATAATTGTGGTATGGACATTCACGAACTAAAAAAACAAGCAGACTTATCTTACGACATCACAGTTGCGAAACGCAACGCCCTGGAGAAATGTCATTCTAGACAGATAGTGGTTTACAACGAACACATGTTCCGTGCAGATCCCGGCACCATATGTCTTGTGAGGACACTCAAGGATGCACATGACAGTTTCTTCGTGCTTGACACCAACAACAATCCTGTGGAAATCACCGATCCGGATGGATTCTTGTCTGTGTTGCTGGAACGAAATCAGGAAAGTCTGAATACCTACAGTCAGATCTACAAAACATTCACGAAAAAGGGCAGATAGTGTCTAAGGGTGTTTTGCTTTTCTGTTTCGACACCGCGGATACCAAGTACCATAGGATACTTGAACGCTGTGTAAGGTTAGTCAAAAAAAATGTTTGTGGAGACATCACAGTGGTCACTAATTTTTCAACCTACAAAAAAATGGAGCCTATGGGCTTCATCAACTACAAGTTTATAGAACCAGAGTTGGGCAACACAAAATTGGGAAAAGAGTGGAACAACGTGGACAGGCACATGGCCTATGAGTTGTCACCATACGACACCACATTGGTCATAGACATAGATTACTTCTGTTTCAGTGATCACCTGGCACAGTTCTTTGATACCGGACAAGATTTTCTTGTGCCAACACAAGCACACGACCTCACAGGCAGGAACTCGTTTGATATGCGTAGGTGGAGCATGATACCGATGGTATGGGCCACGGTGTTGTTGTTCAAAAAGAACCTAAAGGTAAAGAAAATATTTGACGCAGTAAAGTACATGAAATCAAACTACAGATATTTCATTGAGATGTATAGGATCTATGCAAAGAACCTACGCAATGATTACTTGTTTGCAATGGCGTTACAGCATATAAACGGATTTGTTGGTTACGAAACATTTCCTTTTTCCTTGCCAACACTGCCACCTGATTGTAAGGTCATTGAAATGACCGATGAGGGAATAGTATGGAGGCACAAAGACCAGATCTCCTATGTCAAAAACCAAGACGTACACGTTCTGAACAAGGAGATCGCTGATGTCTAAAGGTTTCCTTTGGTTCGCACAGAATAATAGCAAGACAGATTACGCTGAACTATCGATCACACTGGCCAAAAGCATAAAACGTTGGAATAGGGAAAATAAGATTTGTGTGGTAACAGATGAGGCAAGCAAATTTGACAGCGAGCATGTTGATGTTGTCAAAGTTCTCACCGACGATGATAGTGCCGAGCATGAAATAAAATGGGCCAACGAATACAAGGCCTTTTCCCTCACACCATTCACGCATACCATAAAACTAGAAGCGGATATGCTGTGGACCACCAACACGGACTGGTGGTGGCATCAATTATGGCTGAACGACTTGGTGTTTGGGGTCGATTGTTTTGACTACCGGGGCAACATTGTAAAAAAGACACCATACAGGAATTTGTTCATCAGGAACAATCTACCAAACATATACAATGGCCTGATGTACTTCCGTAGGAGTAGCAGAGCACAGCAGTTCTACAGGACAGCAGAACTTATAGCAAAGAATTGGGAGGAAGTTAGAACAACAATGTTGGTTGCATGTCATGACAAATACCCAAGCACTGATGTTGTGTTTGCATTGGCGTACCGTATTATGGATCCAACGTGTCAAGGGTTGATAGATTTTGACTGGTTCAAGTTCATACATCACAAGCCAGCAGTGAATGGCACGACCAGGGCAAAGGATCAAAATGAATACCTATATCCCAACAGATCCGGAGACGCTGTGTACATAGGAGAGACACGTGTCAGCAGGGTATGGCACTATCATGACAAGGAGTTACATGCCAGGATTGTTTGAGGCGTTGGCAAATATGCCAAAAAGAGAGCCTAGGAAATTTTATGTTACGGTAGATGGTAAGAAGTACGAAGTCACCTTGAAAAAGAAGAAGTGGGCACAAATGCACGGTGAAGACAATCTAATGATCAAGGATGGTGAGATTGTAGTAAAGCCAAAACCAAAACCACAGACGAGATACACGCAATTAGTAAAAGCAGAGCAAGGATACGTCTTCCATGATGATGACATACACTGGCCAAACGGAATAGCGGAAGGAGGGAAGATATGGCGGATAGAGTACGAATAAGTGATCTAGATTTTGTGTACATTTCGTTCAAAGAACCTAACAAGGAGCGGAACTGGGCAGACTTGAAAAGCAAAGTGCCATGGGCCAAACGGGTAGACGGCGTAGTGGGGTTTGATAATGCACACAAGGCCGCGGCCAAAGTTGCTGAAACTGATTTCTTTATCAGCGTGGATGGTGACAACATAATTGATGAGATTTTCCTTTTACAGACACTTGATTGGTCAAAGACCAATCCCAAAGCAGTGCATCGTTGGAAGGCCAAGAACAACGTAAATGGTTTGATCTATGGCAACGGGGGTGTGGTAGGGTGGCCTAAAGAGACCTGTTTGAACATGAGGACACACGAGAATGCAGATTCCGAAGAGAATCAAATAGATTTCTGCTGGGGTGTCCCACACGAGAATTTGCACAACTGTTATTCGGAGACAGTGATCAATGGTAGTGAAGAACAGTGTTTCGTAGCAGGATACAGAGAGGGCGTGAAAATGAGCACAGAGAAGGGGAATCCTTTCAAAGCAGAAAACTTTAATAATATCTGGCCAGAGAATTTGAAGAGACTGGCCACTTGGTGTACGGTTGGTGCTGACACGGAACATGGCAAGTACGCCATGTTAGGTGCAAGGATGGGTTGTTTCCATACAGTTCTAGAGCACCACAACAAAAAGTTACACATGGTGCGTGACCTTGACTCGATGATCGATCATTTCACTCGAGTGGTAGACGGAGATGACATAGATGATCAACTGTTGATGTTTGGAAACAGCCTTAGACAGCAGTTGGACATGCCCATAGCAGAGTTGGATGCGGATCAGAGCAGGTTCTATAGATTCGTCAAACCCAGCCACAGGAACAAGGGAGTGCAGGATCATGAGTAACAGTGATTACAAACAGGACGCACTGGAAGCCAAAAGTAAATTGGCGGAGGTATCTCCCACAATGTGCCTGGCCAAGTGGAATCAAACATCCTTGCACCTGCCCACCGGACTCACAAATTCGTGCTACCACCCACCACTGCACAGGATTGACGCAGAAGCAGTGAAGGACAATCCCGCCGCACTGCACAACACAGCGGAGAAACTGGATCAAAGATTCAAGATGCTACAGGGAGAACGTCCAGATGGATGTTCATACTGCTGGAAACTAGAGGACACGGGCGAGATGTCAGACAGGCACTATCGATCAGGTGAGCCATGGGCCATGCAGGACTTCGAGCAGATTAGACAGAATCCAATGACCACAACTTGGACACCGAGGTACGTGGAGGTAAACTTCAACAACGCTTGTAACTTCAAGTGCAGTTATTGTTCACCACAATTCTCCACGGCTTGGGGCAAAGAGATCGAACGTTATGGGGCATACCCAACGTTAACCCCACACAACGCACCCGAACACTTCCAGGACAGACGTAAACCAATCCCACATCGTGAGGACAACCCATATGTTACCGCTTTCTGGAAATGGTGGCCAACACTGTACAAGAATCTCAAGCACTTCCGTATGACCGGTGGGGAGCCCATGATGGACAAGAACACTTACAAGGTGTTTCAATACATAATTGACAACCCCAAACAGGACCTACACCTCAACGTAACCAGCAACATGTGTCCACCAGACAAAAAACTTAAGACCAAGTACTTCAACATGGCACAGGAAATATGTATGCAGGAGAAGGTGGAACACATGATGCAGTTCGTGAGTGTGGACGCATTTGGCAAACGTGCGGAATACATACGTAGCGGACTGGACTTTAACTACATGATGGACAATGTGGAGGAATTCCTGGATCGTATACCAGGGCGTAACTCCATCACGTTCATATGCACATATAACAACCTAAGCATAACAAGTATGGACAAACTGCTGGAAAAGATACTGGACCTGCGTAAGCGGTACTCAAAGACGTACCAAAGGGTCTGGTTCGATGTGCCACTTTTAAGACAACCTGCGTGGCAACAGATCACAATGCTACCAGAGTCGTATCAGGGCATACATGAGGACAACATAAAGTATATGCAGGACAACTCCGGCGAGGACAACGGGCTACACATATTCAAGGACTTCGAGATCCAGAAGATGCAGAGGAATCTCGCATACTGGAAAGAAAACGCGGACGCAAGTACGCAACACAAAAAAGACTTTTACGCATTTTTTAACGAACACGATCGAAGACGTCTCACAAGGTTCCTTAACACCTTCCCTGAGATGGAAGAATTTTGGAAGGAGTGTATGAACGCATGAATGATTTAGAATATAAAAAACAAATACTGGATCCAAAGAGTGCAAGTTTCTGTGGAGCCAAGTGGTACAATGCTACTATATGGTTGGGCAGTGGAATGACCACGAGTTGTCACCATCCACTTCCGCACAAGATTGACCTAGAAGAGATCAAAACCAATCCCAGTGCCATACACAACACAGTACAGAAGAAAGCAGAACGTAAACAGATGCAGTGTGGTGAGAGGCCTGCGGGGTGTGAGTACTGTTGGAAAATTGAGGACATAGACAGAGACAATATCAGTGATAGGATTTATAAATCAAAAATATTTACAAACGAAGATTTGGACAAAGCATACAAAAATGATTATAATAAAAATGTAAATTTAAAAACATTAGAGATAGCATTTGACAGGACATGTAATTTTGCCTGTACCTACTGTAATCCTGCATTCAGTTCCACTTGGGCGAACAACATCAAGAGACAAGGTCCATACACCGGACTGCAATCAGATGGACGTAATCATTTTACCCATGCACATGATTCCGCAGAACCTTATAAGAAAGACGAAACAAATCCTTACGTGGAAGCATTCTATAAGTGGTGGGAGACGGATCTACACAGAAGTTTAGATGAGTTGAGAATAACAGGTGGAGAACCAATGATGAGCCCAAATCTATGGAGATTGTTAGATTGGATAGAGACGCAGGGAGACAAAATGAATCCTGAAATGCGTATTGCAATCAATTCAAACCTCGGAGCAAAACAGAGCATTATCGATAGATTCAAAACAAAATTGAAGAAGTTTAAGAAATTCGAATTGTACACGAGCTGTGAAGCCACATTCGGACAAGCAGAATATATCAGAGACGGATTAGTGTATGGTGATTGGCATTCTAATTTCTTGCACATGATGGTGGACAAGGTACCGCATGCCATACACAATATGTGTACAATAAATGCATTGTGTTTAGAATCATTGCCCCAACTATTGGAGAGAATGATATGGTTTAAAAGTGCCAGCAAGGTATATGGACCAGAAGTAAATTTTACACTGAACATATTGAGATTTCCGAGCTTTCAATCACCTCTTGTGCTACCGGATGACCTTAGGAATAAATTTAAGGGTGACTTGGTAAAGTTTTTAAATAGCAATAACAAGCATTTAGAACATTTGGAAATAAATCAAACACAAAGGTTAATAGATTACTTGGATGTGGTTAAAACACCGCATGCGGGTGCGGCCGAACAGAGCAAACTACAGAAAGATTTCAAAGCATTTTACAGTCAGTACGACAAAAGATCAGGGAAGGATTTTGAAAAAACTTTCCCAATTATAGGAGAATGGTATCGTGGCATATGATTACGGGGCCAAAGAGCCCATAAAATTACCTATGAAAAATATGACTCCTAGACAAAAGGAGTTGTTGATAGACAGTGATACGTTTTGTATGATGCCATGGCTACACTTACACGCTTTCCCGGACGGAAGAGCATATCCTTGTTGTTTTGGTTTAGACAAATATCCTGTGGGAAACCTAAACAAAGATTCTATGGAGACAGTGTTTAACGGTCCTGATATGAAAGAGATGCGGGTTAATATGCTGAACAACAAGAAAAACAAACAGTGTGGGAAGTGTTACGATCAAGAGCAGTCTGGTTTCTTTTCATTGAGATTAAGTTCTAACAAACATTTTGGACACAACATCGGAATGACTGATAATACTCAATCAGATGGCAAGGCAGATTTTGTTATCAAATACTGGGATATTAGATTTAGTAATCTTTGTAATCTCGCTTGTAGGAGTTGTGGAACATGGTTCAGTAGTAATTGGTATGAAGATCACAAAAAATTAAATGGAGGTCCCCCAGGACACGCAAAAATAATGCGGGTTGGTAGGAACCCAAACGACATCTGGAACCAGATGTTAGAACAATTTGATCACGTAGAGCAATTCTATTTTGCAGGAGGAGAACCTTTGATAATGGAGGAACATTACCGTATACTCAAAGAGTTAGATAAACGTAAGATGTATCACGTGAGATTAATCTATAATACAAATTTTACGAAATTAAAATTCAAGGACCTTGACGTATTGGAATTATGGAAAAAATTTGACTCGGTGTCTATCGGAGCAAGCCTTGATGCAGAAGGGGACAGAGCAGAATTTATGCGTAAGGGAACCATTTGGAAAGATGTAGTTGCTAATAGAAAACGCATGATGGAAGTGTGTCCAAATGTTGATTTTTACATATCTAGCACTGTTGGGCTGATCAATTCTTTGCACATAGTTGACTTTCATAGAAATTGGGTTGACCAAGGATTGTTGAAACCACAGGATTTTAATTTCAATCTTTTGCAATTTCCATATGCACAGAGAATCGACTTGTTACCGGAAAGTTTCAAAAAGAAAGTAAAAAAGAAATACGAGGAGCATCTAGAATGGTTAAGACCACTTGATCATTTGACCAGGGCCACAAAAGGATTTGAGTCAGGACTAGATTACATGATGAGAAGAGACAATTCGAAAGATCTTGGTCAGTTTAAAAAAACTATGCAAAACATGGATCGTATTAGGAATGAAGAATTAGTTAAAACTTTCCCTGAACTGGCTGAATTGTATGAAACGGATTAAACCATCAGAAGGAAATAAAACTTTCTGTATGGCGCCGTGGACACACACATATCTATCGCCACAGACAGAAAGACGTATGTGCTGTGCATCCAGAGAACCTGCACAAAGTTTTAAGCAATACATAGACACTGGCAATGACGCTAAAGAATACAAACCGTTGACACTGAAAGAACACTGGAATTCAGATCATATGCGATCTGTAAGACTTCGTATGATGGCTGGCGAAGAACTTTCTGAATGCGAAGTGTGTGATCACAAACTGTTAAACACAGACGTGTATAGATCATATTGGAACAAATTATTCCAAAACAAAATAGACGAAGCATTTGAAAAAACAGACGACTCGGGTGCAACCACAATGCCAACTATAAGTTTTGATTACAGGTTCAACAACCTATGTAACTTCAAGTGTAGGATGTGTGGAGATATGCTAAGTTCTAGTTGGGAAGCAGAATCCAGGAAACATGATAGATGGAGCAAAGAATCACAGCCATGGATGGCATCGCCTTTGAGAGAACAGATTATAAAGTTCCAAGATACACAGGTAGTACAGGAATTCGTGGATGCAATAGAAAAAAAGACAATAAAGGAAATATACTGGTGCGGTGGAGAACCGCTCATGTGGGATATGCATTGGAAAGCCATGCAGAGGATAATAGAACTAGGATTTGCTAAAGAAGTGTATGTGAGATACAACACAAATTTAAGTAGGACTTCATTTAAGAGTATAAAGTTATTTGACTTACTGCCGGAATTCCAGGGATGGCAGATCTGCTCGTCACTAGACGGAACAGGAGAAGTTGGTGAATACATCAGGGACGGATTAAACTACAAGCAGTGGTTACAAAACTTCAAAGAAGGAATGACAGTGGCAAAGACGTCGAGAGAAATGAGATTGGACTACACGATAACAATGCCTGGTCTGTTAGAACTTAAAAACATGTTTGATTTAAGCAGAGAGTTAGATACAGAAATATTGACCAAAGTTATGTTCACTTTTAGTGACGATGAGATACTGAGCCCATTGGCATTGCCTAAAGAACTGCTACACACACTTATTGACGAAGCACTAGCATACATGGAACCCCTTGCCACACGAAAACAGAGAGCTTTGATCGACGTAATAAAGAATTTAAAAAACAGAGAAACCTTTACAGCAACTAAAAAAGGAAAACAGAGACAAGAAATCATTGATAAGATTCGTGGGCAGGATATGACAAAAATATTAAGCAGAGATGAAAGGGTATTAGACTGGTGGACAAGTATATAGGTTCAAACATATGCCCATTGCCGTGGAATCATCTAGAGGTTGATGTGAATGGCGGGGCCTCGCCTTGCTGTCTATACAAAGGGAGTATTCCCGGGGTCAAAGTTTACAAACAAAGTCTAAAATCTATACAGGACACAGAATACATGTCAGCACTCAGAGAGCAGTTCCGTAGAGGGGAAAGACCAGTCGGTTGTCAGAGTTGTTGGCAGGAGGAAGATGCAGGCAAGACTTCTAAAAGGCAAAATTCAATATACAAGATGAAGACAAGCCTCACAGACTGGACACCTAACAGCGAGCCAACGCTGAAGTTCATAGACTTTAAGTTGGGCAATGTGTGTAATCTCAAATGTAGGATATGTGGATCATGGAGTTCCAGCAAGTGGGCACAGGAAGAGATAGAGTATGAGACAGTCAAGGGCGGAGACAATCCCGTAGCAAGAAAACAACTGCAGGAAGGTGGATGGCCAAAACGTAACCCACAGTTCTTTGAGGACCTGAAAGAGGATCTCAAACACGTGGAGTACTTCGAGTTCACGGGCGGCGAGCCATTCATGATCAAGGACCATTTCAAGATCCTGATGCACTGCGTGGAGAAGGGATATGCTAGGAACATAGACATACATTACAACACCAACGGCACACAGTTACCGCCACAGGAGATATTTGACTTATGGGCATACTTCAAGCATGTTGAGATAGCATTCAGTATTGACGATGTTGGGGAACAGTTTGAGTATCAGCGACATCCTGCCAATTGGCGAGAAGTGAATGCAAATCTTGTTAAATTCAAAGAACGTAAGACATCAAACATGGACTTCCAGATATGTTCAACAGTGAATATATTCAATGTGTTCAACTGGGCCAAGATGGCCTTGTGGGTGGCACAGTTCCAACCCAAGTTCTTCTACGTGAATACCTGTTTTGATCCAGAAGTGTTCAACATACAGACCTTGCCTAAACAAGTGAAGGACATAGTGACAGACAGGTATAACATGTTGACGGATTATCAACCCAGCATAAGATTCATGAACGCGGCCGACAGGGACACACCAGAGATCCGGGAACGGCGTAAAGCAAGGATATTACAGACGGATAAGTACAGGAAAGAAAATTTTGGAGAGATTTTCCCACTTTTAAATAAGGTACTACAGATATATGACTAAAAAATTTATAGCAGGAGGGTGCAGTTTCACTTTTGGACACGAATTAAGTGATGATCAACAAGGACGAGAACCAAGCAAAAAAACATGGGCATATGGATTGAAACCAAAAGATCATCAGTATGTTTGTGTGGCATCTCCTGGTTCGGGAAATTCAGGTATAGCACGTAGAGTTTTTAATGCAGTGTCTACCAACCCTGATGTTGATTGCGTGGTTGTGATGTGGAGTTTTCTTTCCAGGTATGATTGGGCCATGCCCAGGCACAAATCTTTAGAAGGCACTCGTTGGGCATCGATCTCACCTTGGGATACCAACACAGGCAATGCCGAAGCATTCAGATCATTGTCTTCGTCTGTGGCACAACAACAAGTGTGGAAAGCCAGGAAAGAAACATTCACAGAGACAGGTGCAAAAGATTTCGCTGAAAGCATCTACAAGTATGCGGCCAACCAATATCATGAGACGTACCTCAGTTGGAAGAGCATAATCTGGTTACAGAACATCCTAGAGAAGAAAAAGATAAAATTCATGTTTACACTGGCAGACAATACTTTATTCTATGACGAATTAAAACCACACAAGGACCAAGATGTCTTTATGACTGCACTTCATGATGAGATAGACTTTACCAAATGGTATAGTTTTGGAGAGAGAATGATGGGTTTCAATCAATGGGCACTTTTGAATGACTATCCACGTGGCACCACACATCCACTTGACGAAGCACACCAAGATGCTGTAAAATTAATGTTACCAACTTTTAACAAACTGATAGGAGACAGATAATGTTCACTTGGATAAAGAATCTGATCAACAAGATCAAACAAGAGATCAAGTACAGGAAGAGACTCAAAGAGTTAAAGAAGAAAGACCCATTCATATACAAATAGGATGGTGCTCAAAAAAATTAAGAAAGCGTTGGAAAAGACGCCCCGGTTCGAACTGATCGAACTGCCGTACATAGATGTCACGGAAGATCCTGTGCGACCTGAACTTAGTCTGGAGTTCAGACAGGCCTACGGCAGGAAGATATATGGCATCAAGGACGAGGAGGGCGACATAGCGGCCGTCATGTGTTTCGCATTCACACACGGAATACCCAAGAGCGTGGAGGAGATGGACACCATGAGTAAAGACGCCGCCATGCAGGCCATACACAGGGCAGGACAACAGGGTTCTATAGCGATAGCCTACACGGTGTGGGCCAAGAAGAAAGGTGGTGGAAAGCACATGGTCAATGAAGTGTACAAGATGATCAAAGCATCAAATCATCTCAATAGGTTAGTGACACTCAGTCCGCTGACGGACATGGCGAGAAAGTTCCACCTAAAGAATGGAGCCAGAGAAGTACAAGTTAACCTCACAACACAGAATTTCGAGTACGACATAGAGTTAACCGAATGGGAGAAATTAAAAGGCAAGGTCACTAAAAAATGGCGGAACACCACCTGGAGCATTAAATGAGTTGCCTAGGGTTATTTTTAGCAGTGTCTATGCACGTCGGCCTCGAAGCCAACTACAACAACATACATCCACACGCTAGGTGTACAGTTGACGACAAGATAGCAGGAGTTTTCTACAATTCTGAGGACAGGGTCAGCACGTACATTGGTAGGCAGTTTGAATTAGATGAATACTGGACTCTAGAAATAGGGTTGGTGACAGGATATGAATTAGAGGACGTACTGCCGATGATCAGATACAAGGCAGGAGGACTTTTCATCTCTCCAGCATATGAGAAGCACAACGGCGAAGAGAACTATGGTGTGGTGTTAGGATGGGAAATAGGTAGATGAAGATATTAGGAATTAACTGCATGAATCACGATGCCGCCATGGCTGTGGTGGACTACAGTACTGGCATAGGTGAGATATTATGGGCCGCACATGCGGAACGTTATAGTAAGGTCAAGAACGATCACTACCTGAACCAAAAGATAGTGGACGAGGCCAACACGTTTGGTCCATTTGATAAGGTAGTGTATTACGAACTACCACTGTTGAAGAAGACCAGACAGTTCTATGCGGGACAGTACGGATTGGCTATGAGTTACACAGAGATGCCACAATGGCACTTGGATCACTTTGGAATCAATATAGATGAGTATGTCAAACACCACGACTCACACGCCGCGGCAGGATATTTCACATCACCTTTCAAGGACACAGGAGCAACAATACTGACAGTGGACGCCATAGGAGAATGGGAGACAGTATCGATATCAACGGCAGACAATACCTTGGTTGAACGAAAAGAAACCTTAAACTATCCGCACAGCATAGGAATACTTTACAGTGCTTTCACACATCGATGTGGACTCAAACCCGCAGAAGAGGAATACATCCTGATGGGCATGGCCGCATACGGAACACCCAGATACAAACAAAAGATCTATGACGATTTCGTGTATCAGACACCTTTCAAACTCAAAAAGAATCTACACAGGGGATTGAGCGACTGGGAGCCAAATGCAGATGTGATGGACATAGCCGCCAGCATACAGGCAGTCACAGAAGAATGCCTTGCAGAATTATGGCACAGGGCCAGCAAGTATGGATCACACAATCTTGTGTATGCAGGCGGTGTAGCATTGAACTGTGCCGCCAACAGGGTGTTGGCCAACATGGGATTGTTTGACAACATATGGATTGTTCCAAACCCAGGTGACGCAGGATCAAGCCTAGGCTGTATAGCCGCACATGAGAAAAAGCATCTTGATTGGCAACACCCATTCCTGGGACACAACATAGATGGTGAGTATCCTGTGGACGCACTGATAAAAGAACTAAAGGAAAACAAGATGGTGGGAGTCGCCAGTGGTCGGGCGGAGTTTGGTCCAAGGGCACTTGGTAATAGATCACTGCTGGCAGACCCTAGGGGTGAGGACATCAAGGATTTGGTAAACAGCATCAAGAAAAGGCAGAAGTTCAGACCGTTCGCTCCGGCCATATTAGAGGAGGATGTAAACGAGTATTTTGACCTACCTAAAGCAGTTCAAAACACCCCTTATATGCAATTTACAGCGGCGTGTACGCATGGTAAAGACTTCCCTGCCATAATACATCATGATCACACAAGTAGGGTTCAAACGGTGCGTAAGACGGATAATCCAGGGTTCCATGCGTTGTTAACGGAATGGAAACGACAGACGGGTTGCCCTATACTTTTGAACACCAGTTTGAACATAAAAGGACAACCGATCGTAAATGACAGAGAAGATGGTAAAGCATTTACCAACAAATATGGAGTGAGAGTACTGGGATGAAATACCTAATAATGTTCTTGTTGTTAGTAGGTTGCGGAATAAAACCCAGTGCGAGTTGTGACGTAGATTTAAACAAAGAAACAATAAAAGAAATAACCAACAGTTGCGTGGAGAATCCACATGTTGGTGTTAAGAAAGAATTCTGATGATTAAGTTTGGTGGAGTGGATAGGATCTATGATGCCTACAGTTGGAGAATCACACGTAGGGCAAAAGAAGTTTGGAGATCAGGCGATGTTGTTAGTAGTAGCCATACAGCAGGATCTTGGCTAGACAAATTTGAAAAGTCTGTAGCAAAATTCACAAAGAGAAACTATGGAGTAGCGGTAGGTAGTGGCACCGACGCACTTTATTTTTCTTTAATGGCCAAAGGAATAGGACCAGGATCAAATGTGCTGTGTCCAGCGGTCAGTTATCTAGCCACAGCGGAAGCGATTAAAAGGACCGGAGCGACAATAACTTTCGTTGATGTTGACAGGAAAGGATTGATCGCAAATCTACCTGCCACAATCTTACCCGATGCATTAGTGTACGTGAACCTATTTGGCAATCTTGCAGATTATGATAGGCTAAGACAGTACTGTGACAAACACAAAATACCTCTCATAGAGGATGCCGCACAGAGCCTCGGAAGTTTTTACAAAAAAATACCAAGTGGCAAATTAGGTGACATAAGCAGTCTCAGTTTTGCCCCAAGCAAACCATTGCCTTGTTTTGGCAACGGGGGGATGGTACTTACAGATGACATTGACGAAGCGAAGTTTATCCGTAGCCTACGATATCACGGCAAAGGCACGGGCAAGTTAGAATACGGATACAACTCATGCCTGAGCAACGACCATGCCAACATTTTGAATTTTTTACTTTCCAAGTATAAGTCATTGTTGTCTAGATCAAAAAAGGTTAGGCAGTGGTACACTAGGAAATTAGACGACGCAGGAATCAGTTCTATAGAATCGAGTCTGTACACTGTTTCAAATAATCACAAACTTGTTATTCGGGCACAGGACAGGGACGGACTCAAAGCGTTCCTGTATGGCAAAGGTATACAGACGCAAATACATTATCCACAATCCATGGCAAGGATGAAGATGTTTTACACAGGACAGGAAATGCCAAATGCAGAAAAGTTCTGTCAGGACGTGATCTCGTTGCCCATACATCCTTTCCTTAAGAAGAACGAGGTTTTATACGTTTGCGATTCCATCAAGGAGTACTATGGTGTTTGATTGCGTAGCAGTAGATTTTGGAAATAGTAAAAGCAGGAACAATATAGCAGTGATAAAGTCTGTGTTTCCCCATGCGGTGGTCATACCGTTTGTTGACAGTTATTTCCATATAGCGAAGAGAATGTTACTAGAGGCACACACAGAATACCAGTGGATGTTGAGCAGTAAAGTTGATTACAGTGATTTTGATTTTGATTACATTCCAGAACAGCATCAAGCCACCCAGGTTCACGTTTGGGCAAATGAACAACAGCAGGAAGGTGATACGTTCTTATTCCCTAAACAATTTGCCGACCAAGACATAAAGTTCCTGCGTGATTACAAAGATGTGAATTATCATACACACAATTTTGATTATGATTTTGATTACCTAGAGCAAGACTATGATTTGTCCAACGTTATGGAAAACATATTAACATTCAAAATACCCATGGCAAGATACATGAAATATTCAGATACCTCAGACGTTGGTGTGTTCTATCCATCTTACTGGGAAGACTTGAAGATATACAGGTCAGGAAATACTTTCTATTTGCCAGGCAAGTCACTTTCACATATAAAAACACAGATATATGACTATCCCTTCATACACGACATTGGCACTCCGGACAAAAAAGACTGTTTTGACATTTGCTTTATTTCTAACGGAGAACCATTTGAACAAGAAAATTATGACTTACTGAAAAATCACATATATCGTAATAACTTGAAAAACAAACTGCATTGGATACGAAACGTAGACGGTAGGACACAGGCATACAAACAAGCGTCCACCACATCAAGCACAGAATATTTTTATGCCGTTTTTGCAAAGAGCAAGGTCAAGGAAACTTTCATGTTTGATTACACTGTTGACAGGGCATTAACAAAAAGGCACAGGATATTCTATGCACATTTACAGGAGTTGAATATTGCGTACGGAACCTTCAACATCAACTTGTACAATAAAACACTGTGCATGGAAACGCCAGATGATAATATCTTAGACTTTACTTTATCCCAACCGCACGAAGTCGTACCGATTATTTCAAACGAAACTGTGTTGGCACCCGATAATTACACTGCATGGAAAAATGCTTTCAGAGAAGTATGCAAGTTAGTTTTATGGCAGAACAAAAAACCCACGGTGGAGGGACAGTATAGATTGAAAAAATGGTTAGGAACCAAAAACGAATGGTTAGCCAAAGGTGCCTTAGATGGCAAAAAATTTACTGAGGAAAGTGATTATAATGAAGACATCATACTTCAAACATACACATGGGATTTTTGCAGGAGCAAATTTAAATTGCTGTACCCAACTGAAATTTTTTATTAATATCTAAATTCTCAAAATAAAAAGGCTGTCTCATGAACCAATTTATGTAATTTTGTATGCCTTCTTCGATGTCTATAGTTGGGTTGAAGTTCAGCATCGACTTGGCCTTGTCACTGTTAAGAGTGTCTCTGTTTGGATAGAATGAGTCATGTGGCTTTGTAATGATCTCCCCAACTCCTAATGTGTCTCTTATGATTTCCGCGGCATGCACTATCTTCCTTCCATTTCCTCTGGTGCAGTTAAAAGTTTCGTTGATAACTTCATTTGTTGTGGCCATGGCAAAATACTTGGCCACGTCAAGAACATTACTGAAGTCTAGTTTATTGTCTGGCCCCTGCACAGTCATCTTGCCCGTGGTGAGTGCGGCTTTGGTCAATTGGCTTATGACCCTAGTGATTGTGTCCTTCTCTCCGTATAATGCCGAAGGTCTCATTATGATGTAGTTCAGTCCATACTCCCTGTGCCATATCTTGCACATGATCTCGCCTTGCCTTTTGTATGATCCATAGAGTGTGTTTGGTTTTGGCACAACGAATTCGTCCGGGATCTTGTTATCAAACTCTCCATATACCATACTGCTTGATGCATAAACAATTTTTTGTACTTTGTGTTTAACACATAGGTCAAGTATGTAAGCGGTGGCAGTCACCATGTTGTTGGTGGCGTCAAGCACATTCCTTTTGACCATCCTTGCGTTTGGATACGTGGCCACGTGGATAACCCTGTCCGGTTTGAAATCCTCAAACGTTTGTTCCATGAACTGTAGGTTCTCTATTTGTCCAATGTATTCCTTGTCGGTGCGTGTTATAGATTTTCTCTGATTCAAAACGGGATGGTATTCCCAGTCAGGAAATGTGTGGTATTGATGATAACAATCCACGATACCTATAGTGTTTCCCTCGGCTTTCAATTCCTGGCAAATATGACTTCCTATGAATCCGTAGCCTCCTAGTACTAAAATTCTCATATTTTATTGTACATTAGATGAAATGTTTCCGCAACTTTATTTTCACCTAAAAAACTCCCTCTGAATTTGTTATAGTTAATTATAGTGTCAATAGAAGTATCACTGAAATATGTGGCGTATGATTCTAAGGCTTTTCTTTTTTGTTGAACATGATCTGTGATGTCCACGTAGTGATTGCAATCGAACTGTTTGTAGTGTAAGTTGTATAGCGGACTGTCTATGCACCAGAATTGTTCAAAACCTTTTCTTGCAACACTCCTAGCGACATCATAGCACACTCGGTGGTCTTGGTGATGGTCTTCCTTCCAATTCGAGATCAGTATATCGTGTTTGTTGATGTGTGATTCAACGTATGATATCAAGTTATTCGAAAGTATCAAGTTTGGCCTACCATTTTCATGCAACGGTGTGTCATATATTATTGTTTTGAAGTTCAGTATTTTACTGCTTTTTTCTAACTCCGCAGAAACAATTAATTGATCACGTTTTTCATTGTGTTCCGCAGAAGGTTTCACTAATATTAGATTGGTCACTGATCCTCCACTAGCAATTACCCTTGATACTAGCCCTCCACAACCGCTTTCTAAGTCATCAGGATGTGCTGTTATAATAAAAAAGTTTTTTTTTAATATCATCTTTTGAAAGTCTTGGCCATGATAAGCGAGGTCTTGTTTTGCATGTCTCTCTTCAGGGCTGGTATGTCAAATTTCATGTCTACACTCTTTATTTTCAAATAATTGTCTTCGATTGTTTTTCTCAAGAATCTGGCGATGGTTTCCTGTTTCTTGGTCTTCAGCTCTTTGGCTATGTCGTAGTGTATGGTGATGTTATTTTTTAGGATAATGTCTATGTATAACAGGTACTTGACCGGCATGTTTTGGAACTGTAGTCCTTCTAACACCTCCGGCCATTCCTTGACGAAATCTTGCGTCAACTGTACCCATGTCTTATTCTTTGGCGGTTGTCTTTTTGGCATCCGCTTTCTTGGTAGTCTTCTTGGCTGGTGCTGGTGCATCAGGATCAACGGCCATGGCTTCCACGGTCGTGCCTTTTTCTTTGGCAACCATCTCATTCAATTTATTCAACAAGATCCTGCCATCAGCGGTGTTGCCGAAAGTGACCATGATCTCTTTGGTCTTGAACTTCTTGATGTAGTTGTCGTTGTGCATCATGGCCAACATGTTGGTCCCATCTGGGAAAGTCTGCCTGCTGGCGAAGTCCGCGAACTCGTCTGCGTCTTGTCCGCCTTCTGATTCAACGGCCTTCATCAATGCATTGTGGTACATGTCAGGCAAGAACTTGGTTCCTACAACAAGACAGTTGTTGGGTTCACCAGGCACTGTTCTGTACATGATTACAACCTTCGCTCCACCATCCACGAGCTCTCCAATGTGTTTGAAGTGTCTCTTTGGACCTGTCTGACCTTCACCTGCTCCTGAGTCTGCACCCATTGGCATGGCCTGGTCATTAACGTTCATTAAGTTTGCCATTATTTTCCTTCCGCAGTCCCTGGCGCTGTTGCCGGTGCTCCTGCTGTGTCTTCAGGTTTCTGTTCCGGTGCCATCTTAGCCAGGAACGCCTGTAGTTTGTTGTATAGGAATCCTACACCCGCCATCTCGTTGGCTTTGAACGCACCCCTTGTGGATGCCACATCAAGTATGGTAGCAAGATTCTTCAAATCTGCGATTGTTAAGGCAGTTGGATCCGGTTGTGGAGCCTGTGCCTGTGCCTGTGCCGCCTGAGGTTGAGCCGTCGCTGTTTCCTTAGGTGCAGTAGCAGTCTTGGCAGACTTCTTTAAGTTTTTCTTTTTTGTTGCCATTTTTTCTCCTAATTGCAATTGGTATTAATATACGTATATTATACTAAAATTAGTTATGGAGTGCAACGGTTAGTTTTGATTTATTTGGGCAATACCACTGAGTGCGAACAGGGTAAGGTCTCCGGGATTCTCGAAACCAAGTACAGTGATGGATCTTGAATTATCGCCTTGGTAAACAACATCTTTGGTAATTGAGTATCTGCCATGGCAGTTCTCGTAGATCCATTTACGCATTTTTTCTATGTCGGCCTCATGTGCCTTCACCACTGTGTTCACGAAATGTGGCGGTAATATGTCAAGTTCTCTTTTGAAGAAGTTGTTTGGATTCACTTTCATCAGGCACCCCAAACATCATCGTACATTGGCGGTTCCTCTTTTGAAGGTTTCATTGTGTGTGCCTTGCCATGGAACTGTTTGAAAGTGTAGTAGGCCACGAATATTATTGCTATGTGTCCTATGAACCAACTCAACCATATGTCGGTTCTTATGCCCCAAAAATAGATCGTGAATGCAGTGCTCCATAGGAAACTTAAAGTCACGAGTATCTGAAGTCTCACGGTCTTTGGCAATGCCCGTAGATCGTTTTTGCTGTCGTCAAACAGTATTGTTGCGGCATCTATCATCCAGTTGCGTAGGTTCTTTACCTTCTCAAGTTTGCCTGTGTATGGATTCGTGTTTGGAAATAACATCATTACAACATCCAATTTAAAATTATTAAAATCAAGGCCATAAGCAATGACGCTTTTACTATCGCACTGATCATGACAGGTAACTCCATAGTGCTATCAATAGCAATCCAAAACTCATTATGGATATGGACACTTCATTAAAGAACCAGTCTTTGAAAGTCTCCCATAGTAACCTAATCATTGTACTGCACCGTTAGTCCAAAAGGAGCCTCTATGTCTCTCTCGTATGGATTGTTGATCAAGAATATTGTGTCACAGTAGTGTTCGTCACCCCACGTCTCGAAAGGCCAACCATCTGTGAACATTACAAACTTCTTGGGCTCAATGCCCTGTTCCTTCATGTAGTCCCAATTACATTCAAACTCCGTACCACCGCCTGACCCTAGTTCATAGTCTAATAGTTCGTCTGCATTGTCAGGTGTGAATACTTTTGGATTGAACACCGCAGTATCAAACGACCATAAATGTATTCTGAAGTCTTTGTATTGGTCCATTATGTTCTTAACTTCTGTAAGGAACTCTTTACACTGTTCGTTGCTGATACTACCACTGGCGTCAAGTGCCAAGCATATGTCAATCATCTCATCATTGTTCTGTCCTGGCAATATGGCAGATGTGTGCCATGACTTTCTGCTGGGTCTCATCCAAGTGTAGTCAGACTTCAATGTGCTCATTATCTGTTGTTGCAGTATTTCTCTCCAGTCCATCTTAGGCTCTGTGAGATCCTTTACCAATCTCTGTAGGGCACCTGGCAAATTACTTGCACCTGTGCTCTGTGCCGCACTCACCATCGCTTCTTTAACTTCATCTCTGATCTTCTTCAATTCTTCTTTGGTGTACACAGGCTTGCCTTTGCCACCCTTCTTGCCATCTTTGCCGTCCTTGCCTTGACCATCGCTTTTACCCCACTCCTGGTGATCGTCCATCAGCTCGCCAAGTTTCTCCAACATCTTCTTGCCGTTCTTTTTGGCCTGTTTGTAGATGTCATCGTATATTCTTTCACTTGCCCAGTCCTTGTACTTGTCGTCCTGGAAGCCTTTGTTCTCACCTTTCTTGCCTTTGGGCATCTCACCGATGTTGCTGTCTTTCAATATCTGGTTAACGGCATAGTCAGCCGCTATGTTCCAAAGTTGTGGATCCCTGTCTCCGATCCTCACCAGCATGTGTTCGAATACATTGTGTAGTACTTCATGTCCAAACAGGAACTCTGCCTCTTTGGGTGTGAGTGAATCTATGAATTTAGTGTTGTAGAAGAAGTGTCTGCCATCTGTACCAGCAGTCGGACACCAGTCATCTGCGTTCACCAGTTTCAATCTAGTTGCGAGGTTGCCAAAGAACGGATGCTTCAGTAGTAAGGCGATCCTTGCGGTAACCAGTTTGTCTATTATTTTCTGATCGTGATAATCAACCATTACTTAGACTCCATAGCAGTTATGACGTACTTGCCAAACTTCTTATGGAACCTATCAAATGATTTCAACTTGCTAGGATCGAACGGAAGTTTGTAATTCGTTAAGGCGATCTTCGCACCCATGACCACCAACTCCGTCTCGAAGTTGTCCATCATGTAGTTGAAGAACCTGTCCGCCTGTTCATTCCAAGTCTTGTCTTTCTTCTCGTGTGCCTGTTGTA
>Ga0222718_10001555_pt1 | contig 21619 bp, 26 predicted proteins | sample C33_27DmetaG_FD_165045 | JGI IMG/M metagenome (GOLD analysis project Ga0222718, IMG submission 165045) | Estuarine water microbial communities from San Francisco Bay, California, United States - C33_27D | ecosystem: Environmental > Aquatic > Marine > Unclassified | place: USA: California...
ATTTTACGTGTAGTCGATGGCGATACCGTAGACGTTGATATTGATTTAGGTTTCGGAGTATGGCTTAAGAAAGAAAGAGTTAGAATGATGGGGATTGATACCCCTGAATCAAGAACGCGAGATAAAGTAGAAAAGAAATTTGGACTTGCGGCAAAGCAGTATGTTAAAGATGCTATGCCCGTAGGTAGTATGCAAGTTCTAAAAACTGAAATAGATAAAAGCGGTGAAGATAAAAAAGGTAAGTTTGGACGTATCTTAGGAGACTTTTTAATTGATGAAGATAGACTTACAGACATTATGGTTTCCGAAGGTCATGCTGTTGCATACTTTGGCGGTAGCAAAGACGAAATACAAATGAAGCATATGGCTAACAGAGAAAAACTTCTACGTGAAGGCAAGGTAAAGTGAACTGGAAAGAAACTTACACTAAAGTATTTCTTAAACAAGCAAACATCAGTATAACAGAAGCAACCATTAAACAGTATATGCCAACATGGTGGCAAAACACAAGAGCAAAAGATACTGGAGGATTGCGTTTAACTGATGCTGGCTTTACATTTGTTACAGAAAAATTAGATTTACAATACTACGAAGTACCATTTCCACCAGACTTTGAACTTACAACAAATACAGTAATTTGGTTAGATAGATTTATTACTTGCCCGTACTATCTAACAAACAGAATGATCATAGTTCTTGACGAAAAGAAAGCACTCGAACTGCATCTTTTTAGTGGTGATGTCAAAAAATATGGCCTAACTAAAGCACTAAAAAGAGCCGACGAAGAACTAACCCCTTGATTTTATTGACATTTTAGTTTAACCAAAATCCAAAAAAAAATTAAAAAAACACTTGACCTTTTGGTACTGTGAGTGTATTATATATACATACTTAGAAATTAAGTATGGCACTGAAACACAAGGAGTACAAAATGGAAAACATCGCAACTCGGACTATTAGTCCAAACAATGCAAAGAAGAGCATTCTTCGTGCATTTAACAAACAACGTCCAATCTTTATTTGGGGAGCACCTGGTATTGGTAAGTCTGATATCATTCATCAAATTGGTGAACAATTAGACGCACTGGTAATTGACATTCGTTTGTCACTATGGGATCCAACAGACATTAAAGGCATTCCGTATTATAGTTCAAACGATAATACAATGCAATGGGCACCGCCACAAGAATTGCCTACACCAGCAATGGCAAAGAAACATAAAAAGATTATTTTGTTTCTTGATGAAATGAATTCTGCGGCGCCGGCTGTACAAGCCGCGGCATATCAATTGATTCTTAACCGTAAGGTTGGTCAATATGTATTGCCAGACAACGTTTTGATTGTTGCCGCTGGTAACCGTGACGCTGACAAAGGTGTTACATACAGAATGCCTGCTCCGTTGGCTAATCGTTTTGTTCACTTAGAACTTAAAGTAGATTTTGACGATTGGTTTTCTTGGGCAACTGAAAACAAGATCCACACAGATGTGGTGGGTTACTTGACATTTGCAAAGAAAGACTTGTATGACTTTGATCCTAAAAGTCCAAGTCGTTCATTTGCAACACCGCGTTCTTGGTCATTTGTTTCCGAACTTTTGGAAGATGATGATGACGAGAATACCACTACTGATTTAGTTAGTGGTGCAGTAGGCGAAGGCCTTGCTGTTAAGTTCATGGCCCATCGTAAGATGGCGTCCCAACTTCCGAATCCTTCGGAAATTTTGGATGGTAAGGTAAAAGAGTTAAAGACAAAAGAAATCAGTGCCATGTATTCCTTGACTGTCTCACTCTGCTATGAACTTAAAGAATCCTGTGACAAAAATGATAAGAAGTTTGACGATAAAGTAAATAACTTCTTACGTTTTGCAATGGATAATTTTGACACTGAGTTGGTTGTAATGGGTATTAAACTTGCTCTTACACAATACGAACTTCCAATCGATCCAGATGAAGTTGAGTGTTTTGATGAATTCCATGAACGTTATGGGAAATATGTTACTGCCGCACAGGCATCATAACATTTTGGGTAGGGCATTTTGGTGTCCTACCCATTCTTTTTTGGTTGACATTTTCAATTAAATATAGTATAGTATAAACATAATAAGGCACAAGGAGAACATGGTATGACAGTAGCAACAACAGAAGCAGTAGAAACACCAGAAATTGAAGTAACTGATGAACTTCGTAGAGAAGTTTTAGATAAAATTATCGTTGCTCGTGTTGGTCTGCTTATGCGTCATCCTTTCTTTGGCAACATGGCTACACGTCTAAAAGTAGTTGAAGCAACAGACTGGTGTCCAACAGCCGCTACAGACGGCAGACACTTGTATTACAGTGTGCCTTTTTTTGCTAACATGACAAACAAAGAAGTTGAGTTTGTTATTGCACATGAAATTCTACACTGCGTATATGATCATATGACACGTAGAGAAAAACGTGATCCGCAGGTTCATAACATTGCCGCTGACTACATTGTAAATAATATTCTTGTACGTGATAAAATTGGCGACAAGCCTAAAGACATTCCAATCTTCCAAGACTTCAAATATGATGGCTGGACTTCAGAAGAAGTATATGACGAAATCTTCAGCAAATATGACGAAGAAGAACTAAAACAACTTGGTCAACTTCTTGACGAACATATTGATTGGGATAAAGATGGTGACGACCAAAGCAATGGTGGCGGCAAAAAACAAAAGAAACAAGGTGACAAGCCTTCATATAGCAAAGAAGAATTGCGTAAGATTCGTGACGAAATTAAAGAATCTATGATGTCATCTGCACAATCAACAGGTGCTGGCAATCTTCCTAAAGAAATTCAACGTATGATTAAAGAGTTGACTGAACCTAAAATGAACTGGAGAGAACTTCTTCAGCAACAGATTCAATCAACTATTAAAAATGATTTTACTTTTAGTCGTCCTTCACGTAAAGGTTGGCACACTGGTGCTATCCTTCCAGGACTAAACTTTCAAGACACAATTGATCTATGTATTGCAATTGATATGAGTGGTTCGATCAGCAACGAACAGGCACAAGTATTCTTAAGTGAAGTTAAAAGCATTATGGATCAATATCAAGATTATCAAATTAAAATTTGGTGTTTTGATACAGAAGTTTATAACGAGCAAGATTTTGATGCGGCAAATGATGATCTACTATCTTATGAAGTACAAGGTGGTGGCGGTACTGACTTTGACACTAATTGGAGATACATGAAGGACAATGATATTGTTCCTAAGAAATTCATTATGTTTACAGATGGCTATACTTGGGATAGTTGGGGTGATGCCGATTACTGTGATACAATCTTTGTAATTCACAGTCACCATAACAAAGATTTAGAAGCACCATTTGGAATTACAACACACTATGAAAATAAAACCAAATCCGCTTAACTTTTTTAGCATACGAAAATTAGATTATCCAGGACCTCATTTAGAGTATATGGAAATGTCTCAAGGCTATAATTTGGACAAAGCACTTATTACTTGGATTGAAAGCAACTGTAAAAGTAGGTACTATATTGGACGATCAGTTGGTTTTGATAACAATAATAGTCTGCAAACCAAGGTAAAGATAGGTTTTGAGAACCCAAAGGAACTTTCATATTTCGCTTTGGCGTGTCCACTTTTAAAATACAAATAAGTAATTAAGTATGCATATTACTAATAAACAAGGAGAATGACATATGTCTGATACAAAAACACAACAACCGGCTCCAGGTCAAGCACCTGCACAAGGCGGTGCAGTTGAATTGACAGTTCAGGATCTTAACACACTAAGAACTGTTATTGATGTTGCTACGCAACGTGGAGCATTTAAAGCAAACGAATTGGCGGCTGTAGGTACAACTTATAATAAGTTAGATACATTTTTACAGCAAGTTCAAAAACAACAGGCTGACGCCGCAAAAGCAAAAGAAGGTGAAGCACCAGCAACACCAACAGCGGCACCGGTAAGTGGAGCAGATGCGTCTGCGGCATTATCAGGTGAGCCTACACCGGAGACAAAATAATGGCTATTAAACACATTGGCAGAATGAAGACTAACAAAAGAAAAGTTGCTGTTGCATACAGAACTCTTCCAGGTGATGCTAATAATGCATTAGTAGTATCAACTGAAAACTTAACTGATTCAGATCATGATATTCTTATGCAATTAGTAGATTCAAATTCTGGACAGAATGCATATGAATTAGCAGAAGCAATGGCACGTACACGTCTGTCAGACGGTAGTATTATGTTAGCACGTTTTCATGCACAAGGTAAATTGCAAAAAGTACCTACATCAGATGTTTTAATGACACCTGATACTAACACAACAATTCAGTTAGATGAATTAAACAAAATCATCGCTGATCAAAAAGGTGTTGCAGTTGAAGATCTTGCAATTAAGGAAGACACACAGCCAGTAGCAACTGCTGAAACAGTTCCTGCAACTGACACTGTAACTGCACCTTCAAATGAACCAGTAGCGGCTTCTACTCAAGAAGACGTACTTTCAGATGAAGACCTTGCTAAATCTTATCGTTCACAAGCAGATAGATTAAGCAAAGAAGCGGCGCAGTTAAGACGTCAAGCAGAAGATCTTGTACCCACTAAGAAAAAAGCCAAGGCTTAACTTAGAATGGGGGGCAAGAGACTTAAACTCCCGGAAGACGTAATCAGACATTGGCCTGAAGTATTCAAGAATATAGAAGTAAAAACTATACCTCTTGAATACCTTCAGCATATTGAAGTCGTCTTTAAGAATAGGAAAAAATGGATTATTGAATGTAATCCTGTTCTCTCTCAGAAGAAATTTGAGAAGGAAATCAGGGATTTATTCGATCAATACGGGCCGGATATAGGTGGTGTTGACTTTGCAATCGATACACGTAGATTAAAAGAAGATATACAGAAAGGTACGCAAAAGGTGTTTAAAAACGCCAAAATACGTAAATAATGTATAATATTAAAAGAAGTCAAAAAGAATAAATACATATAGCAATAAAGACTTCAGGAGTTAGCAAGTATGGCACTTAGGATTAGAAGAGGAACAGACGCAGAATTACAAGCACTGACGGGTGTATCTGCAACTGGTGAACCAATATATGTAACAGATACAGGTAAACTGTATGTCGGTGATGGCACAACTGCAACAGGCAGAATAATTAATCCAGATTTAAGCATTGGTAATTTAACTGATGTAAACACATCTATTGCTCCTGCAACAAATCAATTGCTAACTTGGACAGGTACACAATGGGACGCACAAACATTAGAAGTTGTGCAAGATATTCAAGACTTAAACAACGTAGACGCAACAGGCGTTGCCACAGGTAAAATTTTAAAATATGATGCTAACCTAAATAATCCAGACGGTACTCAAGGTGGTTGGGTGATAGCAGATGAGAGTTTTTCATCATTTGATTTTGATGCTACTGCTGGCGGAAAAAGCATTAACATTTTTGGCGATGTTGCAACAACAGAACTCAATGCACCGGTAGACGGACAATACTTACTATGGGACGATGCTAATGGTTATTGGAAACCAGGTGACATTAACTTATCAAGTGGCGCACTAAACAGTATCAGTGCTGACGTTACTGGTTCTGTGTTTGGTGAAGATTCAACTATGCTTGTTAATGGACTTGATTCGAGAGTATACCTACACAACGGTGTTATTACAATTACAGACGACACTGTAACTTCAACAACTGCATTGGTTAATATTAGTAATCCTACTGAACCAACAAACACAGTATTAAACATATGGAACCAAGATAACAACAGTGCAATTAGAATTCAAGGTTTAAATGGCAGTGGTTCAGGAGAAGTTTCAGGTATTGCATTCAACGGTTACTATGGCGGACTACCAAACCTTGATGGTTCACTTGGTGGTAGTGAAGTCAAAGGTACAGCAGGTTCTTATGTTGCAGAAATAATTGCAACTGCATTTGATCCAGACTTTGGTGACGGTACAAAAGTTGTATCATCAGGTATTGCTTTTAGATTAGATCCAGACGGAACTATTGCAAACGATCAAGCGCCAGGATCAATTGAATTCTTTACAAACGCAGGTACAAACACTTTACCAGATCTAAAAGGTATGGTATTTGACAGTGCAGGTCAACTTGCAATTAATAGAACAAGTGCAAGAGCAACCCTTGATGTAAGTGGTATTGCACTATTAGAACCACAAGCGGCGGCACCTACTACTCCAGTTATTGGTATGATTGCTGTTGCTAATAAGGTTGATTGGGATCCAGCAAGTTCAGCAGGTTCAACACCTTACCCAGTATTCTACAATGGTAGTGCTTGGGAATCTATGGTTTAATCCACTTTAGGATTACTTTCAAATCTAAGACTTAAACTTAAACGATCTTTATCGGTGTTGTTATATACCTGATGCGGTACGTTAGTATTGAATAATGTAGGTTGAGTCAAATAAAACTTAGCAACTTCATCAAACGTGCTATCTGGACTGAAAACTTTATAGTCAGCATCTCCGCCTGCAATAGAAGTATCATTAATTATAATTTCTTTTCCTTTAATTAATTTATACATACAAGTATAAGTTTGTTCACAATTTACTACAGGAAAATTAAGTGCAAAATTTTTATCTTCTGGTCTCAAGTCTGTGTGCGGTACTTTAGTTGAATCTTGTCCGTTACGAGCATTTACTTTAATGCCTACTACCCATTCTGTTTCTATATTGTTTTGTTTAGTCCATTCTAAAAATAAAGGGCATTCATCATTAAATTTTTGCAGATTAAGTTTTTTAAAAGGTGTATCACAGTCTTGAATATTTACAATACCCCATTCTTTTATTTCTTCACAGATATTATTATCTATATCAATATGCTTATAATAAAACATGATCTTCCCACGGATTGTTTTTAAGGTGTTCTAAAAAGTTGTCTGGATTTAATTTCCATACAGTTTGTACTACACCCCTATAATCTATTTCTTTAATTTTAGTAAACAGTCCTTGCTTAGCCATAATTGGTAGCCAGACTCTGTGTACTGCTCGTTGTGAACCACCTTCTAAATCATTTGTGGTACAATACATATTACTATCTTTACCACACCATTCAATCATCTTAGGTACATAAAAACGTGATGTAACATCTTCATTACGTTTCATCTTGCCCATTGATCCTGCAGAATGCATCATGCCTCCTACAGCACAGGTTCTTGTTAATATACGATAACTGTTTTCACCCATCTCCGGAAATGTATGTGCGGCAACTGCACCCATGGCCTTATCTTCTTTAAATAGTATCCATACCTGAGCACGTTCTTCATTCTTAAACGCATCAATCATAATTTTTTGATTAGAATTATTTGCGTAACCCTGTGCGGCGGCTTCTTTGTAAAACTCTGTCAAGTCCATGTCTGGACTGTATTCTAAAAGTTTATAATAAGTTTTCATAATTAAATGCTATCCTATGAAGTACACGTTCATTCATTTTATCAAATGCCCAACGTTTATGAATACTTAACCACTGTTCACTAATAACAATATCACCATCTTGCCAATGATGATCATAACAAAACTCTGGACGTAATACTACTTCTTTAAGTCTTTCCATAAGTGATTCATAACGCTCTTGCTCAATACCCTTCATGCCAAAGACTTGTAAGAACGGAAAATATAAACCTGTATATCCTGCATCATTTGTATGCACTAAGTTAAAGGGTTTATCTTCGCTGTGATGTTCGATAAAGAACTTACTTGGACTGTAACTACCCGACTTATATCCAAGTGTAATCTGAATATCCTTAATTTCTTCTTTGAGATCTTCTGGCAATGCTTTATAACTTTCAATATTGTTAATCCAACTTGTCTTACTACCTTGTGTTCCTTTTACACCATACAACCAGATTAAAGGATCACGCTCATAGTTACTTGCTTGGTTGGCGTGCCAGTCAAGTGCAGAAGTATGTCCAAACAAACCTTCTTCACCCTTGTCATTCTTTTCTCCTGTAACACGTAGGATATGATGACCTACTGCAAGATGTTCTGTACGTTGACCTTCTTTAGGTTTTGTGGGATCAATAATAAATTGACATTTACCTATTTTACTACAAAAGGCAACTTCATCTTCTGGTTCAAGATCTTGTCCTCTTAACACTACAACCATATTGCTAAGAATATATTTTCCTATTTCTTTTGCTTCGTGTGCTGTTGCAGTTCTTAAATCAAAATCATCAATCTCTACTGCCCAGTCATTTAAAAATTTAGTTACCATTGTTATACCTCACATGAGTGTAATTTCCTTTTACACTGTCGTTTAAATCTATTGCACAATAATCGTGCCCATACACTACTAAGTCATCTTGAATCTGTGACTTAAATTTTATGTATAATGTTTCCAAGTCTTCTGGTTGCATATTCCAATGCAACATTTCACTTGACCAAATGTTTGTAGTCCATAAAACTTTTGTTCCATGCAGATCATTAATTATATTAAAAAGTTTATCACTATCATTTACAATATCTATTACATGGAATTCATGCTTACATTCTTTGTATCTATTCCATAGTCTTTGGAATGCAAGACTACCTCCAAATTCTTTAAGTTCTTGTTTCCAGAACTGTTTATAATTTCCTCTAAACGTAGAACTAAAATTATATTCTAAATCGTGTTCAAGTAACCACTCATCTAAATCGTACCCATTCCAAGTTTCAAGTAAATGTTTTTTAAATTTTAAACTTGCTTCGCACCAATCAAAATAGTGTACTGTAGTGCCTCTATGAAAACCATTTGCATTTAATATGGCAAGAGGCTTAAAGCCGGCGGCCGCTGAAAAAAGATGATCAATATTTTTACCATCTGTTCTTACTCCTTCTCCTGATAATCTTTCTGTGTTGAATGCATATACTCTATCTTTTTCAATTTCTTCTTGATAACCAAGTTTGCGTATCCAAGCCTTCTGACTATAATTAAGTTGATCTACAAGTTCGTCATTGCGTTTATCTAACCATACTTTTTCAAGTATATCTGGTTTATTATAAGGATAAAGAAATACCTTACACTCTCGCATATCATTATCAAGGTTATCTATAGTAATACCTTTTTCTGCCGCAAGATGAATCCAGTTACTGCCATCAGCAGTAATAATGTTTTTGCTATATCCTTCTGCACCTTTGACCCAGGCTGGTGTATATTCACTATGAATAGTGTCTGCACTAAATTCTACATTGCGATACTCTCTTGGACGATCCGAAAAGAAACCTAATTCGTCAAACTCTGGCTCTCCAAGTTCTTGCCACTTAGAAAGATTTACAAATAGATATTGTCTATGTAGTCCTGGATATGCACCCGACGTAAGATAATGATGCTGACTTTTCTTATCCATGATGTGTCCTACTACAAAAAACTGCGGATTGTTTTTTGCATATGCTACACTTTTCTGCACTAAACTTGGCCCGCGATAAAGAAGTAATCCTTGACAAGCAATCATGCAATATTTTTTATTTTGTTCAATTGATTTTTGTAATAAAGTTTTAACACTTTTTTCAAATCCTACATAACTTGCAAGACGCATTTTCAGCATACGATTTACATAAAAATATGTTTTGTCAAATGTCCTCTTCGCAACAAACTCGTTATCGATATCACGACTAATGTCAAGAATACCTATAGCAACATCTGCGTTTGAATTTAGATCTTCGTAGTAGCGATCAACAGATAGACTATTCCAATCCTTCATTTAGCCTACTCCTGTTTGTATAAAAACTTTGCCTTAGTGTATAAAACATATCTCTGGTACGTCTACCTAATTCAAAATGTATAATCATGTGTATTCTTGGCTTATTGCTTTTATTCCAAACACTATGTGGATTACTGATATCCATTAAAAATGCACTGCCTTCGTCTTTAAAAGGAACAATGCCTTTTTCTTTGAATACAAATGTACAATCTTCAGGATTGTTTAAACTGATGTTACAAACACTTAAACGCTTTTCTTCGTCTGGTCTGTCTTGATGTGGAAGAATATACCCGCCTGGTTCAAGTAACATAAACCTTACACGATTTAAAAACTCTGCAGGCCATACATCTGTTAAAAACTTTTTAGTTACAGGACATTCGTCTGCTACCCAAGTCCAGTCTAATTGTTTTAGAACTTCGTCACGTTCACCGTATTGTCCAAGACTTTGTGTATCTTCATTAAGTCCGTGTAATGTTAGACTTTTCCAACCTTTGCCGTAACTATCTTCTCTGTGCGAATGAAACTTATCAGCAAGTGCTTCTGCTTCTTTGTGCATTTCTTTCCAAGGTTGATTATCTAAAGCACTAATATGAAAATAACCCCAACCACTTTCCATTACTAACCACTTAGGATCAAATGTATCTGGGTATTTTTCTTGGATTACTTTACCGTGTTCCGAATGAAATTTCTCTAATTCTTGCATATCAGTATTTATGTGCCAGGTACCATTATGTACTCTGATAATGATGTTAAATACAAGTATGCAATTTTTGTCTAAAAATAATCTTAAAACAATAGTAGTTGACTTTACAAGTCATTGTAATGCTATGTGTGGTAATTGTTCACGCAATATTGATGGCACTACTGTTAATCCACATATGCCTTTAGGACATATGGATATAGATACTTTTAAGAATATTGTAGACAATGCAAAAGGTGTAGAAGAAATTATTTTTAATGGAGCATATGGTGATCCATTGATGAATCCAAATTTACCATTTGCACTACAATACGCAAGAAAATTAAAATGCAAAATTATGATACACACCAATGGTGGTATCGGCAAACCAAACCTATATAGAATGATTGCACAGGAACTTAGACATTTTCCACAAGGTGTCATTACGTTTAGCATTGACGGATTAGAAGATACTAATCATTTATATAGACGTCATGTTGTTTGGAAAAATGTAATGGACAATGCAAAGGCATTTATAGATTCTGGCGGATTAGCAAGATGGCGTATGCTTGTGTTTGATCATAACAAACATCAAATAGAACAGTGTGAACAACTAAGCAAAGACATGGGATTTGTAGTTTTTGATATTAATGGCGGCTATACATTTACTGCTATGGACAGTATTGTAAGCGAAGCAGTAGAAAAATTTAAAGCAACTAAAAAAGAACAAGCACGTACTGTAAAATACGATAAGAAACACTTAGGCAACGTAGAACGTTTAGAAAAAGTATTAGAAGTAGGATTAGAAAAAGGTTGTATAAATTGCAAGTGGCAACGCAAACAAAAAATACAAATTAGTCATACAGGAGAAGTATTTCCTTGTTGCTATTTGTTAAGCGATCGCTATGCTAAAAATCCAGATAGTCCTTATGCAAAAGAATGTAATAGTATTACATGGCCTAATGTAAATGATATGAGTTTACAACAAATAATTGAAAGCGATATATTAACACAACCTAAAGAAAATAGATTTAAAATTTGTGAGGTAACCTGCGGTGAAGTGTAAATATTTAGATCATCAAGTTTGTATTAGAACATCTGGCGAGTTTCGTTTGTGTTGTATTAGTCGAGAGCCGACAAACAAAGAAAATATTCAAACACACACAATAGAAGAATGGCGTAACAGCAAAGTATTTAAAGACGCAGTACAAAAATTTGAAAACAACGAATTCCCCGATGCTTGTAAAAAATGTGAGATACAAGAAGCATCAGGACAAGGCAGTCAACGTACTAAACCAAGACCTTATGGTCCGGGTATAAGTCATCTGGATTTACGCTTTGGTAGTAATTGTAACCTAAAGTGTACTATGTGTTATCCTGCAACGTCAAGCAGTGTTAATCAAGATCATAAAGAATTACTTGCAAAGGGAATAGAGTCACCTTGGGGCAATGAACAATTTCCTAACTATGATTGGTATACAGAAGAACGTGGTGACTATCTTGCAAGTTTGCCTGAATTAAGAGAAGTATACTTAACAGGTGGCGAACCTATGATGGTTAGAGGTTTACACAAGTTTCTTAAAAAGTTAGATAATAGTGTTGAAATACGTTTTAACACCAATGCCACTATCATTAATCCTAATGTATATGAAGAACTAAAACGCTTTGATACTGTTAATATGTGTTTTTCAATTGACGGTATAGGCAAAGTAAATGATTATATACGTTGGGGTAGTGATTGGAAAACTATAGAAACAAATATGTTACGTTGGGCAGAATTTGTAAAATACAAAAGTTTAGGTCCTACAATACAAATTATGAACTTACACGATTATAATAATATTGTAGGTTGGGCAAAAACAAACGACTTTGATGTATTTGATAATTTACTTTTTCATCCTACATACTTTGATAGTAAAAATGCTCCTGATAGTATCAAAAAGTTTGCACCTGAAAAATTTAAATATTGGGTTGAACAAGAAAGAGATGAAGTACAATATAATGCATTTTTAAAATGGATTGAAACGTTTGATAAATTACGTGGATGTAAAATACAAGACTACATACCAGAAGTAGCAGAAGCATATGGAATTAATTAAAACAAATAAAGAAAAACATAGACGTGTTTATAAAGGGAATGGCTTTTATAGAAAAGAATGGCTCTTTGAAAATCGTGACTATTACGAAGAACATTTAGAAATAATGGAAGAAATACGTCCGGGGTATATATTGAACAGCGGGTGTTCTGATGGAAAAATGTTTGTTGATATAAAAGAAATTCCTGGAATACCAGCAAACACATTTGAACACACTGATGAGTTTATAACAAAGATTTATAATTTTTGTTTAGAAAACATTGAGGAAACGCAACCTTATGCACACGGAGACTGGGTTTTAAGTAATATTATTATAGATGGCGATAACATGGAAATGGTAGATTGGGATAACGTAGGAGTGTATCAACCTACTGTTATAATAGATAAGTTACACAGTGACTTACGGTCAGCCTTTGGAAAGAAATTCGATGAAGTATTATCAAAAAATTAATATTGATTATAACAAACAGCAGTTATTAGATATTGCCGACAAGTATATACATTTAGCAAAAGATGGCTTTACTGATGCAAAAGGAAATTACATTAAGTATTCTACTATTGCTGAACAAAATCATATTAAATCTTATAGCACAAAAAGTCTTTACTTTAAAGACATACCTGAAAGTTTTAAAGAGTGGAAAATTTTTAAAGATCTATCTGCAATCTTTAACAGGAGTCTTGACGACATTTATAACTGTGCCCAATATTTTATTATTGAAGGTGCGTTATCTCCTCACATTGATAAAAGAAGTGCCGCATTTACTATTCCATTAAAAGGAGTAGATACTCCGGTAGTTTGGTACGATAGTAATGATAATGTTTTAGATACGTATTTGTATGAAGGACCGACACTAATTGATACAGGAACCAAACACGGAGCAATTGATAATCAAGAAGAAAGACTCCATTTTCAAATCGGTGGGTTTACAGAACCATTTTCCAAAATAGTGGAGAAATTGTAATGAAATGTTACGCACCTTGGCACAGTATTTTGGTACGTTTTAATGGGGATATTGTACCCGACGGAGTATATACAAATCGCTATGGCAACGTGCTTAAATCGTCTTTAAACACCGTCTTAAACAGCATTACAGCGTCATACACAAAGGATAGTATCCGTAATGGAGTGTTACCGCCAGAGTGTAAACAATGTGCTTTAAAAGAAGCCGCAGTAGGTCATAGTAGAAGATTATTTTTCCGTGATATTTTGAATCCAATGCTTGAAGGAACCAATTACAACTATACCAAAAACTTCCACGATATCATGTTTTTGGAATTTAATATGAGCAATATATGTAATTTGAAATGCCGTATGTGTGATGGTATAAATTCAAGTGCTTGGGTAAAGGACGATCTAAAACTTGCAGAAAACGGTAATCCATATTTTCGTAGAATTAATGATCCAGAATTTGGTTACACTAACAAGAGCGAACAAATTATAGAACGATTGTTTGAAGATCCTACACCTTTTATGAATTTGCGTTACCTAAGTATTAAGGGTGGTGAACCTTATATGGAACCTGCAAACAAGACTATCCTTAAAAAGTTTATTGACTTAGGTATTGCTAAGAATGTTACACTTGATTGGACTACCAATGGCACTATTGTAGACGAGGAAGTTCACGAACTTGCAAAACAGTATGGACATACAAAATGGACTGTAAGTGTTGAAGGAACAGACGGATTGTACGAATACATTAGGGGTGGCAAGAACTTTACGTTTGCACAACTAAATGAAAATTTAAAACACTATAACTTTGATAGGGTAATTATTGCTGTCACTGTTATGGCATATAATATTGCACATTTAGGCAAAATACAAAATTGGTATGACAATGTCAAACAAGACCACTGGAGTATCTACTTTAATAATGTTGTAGCACAACCAGCATACTTAAATCCAAGAATACTTCCTAATAATATACTACAAAACATAGACTATAAATTACCTAATGTAAATTATACCCAAGACGATTTTTTAGGTAAGCACGTTAATAAGTTTGTAAACTTTACACGTGATTTAGATCGTATTAGAAATACTAACGTTCTTGATTACTGTCCAGAACTTACTGACCTCTTTGAATCGGATCAACAGCAAGGTAATGAAAGTTCATAGAACGGGGACTATCAATTACCCATTTAATAAGTTTACCTGCTTCTTCTAAACTAATTTTATTTTTGCTATCACGTTGTTCTTGTGTTTTTGATCGAAGTTGACCAAATGCAATGTTGCTTACTCTGATAGGAGTATTCCCCCAACAAGCAATTTGAGATTTTTCTTTGCTTATAAAATCTAACTGTTTTTTATTTTTAAGATAGTCTTCTGGTCCGTTATTCCAATATGCACTTGTACTGCTTATATTAATGATGTGTCCTTCTTTAAATTTATCATACACAGCATTAAACATTTCAACTTGTTCGCCATTAGGACCATATTGGCTGTTTACAAACACATCATAGTCCTTAGCATATTCGGCTACTTTGTTGTAGTTAGTTAGATCCCAACCGTTCCAACGTCCTATAAATTCTACAAAGTTGTAATTGTATGCTTCGTAGATTCCTTTACATAATCCTTGATAGTTTGGATTTCCTGTTACAAGTATTCTCATTGTTCTTTCCTAATGTATATGTCACTCAAACAACTACATATTTCCTTTCCGCATACAAGTTCTTTTTTAGGCAATTTATATCTTTCAAGATTGCCCAGAGCACCTCCATACTGACAATCTGCTCTATACAGATTTCCCCACATATCAATATTTACGCCGTCTATGCCTGCCCAACATTTCCAACCCGAAAATTTATTTTTTCCTTGCAGGATAATTTCATTGCCATCAATTTCTTTTTCATCTAACAGTAATTCTCCTCTGTGTAGATTGCTCCAATCAAAATCACGCTGGTACTGCCAATTAGCAATGATGTCTTTTTGTTCCTGTGTGTAGGTTGATACTTCGTTAGTAGCAAAATCCTGACTTGTTTTATCTACAATAACTTTAGGATTGACTGTTAAGTTCACACTACCGCTGTATAATTGCTCTGCTACTGTACACATATCATCAAATTTATCCGGTACCATCATAAGATTAACTGCTACAGGGCATTCAACATTATTTGCAACGTCAATGAAATGATCTACATCTGCATACTGCGGATGATATGAAATCATAAAACCGTCTGTGTACTTACTAATTTCTTTGAAGTATTTTACACGTTGACTGCCGTTGGTTACAAAACTAAAATAGTGTCCTTGCTTTTTAACAAGTTTTGCAAGGTCTAAAAAATGTTTCCAATATGTAGGTTCACCACCACTTAGTCTATAACAAATAGTTTTGTTTAATTTTAAATTCTCAACAAAATGTTTTACAGTTTCCCATCGAGGTTGTCCAGTGCTTCCATTGTGTAATATATCAGGGCAGTACTCACAACGATAGTTACACTTGTTAGACAACGTCCAACTTACAAGAAACCAGTCATTCATTTGTTTATCTTTGTAATCTAATTTCATAAGTATGCTTCAATCATATTTTTACTAAACACAGGAATATCATTTGGATCTCTTGCAATGTCCATTAATAAAACTACCCTTGTGTCGTTGCCTCTATTGTATGCTGTATGCTCAATAGTATCGTCAAATAAAAATCCTTGTCCTCTTTTCCATTCGTATTTTTTATCACCTACAATTAATGCACTGTCTTTTGCTTCGTGAATACAAATATGTGCTTTGTAAATTTTTTCTGCAAATCCTCTATGTCCTTTGTGTGGCGTAATTTCTACACCCGGTTTAAGTATAGAAAAAATTGCACTCACAACTATATCTTGATTAAGTAAATCGTTTATAGGTGTGTCAAATCCTAACTGTCTATGTACTTTTCCGTCTTGTTCATAGGTTGCTTTTAATCCTATTTGTAGCCAATCGCCGTTATATATTTTTCCGTCAGGATAGTGTTTGCTATTATTCACAAGTTGATTATATGTCTTTTCAACATCATCAAACCTCTCTACAAAACTATCTACTATTTTAGTCGTCCAAATCCCCATTGTCTTTCCTCACACCACCAACAGTTTCCGCAATGCTCCATTCCCGGATCGGGTGCTTCGTAGTCAGATGGATAATATTCACAACTAAAAGTTAAAGGAAATAAATCATTTAACAAATTTAGTTTTTTATATATTTTTGCAATAGTCTGTTTATTATGTATTCTCCAAGGTGTGTATAACCAAGGATAACCTTGTTCTGTTGCGTTAATTAATTCATCTTCTTCTCTGGGTGCATCTCTTGATTTATCTCTTGGAGAATATTTATTATTCATCTTATCTAAGATATCTTTAGGAGGATTGGCTGTTACTCCTATTTGTGCAATATTGATGTCAACGCCAACCTGTTTAATCATATCCCCTAAAACTTTTGCTCCGTTTGGCTTATTTCCTTCCATATGTACAATATGATGTATTACATTATGTTTGTTTGTTAACTTTACACACTTGTTTAGTACAGCAGTTACCGCAGTAATATTTTTTAATTCTAACGGGTTATTAGCAAGAGTAAAAACGTGTATTGGATCATCACTGTGTAACAATGTTAGATATAACATTAAAGAACTGTCAGCGCCGCCACTGCACATTAGCCCAAGAGGTCCTGGATAAATGTTAAACCATACATCATTGTATGCAGTAGGCAATCCATTTTCGGGTGGTTGTAATACTTGAATACGTTTTATTGGCTCCATATGTAATCGCCCCCTATAGTAACATTAGAAATATTTTTATTTTCCAAACAAAATAAAATAGCATCAGCAACTTCACTGACTGGAAGTTTTTTTTCATCTACATTTTCTACCAATGGAGTATCCATCCAACCCATTTTTACATTTAATATTCTACAATTTTTTTTGATGTGTTGTAATCTTGTACAAGCATCATCTAATGCTTTTTTATGAATAGGATAAAAATCAACTTCTTTAAAATATTTCATACTTGCAACATCTGATGCAACACTTCCTATATTAATAATAGTTTTGTTTGTCCATTGCCATTCGTCAAAAAACTTTTCTAATAAATTAACTTGGTGAAAACCGGAGTAAGCATTATTAATAAACACATCACAATTTAATGCTGTACTAATCCACGGATCTGGATTAGCAATATCGTGATGACTTCCTATATCAAAACCAGTACTATTAGGTATTCTATTATACAACTCTTTTCCAAGTCCAGATAAATGACCTGTGATTGCTATTCTTTCCATCGTTCGTCCAATTGTTTTAATGTTTCGGGTAGTGCTTCGAAATATTCTTCATCTGCATTTAAAGGCAAAATAAATCTAAATTTAAATGTATTCTTACTAAGAAGAAATACTGTACCGTAATTGCCAACTATTTCAAAACCTGCATCTACAAAATAATTTTTTGCTGTTTGTACTATAGTATGAACATTATCCATATACTTGTTTTCTTCAAGCACTTTGATGTACTCAAGCATACTTAATATACCCGACAAACAAAAACTATATGTATGTCCATGCATCCAAACGCTATCATGTAACTGTTCATTTACTTTTTGATTATACAAACTAACACTCAAAGGAAAAAATCCTCCGGTGATAGATTTTCCCATTACAAAGATATCCGGAACCACTGGTAGTTTACTAAAACCAAAGAAGTTTCCTGTTTTGCCACCACCCATAAAAATATCATCTATGATTACTAATACGTCATATTTTTTTTGAATTTGATTAATTTTTTCCCATACATCATAACCATATGGCCCTACAGTTTGATAATGTGGACAAGTTTCTACGACAATACACGCAACTTGGTTCCAGTCTACTTCTTCGTGCATATCAGGAGATATTTTAATAACATCTTGATAAGGGTTCATTCCGTGATAGGCTCTTTCTAATCCTACATCTCCACAAGAAAGAGATAACAGTGTTACACCATGATAAGCATCTGTAAAACTTACAATTTTCTTTTTGTTGTTTTTCTTTTTTTCATGATAAGCAAACGCAAGTTTTATAGCAACTTCAATACCATCACTACCTGATAATGTATATACAGATCTATAACCGTTACTCATTTCATAAAGTTTATTCGACAGTTCTATAGCCGGACTGTTAAGTGTTGGTTCAAATGCTTTAAATGCATTGTCACCTATTTCTGGTTTGTACTTCTTTAAATTTTCACATACAGAATCTATAATACCGTGATCGTCATATCCTAAAGGATATGCTGTATAATGTAACATAGGATCTACAATCCTTACACCGTTACGATAGATACCAAATTTCCAATGTTGGGTATCAACATTAACGTTTTGCTGTTCACCTAATATTAAACCTTTGTGCATTAGATATATTCTCCTAACTCCGGAAATGTTTTTCTAAAGTCTGTTCCTCTGGACTTGTCAAGTGTTTCTAAATAGTCTTTTAGTTGTGGCAATTTATTTGTCCAATCTTCGGCCATCATATAATCGATTAGTCCTAACCATCTGGTTTTACCCATAGGACTTCTATTCCAGTCAGTGTTAAACTTTTGTCTTTCGACGAATGTTTCTATTTGTGATTTTGTAAATTCTTTTAATTCTTTTGGCAACACTCTTACATTTAGATAACTTGGAAAGTAAACAAGGTGTGTACTAATAAGTCCTCCACCAAAAGGCATATTGTTTACTTTACTAAACTGTTGACTTGCCTTCCATTCTGCTAATTCTCCAAGATATGGTGCGTTTAATAACTGTACTGCCGAAGCAATATTAATTCTTGTGTTAGTGCCGCTGTCATCTAAAATTCTTAAATTGTTTTCTATTTCTTTCCATTGGCTGGGATAACGAATATAGTCATTCTTATCACCATATGCATCAATACTAAAGTTAAATGTTACTTCTTTAAAATGCGACCATAGTACAAACAGTTTATCTTTTAACACAGTTCCATTTGAATTATATCTTATACAGCAATCTTTTGCATAACCTTCATCAACCATAAACTGTAAAATATTATAGTGTTCAGGAATCATTAAAGGTTCACCGCCTGCAAAATATAATTCTTTTATATACTTTGCTTGATCTTTCATACTGTCTAAGAATGTGCCTTTTTTATACCATGTGTAATCAAAGTTTTCGTCCCAACTTTGATCACGTTTTAGATCTTCATTTGTATATTTAGGATACAGTAACTTCCATTCTTTAATCCAACTTGAACTGTCATGGGGCGAACACATTGTACATTTTAAATTACACATATTGCCTAAACGTAGATCAAAGTATGGAATATCAACAGGTATGTTTCCTTGCTCATCAGTTTTTGCTACAATACTATCAATGTCTAATCGTTGTTTCCATACTTCTGTTTCCCATTGACGTTTACTAACAATACCTTTTGATTCTTCGTAAAAACATTTACGACAACTTTCTGGTATTTCATCATTAAGCATTTGTAGTCTTGTTCTACGCATATGTTCGCTGTTCCATACTTGTTCAATAGTATGATCACGCAAGTTCATTGCAACACCATCTTGCTTTACAAGTCCTGCTGTTTTGTCATCTTCTTTGCCTGCACCAGAAGCATTTGCTGTACAGCAAACACGAACGTCACCGTTTGGTCTGGTTGCTAAGTGTATCCAAGGCAAAGGACAAAATGTTTTACTCATGCTCTATCCTTTCAAACTGTTTGTTTAGTTTGTCAAAACTTCCGCATTGCTTAGAACATTCAAGCATACCACAGGTGGTCCATGTCTTTTCAATGTCACGGAAAAAGTTTGAATCAAATATTTCTTGCATAGTATTACTATGCAAATTAGGATATTTTTTAATTTTAACCATGTAATCTAATCTACTGTAACTGTGCTGTGGTAACCATTCTAAGTCTAACCAACAGCAAGGACTTACATTACCGTTTGCACTAATATACATTTGATTATCATTTTTTGCTTTACAACTAATTGTTGGCATTTTTTCTTTTTGTGCTTCTTTGGCTGGCTTAATCATATCTCGACTTTTTTTAGAAGGAAATAGAGTATGTGTAATATTATAGTCATCATCTAACACATCAAATCTACCATCTTTGAATCTTGTTGTATGTTTGATACTAAAGCCTTTGAACCCCAACTCTTTACTCATTTGTTCACAAGTTTCTACTTGATCTTCGTTGTGTTCAAACACTAACATATCCCAACGTGCATCTCCACCTGCATGAATAAAGTGTGTAGCATTGTTTATAATCTTATCCCAGTCAGTGTTTACTCTGTACAATGCATGAGTATCTTTTAAACCATCAATACCAAATACAACTTTTACATTTAGTTTAGCAAGGTCTTGCCACCACTCTTTTGATCTTCCACTTCCATTTGTATGCATTTGTAAAGTCATACCTTGATTTGTTTCACGCAAGTATCTAAAAATTTCAAGTGTATCTTTTGCAACAATAGGATCACCCAAGTTACCACACATATTAAGAAATTTTAACTGGCGTACAAAATCTCTCGGAAACCAATTTACAAAAGTTCCTACATCTATTTCTTCTAAATCAATACTATCTAATAATGGACCGCCATGGATACGTCTTGGGCACATTGGACAACGTGCTTGACATTTTGATGTTACTTCTAAATGGATCGAAGTTATGTCTTTATATTCGTACATTACTTTTGATTTAACCTTTCTAAGGTGTGTTTAATAGTTTCGTCATTAAGTTCAACATTAACTACCATCCAGTAACTATCAGTAAAACTACTATTAAACAGATAATGCATACGTTGGGTATCTAAGAAATACATTCTACCCGGTTCCCAATGAAGTGTTTTATCTTCATAAACAAAATTAAAAGAAGGTGGATTAACATTACGCAAAGGCATTATTAATCTAAAATTATCAGGCATACCTGTATGATAATTCCAATCTCTGTGTGGAGGGAAAAATCCGCCTGGTCCGAATTTTAAAAAATGTGTTCTATAATAATAACTATCCCAAGGTTTTAGTATATCATATATTTGTTTATTGAGAACAGGTGTTGGTGTTTTGAAATCTTCTTCTTTATAATTTGTGTTATTTTCTTTGTTGTATTCATACAAACTATCTAAATCAGGAACACCAGATAAGCCTCCATCAAGACTTGTAATACTAAGACCCCATCTGTTTACATCTTTA
>Ga0222718_10001556_pt1 | contig 21595 bp, 19 predicted proteins | sample C33_27DmetaG_FD_165045 | JGI IMG/M metagenome (GOLD analysis project Ga0222718, IMG submission 165045) | Estuarine water microbial communities from San Francisco Bay, California, United States - C33_27D | ecosystem: Environmental > Aquatic > Marine > Unclassified | place: USA: California...
TATGGTTGATTTCTTTCTATTACTGCTTTTACCTGGTGCAGGAGATGAGCTACAAGGAATTAAACGAGGCATTGTTGAAATGGCAGATATGATCGCTATTAATAAGTCGGATGCGAGTCCAAAACTTGCAAAAGAGGCCAAACAGCATTACAAAAATGCGCTCCATCTAATGCAGAGCACACGAGCAGAATGGGGCGTACGTGTAGAAATGATAGATTCGTTGAGTGGCACTAATATGGACCTGATTTACGATCAAATTCAGTCTTTCGTTTCTATTCAAAAAGCAAACGGGCTCTTCGAGTCGGGCAGAAAAGAACAATCGGTTTTATGGTTAAACCAGCATATTGATCATGTCTTCCGAATACTCATGAAAAACAATGACAGAATTCAAGAGAGACTGAACGCATACCAAGACAAGGTGTCTCAAAATAGCCAATCACCCCGATCAGCTGCTCAGCAATTTATTAAAGAGTTGATTAAGCTAGACTAAGAAAAGAAGAGGTCTTTGAAAGTCGAAACATAGTTGTCTTGCAGAGAATCCCAATCCACTTCCTTGCCTAATTCCTGTTGCATTGATGTTACCGATTTGTCTGAGATGCCGCATGGAACAATATGATTAAAGTAGGTAAGATCTGTATTGACATTGAGGGCAAAACCATGCATAGTAATACCTCTTGAAACCTTAATACCAATGGCACCAATTTTTCGTGGTGGTCCATCAACCAACCATATCCCTGTCAAACCGTCAATTCTTTTGGTATGAATGTTATATGATGATAAAGTCGTTATTATGCTTTGTTCTAGTAGGTCAACATATTTTTTGACTCCCATGTTTAAACCATGAAGGTCAAGAATTGGGTAGCCTACCAGTTGGCCGGGTCCATGATAGGTAATATCACCACCGCGTTCAATTTGAAACTTTTGGGCATTAATGGATGCTAAAAATGCATCGCTAATTAGCAGATTGTCTTGGTTTGCGCTTTTGCCAAAGGTGTAGACGTGATTGTGTTCACAAAGGAATAACGTGTCTTTGGCTTCGTCAGCTTGTCGTGATGATACTTGCTTTTTTTGCAATTCCCATGCAGTGGCATAGTCGATAAGCCCTAATCGCTCTATTGTTAACCTATCTGTTGATTGATCCATTTTACGATAATACTTAGCCCTAGAACCAAAAATATATAAACGGCTATTTTGCCAATGTAATCTCCTGTTTTACTGTAGAAGGTTTCGTACGTCAATTTTGGGGCTTTTACCTGAAGATAACCTTGTTTCCAATAACCAAGTTGCTTTAAGACCTTACCGTTGTCGTCGATAACGCAACTTATGCCAGTATTTGCACTTCTGATAACATACCTTCTATATTCAATGGCACGTAATCGTGCATAGTGCATATGCTGTTTGTGTCCAGGGGTGTTGCCCCACCATCCGTCGTTCGTTATTACCGCAAGAATGTCTGCTTTTTGGTGTACAAATTCTCCAACGTAATCTCCGAATACTGATTCGTAACAAATGAGCGGTGCTATAGATAGTTGTGCATTTTTGGCTAACGTATAGTGGAAGGTTTTGGCCGAACGGTCTTTCCCTAGATTGCCAGATACCCCGCCTAAGTTTAGATCTAGTATGTTGTCGAACTTTCTAAATACATATGGAAAGGGTAGGCTTTCTACTCCAGGAACAAGTTTAGATTTATGGTATGTTGCGGTGCTGCCATCTGCGTCAATTTGAAGCGCAGTGTTGTAGGAATCGTAATATTTGTCGGCAGGTTCGTAATATCGGGGATAGGGCGGGAGCTCTTCTCCGTCTTCATAGAATCGATGTGTGGAGGCTCCAACAAGAATGCCAACACCCGGATGATCTATTAAAAAAGACTTAAGCCTGCGCACGCCATAATCTTGACTGATGAATTTTTCATTCATATTGCCTACCAAGGCAGTTTCTGGAAGGATAATTAATTTGGTATTCTCCGTGATGCCAGATTTGCATAGAGAAATAAAGGTGTCTATTTGTGCACGTTTGGTGCCAGGTTCAAATTTTAGATATGGATCAATGTTTGGTTGAATGACAAGAATCTCATTTGACGTGAAACAGAACGATTGATTGTTTTTTAAGTACGATGACCATAGGATAGGAGCGACTATCAAAATAGCAATTGCTGCGGTGGTCAACTTCCTATACTTGCTAAACGAATTGTATATAAATGCATTAACGCTCAGTATCCATAAACTACCACCAAGAGCGCCAGTATATTCATACCATTGAACAAGATTTGGAGAAGTGGCAAAACCATTGCCAAGCGTCAACCAAGGATAGGCCAAACCCCAACGAAAGTGCATGTACTCAAATGTTAGCCAGCTTACAATGAAGAAAAATAGTGCACGTCCTTGACCAATGAACCGTTTTGTGATTCTGTACAATACAAATGGAATTAACATAAGTAGGGTGTTGGCGATCAACATAAAAACAGCACCTCCAGGTGAGGCATTCCATACCCACCATGTAGAAAGGAGGTTAAAGGTGAACAAGCCTAAATATGTGTATAAACCATAAAACTTACCTCTTCCTTTTTCGCTAAAAAAGGTTTCTAAATAGAGAAAAGGTATAAGACCAATAAAAAATAAAAATGGTAAAGTATTTGGCGGCCAACCTAGAGAGAGCAAACAACCACCTAATAAGGCTATCGCGATATAGATTAATCGTTTTTTCATGACTTACCAGCTAGGCAAACGACAAATTCCCCTTTTATAGGCTGTTGTTGTATAAGGTGTTGAACTTCTTCGATAGTACCTCGGTAATGCGTTTCATGCAACTTAGATATTTCTCTTGATACGCTTACTTCTCTTGTCAAACCAAAAACTTCTCCAAGTTGGTCAAGCATTTTAACGATGCGGTGGGGGCTTTCATAAAAAACGATCGTACGTTCTTCATCAACCAAGTTAAGCAATCGCTTTTGTCGTCCCTTTTTGTGAGGAAGGAAGCCTTCAAACAAAAACCGATCACAGGGTAAACCCGATACAACAAGTGCCGGAATTAAGGCTGTTGGTCCTGGTAAACATTCAACTTCGAACTGATTGGCAATGGCTTCTCTCACAAGTAAATAACCCGGGTCAGATATTCCAGGGGTGCCAGCATCTGAGCAATAACAAATATGATTTCCTTCTGCCAATAACCTCATTACATAAGGCAATTTCGCATGTTCATTATTCTGATGAAAGGACTCTATTTTGGTATTGATTTCAAAATGATTCAGCAATTTTTTTGTTTGCCTAGTGTCTTCCGCGAGTATGAGACCACACATTTTTAAATTATTGATCATCCGAATACTCATGTCTTCGAGATTGCCAATGGGTGTGGGAACTAATGTGATCTTGCTTTCAGCTGTCATTGTGTGCGGCAAAGGTATTGATTTGAATCTGAGAAAAGGGCAAAAAAAAAGGCTCCGAATTCGGAGCCTTTTTTATATTATTTTAAATATTATTCAATTGTCATGTCAACGTGGATACCAGTGATCACGTCAGTTTTGCCTCTAGCAACGAAGATAACAACGTCTAAGTCTTCAGCAACTACTGCACCACCACCTGGAGGGATAACAGCACCATTGTAGTCAGTAGGAACATCATAAGTTACTGTTTCAGTGTACCACTTGCCTTCTGCAGTGTTTTCTGAAGGTACTTCATGACCCCAAGGACCAGTTAAGAAGTCTCTCATAACGTGCTTGTGCGTGTAGTCGTCTCCACCACCACTTTGCTTAGCTTTCATTCCACTTTGTAATAAAGCGATGTTAACTCTGTTTTCGTTAGCAGACTCATCACCCGTGTAATACACTTCGTAAGTTACTGTTAATTCAGACTTAGCTGAATTAAAAACAGCTTTTGCACCAATGTTAACTGGAGACTCATCTGCCATAACAGTAGCAGCAGTTTCAGCCCAGTAACCACGGCTCATTGCTAAACCAGTTCCTTTGTTTTGTGCTTTTCCTGGGAAGTACTGTCTGTTCATAGTACCAGCTGGGTAACCAGCAACACCACTTTGGTCAACCAAAGCTTGTCCGTAAGAACTTGTGAAGTTAGCCCATCCTGCAGCAGGAGCAGCATAACCACCAGCATTAACACCAATAACTACAACTCTATCAGGGTTGTTTAATAAAAGGTCATTTGCAATTCTGTGACCATCAGGACAGTAACCACATCTAACACCAGTAAAATCTTCAAGAACAGCGTTTCTGTTTGACTTCTCCATAGAGGCCATCGTTGGATTGTTCGATGATGTACCAGGAGTAGTACCAGTTGTTCCGTCGTCTGAACAGCCAAACATTACCATGCTGGCTAAGACGCTAAGTAAAAAAATCTTTTTCATATTCTATTTTAAATGTATAAAACTCAATTGGGTTCGAATTTGATTTTAAATATTCACAAAAACAAGTAAAAGCACTTGATATTAGGCATTTGAAGCCATAACACTGTCAAATTCTAATGACAGAAATTTGGCAGTATGTCCTTTTCCTAGCTCAACAACCTTTTCTGGACTGCCTTCAACTATAATGGTACCACCACCTTTACCACCTTCAGGGCCTAAGTCAATAATATGATCAGCAACTTTAATTACATCCATATTATGTTCTACTACAAGTACGGTATTGCCAAGGTCAGCAAGATTTTGCAGTACCTCCAATAAAACACTAATGTCTTCAAAATGCAGACCGGTTGTAGGTTCGTCTAATATGTAAAACGTATTGCCAGTAGATATTTTACTGAGCTCGCTTGAAAGCTTAACGCGCTGCGCTTCTCCCCCAGAAATTGTTGTGCTACTTTGGCCCAAGGTGATATACCCTAAACCTACGTCCTTTAACGCTTTAATTTTTCTATAAATAGAAGGGATGTTCTCGAAGAATTTAGTTGCTTCTTCAACGCTCATGTCCAAAACATCACTTATAGACTTGCCACGATAACGGATTTCAAGCGTATCGCGGTTGTATCGTTTACCTAAACACGTTTCACATTCGACCTCTACATCCGGAAGGAAATTCATTTCAATAACTCGTCGTCCGCCACCTTTACATGTTTCGCAACGTCCACCTTTTACATTAAAAGAAAACCGGCCAGGTTTGTACCCACGGATTTTTGCCTCTGGCAATTCACTAAATAGATTTCTGATGTCTGTAAAGAAACCAACATAGGTAGCAGGGTTGGAGCGAGGAGATCGGCCAATTGGTGATTGGTCAATCTTAATGACCTTATCGATACTCTTAATCCCAGTTATTTTTTCGAAGGCTAAAGGTTTCCTGCGCGAGTTGTAAATGAATTCGGATAGAATTGGATGTAACGTTTCATTTACCAACGTACTTTTTCCACTACCAGAAACACCAGTCACACATATAAACTTTCCTAGAGGGAATGATACAGATACATTTTTAAGATTATTTCCATTACAACCAGTCAGCGTAATTTTTTTCCCGTTACCTCGACGACGTTTTGCAGGAATTTTAATCTCTTTTGCTCCACTTAAGTAATCAGAAGTCAACGTATGTGACCCCTTAATGGATTGCCATGGCCCAGAGGCAATGATTTGACCGCCAAACTTTCCGGCTTTTGGTCCAATATCTACGACGAAGTCGCTTTCAAGAATCATGTCTTTGTCGTGCTCTACAACAATAACCGAATTCCCAACATCTCGAAGTTTTTGCAGCGACTTGATTAATCGCATATTGTCGCGTTGGTGTAGTCCAATACTTGGCTCGTCTAAAATATATAGAACTTCTTCAAGCTGGGAACCAATTTGTGTGGCAAGTCTAATTCTTTGTGCTTCGCCACCGGAGAGTGTTCTAGCAGGATTGTTAAGGCTTAGATATCCAAGACCAACATTGGTTAAAAAACCTACTCGATTTCGAATCTCTTTGAGAAGTTCTGTTGCAATCACTTTCTGCCTATCCGACAATTGATTGGTCAAATCCGCCAACCATGTCTCAAGTTCAGAAATATTCATCTCACCCAATTCTCCAATATGTCGTTTGGCAATGAAGTAGTGCAAGGCTTCCTTTTTTAGTCTATAACCTTCACAATCCGGACACTTACGCATAATCATAAACTCTTCGGCCCATTGATATAAGCTATCTTGAGACTTTTGCATGTAAGAGTTCTGAACCATCGGAATTAACCCCTTAAAGGTTGTTTCATAGGTTTGTTGACCTCCTCCGGAATACGTGTAGGTGACTTCGAATTTTTCTTCGCTACCATTTAAGATGGTGTCTAACACCTTTCGATCCAGTTTTTCGATGGGATCTGCAAGGCTGAACTTCATCCGCTTGGCCATAGCGCGTAATTGAGTGAAAGTCCAGTTAGACCTAAATTGGCCCAAAGGGGCTATACCGCCTTTGTTGATGCTAAGTTTAGGATTCGGAATAATTAAATCCTCTTCAATATCTGCAATAGTACCAAGACCATTACATTTTGTGCACGCACCGTATGGCGAATTAAAAGAGAATGTATTTGGCTGAGGCTCGTCGTAAGCCAACCCGGATTCAGGGTCCATCAAGTTTTTACTAAAATGATGTGTTTCTTCACTTTCAAAGTCAAACAACATCAAAACACCGTTTCCTGACTTAAGGGCCGATTTGACAGATTCAGAAACTCTAAATCGATTGTCCGACTCCACTTCAATGCGGTCAATAACCAATTCAATGTCGTGCACCTTATATCGGTCTAATTGCATGCCAGGTTCAATCCTAACAATTTCACCATCAACACGCATTTTAGCGTAACCCCGTTTTGCGTATTGTTCAAAAAGGTCTCTGTAATGACCTTTACGCCCTTTTACTATCGGCGCAAGAACAGCTACTTTACTTCCGGCGTATTTTTCTAAGATCAGGTTTATGATTTCATCTTCAGAAAAACGAATCATTGGTTTATTTGTGAGGTAGCTATAGGCGTCTCCCGCACGGGCATACAACAGCCTTAAAAAATCATAGATTTCCGTTATCGTTCCGACCGTTGACCGTGGATTTTTGCTCACGGTTTTTTGTTCGATGGCAATTACCGGACTGAGCCCTTCAATTTTGTCAACGTCAGGGCGCTTCATATCGCCAATAAACTGCCGAGCATAGGCAGAAAAGGTGTCCATGTATCTTCGTTGCCCTTCTGCGAAGATGGTATCGAAAGCCAAAGATGATTTCCCGCTACCGCTTAAGCCTGTAAATACGACTAGTTTACCTCTTGGAATAGTTAGATTGATGTCTTGTAAATTGTGTTCACGAGCACCTATTATCTCAATTGAGCCATGCTCAAATATGTCTTCTTGTTTTGCCAATTTTATAAGTCGGCAAAATTACATCAAATAATGCCTATTTAATCGTGTTCGTTAAATTTGGGGGATAACCAAACTTGATAATGAATACTGTAAAACGCATGCTCTTGTGTATAGTTTTTTGCTATGCCAATTATTTCGCTCAAGCTCAGATAACAAATCACCTTTTTAGCTTCCATTCTGACAGCATTTTTGATGACACCCTCTGGCGTTGTGATACCACCAAATTTGTTCGTGAAGCAGGAAAACTTCGATCGAATAGTTCAGCGATACATGATACATTTCGTGTATCCGTACCGATACAAAAACGCTCATCGGCAGAGTGGTCTATCGAATTGGATTTGGGCATATCAACGTCTTCGGCAAATTACGTCGACGTATATTTCTGGTCAACCTCTGGTTGTTTGTACGACTCACAAAACGCGTACTTTGTTCGTATTGGCGACACCAAAGACGCCCTTGTATTTTACGAGATTTCTAGTGGTCAATCAAGGATTTTGGCATCCAGCATTTCGGGTATAATACACTCATTGTTAGGGCGTTTGGTGCTCACCGTAAATGATGATTCGTTAGGTGCAATTGCCTTTTACGATGACAAAGAAACTCAAGTTTTTTTAGCAGATAGTCTACATCTAAAGTGGAACAACGCTCAAGGTTATATGAGTATTTCAGTCCGACAATCGACGCAAAGCTTTCATAACAAACATTACTTTGATAATTTGTATTACGGACCACCAAGGAAGGACTCACTCACGCCAGAACTACAACTAATTGAAGTGATGGAGGACTCAATTTTGCAGCTACATATCAATGAGCCTGTATTGGATGAAAACGTAGAAACAACAAATTTTAAGTTGGTTTCTGGGAATAGACATCCATCTCAAATCACAGTAGAAAATGATACAATGAAATTGTTTTTTAGTGAGAAATTTGAGACAGGCAGTTATGTTTTACACGTGGCAAACTTGTCTGATTCTTCTGGAAATGTAGCAAAGGATCTAAAAATTCCGTTTAATCATGTCCTTTTTGATTCCGTAGGGAGGCATGATGTCGTGATTTCGGAGATTTATGCAGACTATTCTCCCAGCGTCGGACTTCCAGAAAACGAATACCTAGAATTAACGAACAACAGTAATAAAACATTTGACTTATTGGATTGGGAATTGACAGATGGGAATCGAACCAATTCCTTATCGTCATATGTATTATGGCCCGATTCAACGGTAATTTTATGCGATGCGAAGTTCTCGAATGCCTTTAGCAGGCAAGACAATGTCTTAGGCATTTCTAACTTTATTGGTTTAAACAATACAGGTGATAGTTTGTGGTTAACAGGACCTTCCAAAGTCCCAATTCATGAAGTATTCTATTCTTCAAGCTGGCATCAACCTGTTTGGAAGCAAGAGGGTGGCTGGAGTTTGGAAATGATTGATGTAACACGGCCTTGTAAACAAAGTGAAAATTGGACGTCTAGCGTGCATCGAAACGGGGGAACGCCTGGCCAGATGAATTCCGTTGAAGCGAGATTGGAAGACTGGAAGTCACCTGAAGTTATCCATGTGGAGGCTCAGAAAAACGGATTGGTTGTAACCTTTAATGAGTCAATACATTCTAGCGATGTTGTCATTAATCAAGCTTTCTTAGAAAATTTGTCTGATACGTTAAGTACGGAAGTTGAGAACAATCGCCTGCAGGTCACATTTAAAGAAAAATTAGACACTGGGGTGCTATACACAATCGGGTTGCGTGGGATTCAAGATTGTTTTGGTAATGAAGCGGAGGAAATTATAGTCCCTTTTGGTATTGGGAAAAGTCCAACATTTGGTGATGTTTTACTAACTGAAGTCATGTACGACGTTTCCGAGCATTGTGTTGAGTATGTAGAGTTGTACAACGTTTCAGAGCGGCTGCTGGATTTTAAAGAGCTCAGCTTGGCGGTAAAAGATTCGTCTGGTCATTGGAAGCGGCTTTATCCAATTAAGACGGTAAGCCAAATTTTCCAGAAAGACACATACAAAGTGGTCTGCACGGATAGTTTACGTTTAAAAGACTGCAAGGCCAATGCTATGAATATCGTCCAATCCGACAAGCTGCCAATGCTGGTTAACGAGACTGGAAATATAGGAGTAACCAATAGATATGGTGATGTGCTCGATAGTTTTACGTACGCTGATGCCATGCACTTCCCATTACTCAGCGATACGAAAGATGTAAGTTTAGAACGACTTCAACCACAGCTTTCAGAGAGAACTTGGTTAAGTTCCTCACAACACCACAATTTCGGTACTACTGGGTTTGAAAATTCCCATATAGTAAAAGGAACACCGCGTTTAAACACGTTGACCATTCAAACCGATCCGGTAAGTCCAAACTTTGATGGTTATAATGATCAATTAATTGTTGCGGTAACTGTTTCTAAAGAAAATGTGGCACATCTACGCATTTATGATCTTGCTGGGCGGTTAATCGCATTTCCTGTAAACACCAACCTTATAGCCGGGACAAGCCATTTTGTATGGGACTGTTTAGACGCAAACGGGGGTATTGTGCAGCCTGGAATTTATGTCGCAGATTTTGAGGCTATAGCTCTGGATGGCATAAAGATGCGTGAACGCAGTGTGTTTACCGTAACCTGGTAAACTCGATGCTATTTTAAGCTGATTAGATTGTCAACTCCTAAAGGTTTCTCAACAGTAAAACCTTCTCCATATTCTACCTCTATTGAAGCTCCAAACTCTATAGCCCTGGCCTCGATATATTTGATAAATTTAGATGATGCAATAAGAGTTTCTGGCTCGTCGGAATTTGGGTCATGAAATTGACTTTTGAACGCCTTAATTGACTTTAACTTTGTTTCCCATTCGTTTGAAATGTCAACCACAAAATCAGGTTTTATATAACGAAATTGAATGTAGTGGTAAATGTTTTTTGGTCGCCAAGGCTTCTGAATCACCCCATTATCTTTTGTTTCGATGCGTACTAAACCACTCAAAAAGTTTGCTCGAGAAACAATTTGACTACCTCTTCCGTGATCAGGGTGCCTGTCGGATATGGCATTTACTAAAATGACTTCAGGTTGATATTTACGAATGGCATAAATGATCCGCTTTAAGTTTTCATCAGACTCGGTAAAGAAACCATCCGCCATTTTTAAATTTTCACGTGCAGTTAAACCCATAATGGCTGAAGATGCAGCGGCTTCCTGTTCGCGTATTTCTATGCTACCTCTTGTACCTAAGTCACCTTGAGTTAAGTCTACAATTCCAACTTTTAAACCTTGTTTAATATGTTTGATAAGTGTGCCAGAGCAAGCAAGTTCAGCATCATCTGGGTGTGCTGCGAATGCTAAAATATCTAGTTTTTGATGTGCCATGTTGTTAGAACAAAGCTACTTCATAAAAGTTGACGAAAAAAAGTGAGTGAAAGTGAGCGTCGCGTGATTTTGTATAACTCTATTGAATGATGATTTTCCTACTTGAAACACCACTGGTGTTGTATGCACGTAAGTAATACAAACCTGGTCTTAGGTCTTTTACATCCCATGATATTTCCTCGACACCGGGTAACACACGTAGCTTCTTAACGAGTTGAGCGCTGCTGTTATAAAGCTCTAGTTGTGAGTAATGTTCTAGGTGAACAAACTGCACCAGGTTGTCTTTAACAGGGTTGGGATAAACAAAAAGTGAATCGTAATTCATTGTTCTACTCGTCGACGTGGTAACCCGTTTATGTGCAGCAGTAATGCAGTACCTATTGTTTAATAGCCCGTCGGCTACCTCTAATTTTATGCTGTCCCTGCCACCGTTATATACTAAAACGTCGGTGCAAAAATCAAAAGAGTCGATATCGCCGACGTAATTTATGTCTAAAGTGTCAATGAAAATGATGCTATCGCCTGGTACAACCAGCCTATTGACCTTCTTGAATTTTGGGAAAATATTTCCTCCTCCGAAAACGAACTTTACGCTGTAATTATCTCCTGTTCTTAGGGAGTCAGGGCCAAGGTTAATTAGCGATACTTTTACGACTTCTTTGCTTCTACTTATGAATTTATGGCCATTGCTATGAGAGAATATGTTAGCGCTTATGTCGCACATTCTTCCTTGTCCAAACACATTTAGCATAAGTAATACAGCAACCCCACAAGTGAGTAATCGTCTCATCAGTCTAGAATTATTTTGTGTTTTAGCGTATGTGTTCCAAAATCCACTTGCAAGACATATAACCCAGCTGTAACATCGTTATAGTCAACGCGAACTATATCAGCAGCATGTTTTAAAGACTTCAATGGGACTTCTTGCATAAGCGGATTAAGAAGGGTGATCGATTTGAAATTGTCTACACCTTGCACGAAGAAATAATTTTCCTTTGATGGATTTGGGAAAATTGCCAGTGTCTGCTTTGATAAGTTGTGCGTGTTTGCATTGCCAATGTGATTAAGCACAACACTTGCTTGGTTGTTGTTGCGGTCTTCGGAAAACTCATTAACTAGAGGCAAGTGACCATTATCTGGACCGTAGGCCATTGGCACTTCGACAAAAAACAAGCTAAATTTTTCAGTCGATTTCCCTGAATTAATGGATATAGAGTCGGAAACAATGATGGAATCACCAGGGGCGATGATTTTCCCAATGGGCATTTTTGTTTCAGGTGGTCGAAACTGAAAAGAGTGTCCGGTGTTGTAGGTCAATGTGTCTGTCGGAAATAAAGTGTCCGGGCCTAAGTTGGTGATGCTAAAGGAGTAGTTGAGTGCAACTGGGGAGCTTATGGTTGAGTTTTTTTCTGGAGAAATAATCTGCACAGCCAAATCGGTGTATCGAAATGTTTGGCAATACGTGAAACTAGAAGCGCATATGAGCACTAATGTCAAAATGGTGAGTTTGGTTTTCATAATATCAAATTTAGGCATTAGTTACTAGGGCCAATGGGCCTTACATCACATGTACAACAAACAGAAATAGTTTTAATGATATCTACCGTTGGACAGTTTGCATTCGCATTAGCACATGGCTCCAATTCATATTTTAAGTCAAAATTTATACAGCCACTTGGCACTGGGTTTGGAGCGGTTGGGGAAGCATTTTGTTTTGTGCGTTCATCATCACACCAGCTTACACCATTATCCGTTTGAGGTTGTGGAATAGAAATGTGCTGACCAAAAACAACATCATAATTGTTGTTCGGGTTCCATCCAGAGCCATCAGGGATTGGTCGTCTGGGGGTTAATTGCGGTGAACGGAATCTCCCGCAAAATCCATTTAGGGGTTGATCGATACCTAGATCAAAGTTGTCAAAAGTGAGGCATGGCGCATTATTTGACTTAGGAGCAAAAGCTTCATCGGGTGAAACAAAGTTCAATTTTAATTGATACAAACTTGGGTCAAGTGTACGGCTACCCTTATCACCTGTCCAATGGTACATTGTGATTTCAACAGAGCCGACATAGTCCGAGAAAATAAAGGCATTCTTATTGACAAGCCATTTTTCTTTCCATACGTCTAAGCCATGCACCGCTACCAACATGCCGTAATCTGGATGACGGGAGACATTATATATGTCATCACCTAAGCCCATATGCTCATATTCGTAACCAATGAATTCACCTGTGTTATCATAGAGACGAATTCGGATAAAATCTGGTTGAGCGCCTGCATTTGAGGTATAATCGAAATGAAACTCACCGAGATTAAGGACGTTTAATGTTTTTCCGGTATTGTTTGGAGTTAACGTATGAAAACAGCTAGACAAGCTATAGCCAATTGAGCTAGGTCCTTGCGCTAGCGTCGGTAATGAAGAACAGGCTAGCAATACTATAAAGCCAGTTGTTTTTACAATAAATTGTGATGTGAAAAATTTCATGGTTGTTGGTTTATGAAACAATGATAAACCATGAATTCTCTTGAAATCAAACTAACCTAACCAAGCGTTTTAGGATGTTCTCCTAGCGTTTTTCTATTCCAATTCGTACGCCTTTATTATCATGTCTAACTGGTAGTCCACAATGGGGTCGTACTCCTCTTTGAGACTTGCGTCGTATAATTTTGCAAATGCACTCCAGTAGAAAGTTTCAATACTACCTCGATACCCTTTAAGCAGTTCGTGTGTTGTTTTGCCAGTTTCACGATGAATTAGTTTTATGAGCAATATGCCTTGCGATCTGCTGAAATTCTTCATGGTTTCAATGAACTCGTTCTTTAAAGACTTTTCAGTTTCCTTAATGTATTTCTCCTTTGCTTTTGGATCGCTAATAAGATGCAAGTTGTCTTCCATCATTTGTAACCGGAAGGCAGCAAGTTTGGCATAAGGCATTACTTTTTTAACGTTATACTTTAATTTTCTGTATTCCTTGCGTTGTTCGGGAGTTGTGAAATCTTTCATCACCAGCTCTTCAAAACGGTAAAACATTAAGGTGTCGCCACTAACAGAATCAACAATTATGCGTACCACTTCAATAGAATCTAACCCCAGTTTGTCAACCGATTTAGTTTTAACCGAGTCGGTTTGACCTAAGGCAACCAAAACAGTTAGTGTAAACAAAAAAGAGAATAGGATTTTCTTCATCTTACTTATTATATATCAAATCACGTGCCACTATTATACTAAACGCCATCAGTGCCTTTTATGGTATTTTTTAATTGGATGAACCATTGCTCGAAAGCACTTGGTTGCCTTTTAGGTCCTTTAATGGGGTTTGATACCATACTTGGATTGCTAAAAATCTGAACATACACGTACCCACGTTGATAGGTTTTTGAGGGCCATTGTTGCAAGCGTTTCATGTCTTGGGCGCTAAAATCACCACTGATATTACTAAACAAAGCCAAAGGAGCATTTGTGATGTCCTGGTCATAAAGTAGCTTGTAGTCTTCCCTTTCATCGTTTAGTTTGGTGTGACGACCTGGGTTTCCAAGGGGAGCATAGGAATAAAACGTTGAATTGGAGAAATCTTCCTTGGCTTCTTCAAGCAGAGGGAACACACTTCTATACGAAAGCGTCGCATCTCCCATAATTTTACCTGGATAAAACCAAAAATGCCCACTAACCAAAAGGGCAAATACAATTCCAATTGTTCTTGGTTTGAAATGTGATAACCACGAAACGTTACCCATAATTAAAAAGGGAATACAAGGTAACAAGTATCTATGCATCGGGCCAGTTTTAGTGGTAAATCCAATGGCTAACGCATTGAAAAGAAAAAGAACCATAAACAGTGTAAAAGGGTGGTCCCATTTCCATGCAATCCTTTTTCTGAAAATGGCTAGTACGGGAATCAACCATAGCCCGACTTGTCCGTAATCTACGATACGCCAATCAGCCATAAGTAGGTTAACTATAAAACGTTTGATTCCAGGAAATCCTCTGTGACCGGCATAATCTGGTGAACTCAGATACCATCCTGTAATAGACTGATGGTACATCAACCACGCTATAAAAAGTAGAAAAGGGATGAGTAATACTTGAGTGGCCAATTTAAACCGCTGGGGTATGGAAATAGATTGCGCTTTAAAGAACCACCACAACCAAATGGGTGTAAGATAATACAGCCCTTGGAGGTGTGTTAAAAGCAGTGCACTTGCGAACACAACCTGCTGCCATTTTTTTCCAAATTGTAAACTATACAACAATCCTAATGCAAATAGTGTTAGTGGTAAATGCAAATTTGGGTTTACCACTTGCGACATAAATAACGGCGTTAGTGCCAGTAATCCTGCGCCGAGATATGTTTTGTGGCCATAGCCTAATTTCTTCCCCCAACGGACAAACAAAATCAAAATCAAGAACCCGATAACAAGGTTAAATAAATGACTGACCCAAAGGTCTTTGCCAAATATTTTCCAAAGACCAGCATGCAGTATGGAAAAGGTTAATGGATGACCGGGATCTAAATTGTCAGGATAGGCTATCTGCGTAAAGTCCGAATCATAAATATGATTGCTTGCTCGTGAGATTGTTGATATGGCATCTCCAAAGAATGGGTCGTTCTGGGTAACGAAAAATAGAATTATAAACCCGGTTGAAACAAGGCCCCAAAAAAGTTTGGCATATCGATGCATGGGCAAAGATAAAAATCAACGCGTCTTTATATCTCTATCCGACCTTCAAAAGTTTTTTGCGCTGGACCAATCAGATAAATGTCTGCAAAGCCATCAGGATTAGCGGTAAACTCAACCTTCAGTTCGCCTCCTTCAACCTTTACGTCGGTGCTCATTTTTTCGCCAGTCTTGTTGGTGTTGAAGGCGTCTGCTAAAACGGCTGCTGTAACTCCTGTGCCACAGCTCAACGTTTCGTTTTCTACACCTCTTTCGTAGGTCCGAATTTTTAATGCATTTTGTTCTCTTTCAACAAAATTCACATTGATGCCAGCATCCTTGTACGTGTCGTTGTATCTTATTTTTCTCGCTTCCTCCACAACCTCAATCGTTGACACGTCATCAACAAATTGAATGTAGTGAGGCGAACCGGTATTCAATTCAAAAGCCTTACCATGCGTTTTAATATCAGAGACGTCATGCATCTTTAATGCAACGGTGTTGGTTGAAATACTCGCTTCATGTAATCCGTCGGTTGATAGAAAGATGGTTTCCGCATTAATGAGGTCTAAACTTCTAGCGAAAGCAACCGCACATCTACTCCCATTACCACAGAAGCTCTGACTTCCGTCAGGGTTGAAGTAAATCATATTAAAATCTACGCTGTCGTGTAACTCGATAACAATAACTCCATCTGCACCAATACCAAATTTTCTGTCACACATGGCGGTTATTGGCAAGCTATAAGCGTCAATTTCTCCATGCCGATTGTCGATCATGATAAAATCATTACCAGTGCCTTGGTATTTTTCAAATTGTATTTGCACTTTCTACTTGGCGTTTAGAACTTTAAGAATCTCTGTATTAGACACACGTACCATTTGGTTAAAGCTATTGTTTGGAACGATTTTGTACCAAGTTCCTCCTTTATTTAGGAAGGTTGTATTACCATATGATTTTAACCCAATCTGAGTTGAAACAGGTGTGTCGAATAAAAGTAGTTTTTTGCCGTCAAATTTGTACCCCTTGAATTTTACAATGCTCTCCCAAAACTCAACACGAATACCTATGCTTGGAGACGTCTTTAACGTTTTTTGAGGAGCACTTTCTGCTACTGCGGTTTTTTTATCTGATTTTTCTTTGCTTTTTCTATTGAACAAGCCATCCTTTTTGGCAGTTTTAACCTCTTGTGATGTGGTGGCCTCTGATGCTTGCGTTTCGTAAGCAACAGCCAGCAAAACAACATTCTTGCTTCCAAGCATTGAGTCACGCTGTGCTTTAAATTCATCACCATCTATTTCGTCTTCGTTCTTTTTCAACTCGGCAAAGTCTACGTCATCCGATTCAGCTGTTAATATGCTTGCATCATCCATGGTTTCATCATCTTCTACAACATCGGCCAGCGCAATTTCAAGTGAAGGAGGAATAAACAACGAATCCTGATTTTCATCGTCCAAAGTGGCCACTACCTGTGCGGAGTCAGATACAGGTTTTTGGTTTTCTATAGGCTCTTTAATGATGGTTTGCTCGGTTTTGTCGGCTTGTGATAATTCCTCACCACCTTGTGGTAACATTGTTTTAATGATTAAACCGAATGCCAATAAGGATAAGATACTTGCCGCAACAGCTAAACTCCTATTTCCAAAAGGGATGATAAAACCTTTTTTAGGTTTTGTTGCGTCAACAAGGATTGCTTTTAGTTCGTCTCGACGTGCTATCTCAACACGATTAATAATCGCTTTTTGTATTTGAACCTGATTCAAAAACGCAGGATCATCTTTTAATCGGATTTTAAATTTATCCAATTCTTGTCCTACCAATTCCCCCATGAGGTATTGGTCAATTAATTCGTGAATATGTTGTTGCTTATCCATGATTTAATTGAAAAAATCTTCTTTGTTAAATTTAGTCGTTACCGACGACTGTAACCGTTTAAAACATTGGTATTTCTTTGACTTTACCGTATCGGTATTGGCAAAGCCCATTTTTTGTGCAATTGTTTTGTTGTCGAATCCATCAAAATAGAAATAGCCCAGAAGCTTCATGCATGTTTCGTCTAATTCGGCAACCAATTGATGTATGATTCGATGATCTAAGTGATCTGTTTTAATGTCATCAGCTGTAATCTTCTCTTGCAAAGATTCGTCTACAACCGTAAACCTCGTTTTCTTTTTGAGTTGTTTGTACCACAGATTTTTGACTATCGCCATCAAATAGGTACTCATTTTTACTGTTAATGAGAAGTGTGGTTTGTTGACGTTACGCCAAACAGCAATAATGCTGTCTTGTAAAACATCATCTATCTCATCTTCAGTACCGTTGTTTTTTAAAATAAAGCTCTTTACCATAGCGTAATACGATTTTTGCATTGACACCAACGCTTCCTCGTTTCCTGCTTTTATTTCCTCAACAAGTTGAGAATCAGAAAAACGTTTATTTAGAAGCATTTTGTAGAACGTTAATATTGTTTAATCGAAATAGGTAAATGAGGTAGATGCAATTTGTCTTTTTGAACGTTACAAATATCTAAATTTATGACACAAATTGGTTAGACGACTAATTTTGTATGTGTTGATAACGGAAAATATTATGAAAATTAAGAAAGTTTTAGGCGTTTTATTTATCGCTATAGTGGGAGGAGCAATGGCTTTAGGGCTAAATCAAGCATTTTTTAGCCAAAAATCGAAGCCACAAAGTTTTGAAGAACAGCAAAAAGTACAATTCACCAATCAGGAGAAAATAGCCGACCAACCTGGGACAAATTTTGTCGCAGTGTCGGAACATGCTACACCAACGGTTGTGCACATTAAAACGGAAATTCAATCTCAATCCTCTGGTGAGATGGGTGAAATGTTTGATCCATTCGGGTTTTTTAACGACCCTAGGTTTAAAAACAATCAGCCGCGTCAAGGCTCCGGTTCAGGGGTAATAATCATGGATAATGGCTACATCGTAACCAATAATCATGTAATTGAAAATGCAAGTAAAATTGAAGTAATTCTGAACGACAAAAGAAGCTATGATGCGGAATTGGTGGGAAGAGACCCAGAAACGGATTTGGCCTTACTGAAGATTGAAGAAAAGGAACTGCCTTTTTTGGGCTTTGGTAACTCGGATGACTTAAAAGTAGGTGAATGGGTAATCGCTGTTGGGAATCCTTTTAACCTTACAAGCACGGTAACGGCAGGTATTGTAAGTGCCAAAGGAAGAAATATTAATTTGTTACGGCAGAACAGTGAGTATGCGATAGAAAACTTCATCCAAACGGATGCGGCGGTTAATCCAGGAAACAGTGGGGGCGCACTTGTGAATACACAAGGGGAACTTATTGGGATAAACACAGCAATTGCTTCGCAAACGGGTTCTTATGCCGGTTATTCGTTTGCCGTACCGGTGAATATTGCTAAAAAGGTTTTAGATGATTTGCGTAAATATGGTGAAGTGAAACGGGCCATATTGGGCGTAAGAATTCAAGATATCACTGCCGACCTTGCTGCAGATAAGGGGATTGAGAACATAAAAGGTGTTTTTATTCCTGAAGTCGTAGATGGAGGAGCAGCAGAGAAAGCTGGGATTAAAGAAGAAGACATCATTATTCGAATTGATGGAGAAGAGGTGAACAAGGCATCTGAATTGCAGGAGGAAATAAGCAAATACCACCCTGGTGACGACGTTACCGTTACCTTGCTTCGAGACGGAAAGCAGATTGAAAAAACGGTAAAACTGTTGAGTAAAGACGGAAAGCAGGAAATATCAACAGAAACGGTAAGAGAAGAAGCCTCGGCACTGGGTGGAAAGTTTGAAAACCTAGGACATACAGAAAAGATGGAATTAAAGGTTAGAAACGGTGTAAGAATAAAATCAATTGGGAAAGGGCCACTTAAAGACAAAGGAATTCCAGAAGGGTTTGTTATTACCATGATAGACAAGCAACGTGTGTATACAACGAAGGATGTTGTGAAGGTACTCGAAGGGAAGACAGGTTCGATTCTTATAGATGGAATAACTGAAGATGGTGATGAAGAATCATATGCAGTACGCATCAAGTAAACGCAGTAAAACATAAGATTTTGAAAGAGGTTGCTGTTGGCAGCCTCTTTTTTTTGTTATCCTTGTAAGAACAATTTATTATGGCAAAAATCAAATTCTGTGGGGCGGCACAAACGGTAACAGGGAGTAGTCATTTGGTGACGCTGGATGACGGGACAAATATTTTGCTCGATTGCGGGCTTTATCAAGGCAACGAAGAGAAGTACGAAAATTTCAATCGTGAGTGGGGTTTTAACCCAGAAGAGATTGACTACATGATTTTAAGCCATGCCCACATTGATCATAGCGGGCGTATTCCTAAGCTATCTAAAGATGGATACAAGGGTGATATCATTTGCACCAGTGCAACACGTGATTTAGCATCTATTATGCTAATGGACAGTGCCTATATTCAAGAGAAAGATGTTGTCTATCTGAATAGACGAAAGGAACGACTGGGTCTTAAACCGGTGAAAGCCTTGTATACGATTGAAGATGCACGAAACTGCATGGACCAGTTTGTTGGTATTGGATATAATCGATGGTATTCAGTAAACGATACCATATCAGTTCGTTTTCGTGATAGTGGCCATATTTTAGGGAGTGCCAGTGTTACACTCAGAATTAAGAAAGAAGACGGATACTACAATTATCTTGGATTTACAGGAGACATTGGCCGACCTGATCGACCGATACTAAGAAACCCTGTTCCAATGGATGACCTTGATTACCTCATATGTGAGTCGACCTACGGGGGTGTACGTCTTCAGCGAAAGTTGAACTTTTTGGGCTAAAAGTTAAGAGAGAGTTCATGCTAATTTAGGTTTAAATTTTGATACTGTTTTTTTCTTGCTTTTAGGGTTCTGGATTTTGTGGCTCTTCGCCGTTTCAATTTGGACTCGGATTTTCCATAATAAACGTCCGCCGGAGTTAGATTTTGAAGGGATTCATAGTAGCGTTTATAGTTGTAATAATATACAAACTCATTAAGTTTTCGCTCTAAGTGTTCTGGACTAAAGTAATTATCCAACTTAACCACATTCTTCATTGATCTGTGATAGCGTTCAATCTTTCCTTGAGTCTGAGGGTGAAGCGGTCTACCACGAATATGTTTCATGTTTTGGACCTTCAGGTAGTCTGCAAGTTCTATTGATATGTAACACGATCCGTTATCCGAAAGAAGTTTAGGCCTTTCATTAACTGCGACGTCAGAGGCTACTATGGCTTCATCCAATGTATCTTTAACATCTTCTGCCTTCATAGAGGAACAAAGCTTCCAGTTGACAATAAATCGGCTGTAATCGTCCAGAACTGTAGAGAGGTAATACCAACCCCATCCAAAGATTTTAAAGTAGGTAAAGTCAGTCTGCCACATCTGATTAACATGCGTTGTCTTATCATGAAAACTGTCCGAGGCACTCATAATTCTAAAAGATGGTGTCGATATCAGGCCGTTAGCCTTTAAAATGCGATATACGCTTGATTCACTGATGTAATAACTGAACGTATCGGTTATATACCAAGCTACCTGACGAGGTGAAAGCTCGGGTTGCTCTAAGGCTATTTCCACAACTTTATCCCTATCTACTTGGTTGATTCGATTCCACGAACTCTTCCTTTCTGATGGCTTACGAGCTAAAGCCTCATAACCCCCTTCACTATAGGCTCTATACCAGTTGTAAAATGTGGTTTTGTTAAGCTTTAGTTCTCTGAGTGTACGGACCACGCCTAGGTCGGACTGTTCGACGAGTTGAATTAGCTCGTACTTCTCTTGTTGACTGTAATGCATATACTTGGGCTTTACGAGTCTTCTCCATTTACGTTTTTTTTCAAAGTCCTTACCTCTAGGGATAGTTCAGCTACCAGTTCTTTTAATGAACAGTTTTCTCCCTTGAGTTCTTGGACTTCAGTGGTGTTGGCTTCACGCATCGTATCGCCTGTTAAGCGACGTTTACCTGCTTCCATGAAGTCTTTGGTCCACTTGTAATAGTTTCCCTGGCTAATACCTTCTTTCCGGCACAACTCGGCAATGGTGGTTTCCCCACGCATTCCTTCAATAATGATCCTAATCTTTTCTTCTGAACTGTAGACCTTTCTGGTCTTTCTTTTTAACTCACTAATCAGTGAACTTGTACTTTTCTTTTTTACCATCTCTGGGTGATTTAAAGGGTTATAAATTTATTAAAACCTCTCTCTTAAATCTAATCCCTTATTAGTTCACTTTTAGCTGACGGTATACA
>Ga0222718_10001557_pt1 | contig 21576 bp, 17 predicted proteins | sample C33_27DmetaG_FD_165045 | JGI IMG/M metagenome (GOLD analysis project Ga0222718, IMG submission 165045) | Estuarine water microbial communities from San Francisco Bay, California, United States - C33_27D | ecosystem: Environmental > Aquatic > Marine > Unclassified | place: USA: California...
ACGACTCGAGCGCGGATCGTTCTGGAGACGGCAGCGGCGGTGGCGCTGGTCGCCGCAGTCCCGGTCGTTGCTGCTGCGCTCACCGTCGTCGTGGGCGGGCCGATGGTCGACCTCGGCCTGAGTGCGGGCCCTCTTGTAGAGGTGTCGGTCGTCATGTGGGTGTTCGGTTTGTTGTTCGGCGCCGCGGCACTGCTGGTGGCCGGAGCGGTCGGACGACGCGGCACCGCCGTCGGTGCCGCCACGGGTTTGGTTGTGTTCGCGTACGCCGCCGAGGTTGTCGGCTCAGTCGCGTCGTGGGGTCGACCGCTACAACTGCTGTCGCCCTTTCATCATCTCGTTGCGGCCCAACCGGCTGTCTTCGGGGCACCGTGGCCCGAGGTCATCGTCGCGCTCGCGGTCACCGTGGCGATGACCGTGGTTGCTGCCGTGCTCATTGAGCGCCGCGACCTCGTCGGCTGATCAGCGCGAGGCGGACCAGGAGTAGAGGTCGAAGTCGTTCGACCTCGACAGCGTCATCGACTTCCTGGGTGCCTTCGACCGGCAGCGAGTGCCACGCTACCGTCACCGCCCATGGCCGAACCCGACCTTGTTCCCAGCGGCCTGACGCTCGTTGCCGACGGCAACCTCCATCGCCGCGAACAGGGACGCCTCTTATTCGGTGGGGCACCGGTGCGTTCGGTGCGGCTCAGTGACGAGGGTGCGGTGGCGGTCGATCGCTGGATCGGCGGTGCGCCGGTCGGTGATGGCGAAGCCGAACGACGACTTGCGCGTCGACTGCTTGCCGGTGGTCTCGTGCACCCGCAGGTTGATCCGGTCATCGATGTCGATGTCACGGTCGTGATCCCGGTGCTCGACGACGAGTCGGGTGTCCGTCGTCTGATCGAGCGCCTTCCCGGCGTGTCGATCGTCGTCGTCGACGACGGCTCGACGGTGCCGTTTCGGTTCGAGGCGCCCGACGTCACCATCGTGCGTCACGACAGTGCTCGGGGCCCGGCTGCAGCCCGGATGACCGGTCTCGATCGGGTCACCACTGCGAACGTGCTCTTCGTTGATGCCGATATTGATCTCACGGTCGAAGACATCGCCTCGCTCCTCGGCCACTTCGTCGACCCCGAAGTGGTCGCTGTGGCGCCGCGCGTGGCGTCGGAGCCGGGGAGTGGTCTCCTCGCCGCCTACGAGGAGGACTTCTCGCCGCTCGATCTCGGTCCCGTTCCCTCGCCGGTCGGCCCGGGGCGGGTCGTTGCCTTCGTTCCGAGTGCCACGCTGCTGCTGCGTGCCGAGGTCATCCGAGCCGAAGGCGGGTTCGATTCGACGCTTCGTTATGGCGAGGACGTCGATCTGATCTGGCGACTTGCTGGCGATGGGCGGGTCATTCGCTACGACCCCGATGTCGTCGTTCGGCACCGACCTCGGTCCGACTGGCACGCGTGGGTTCGCCAACGCGTTGCGTACGGCTCGTCGGCGGCGCCGCTTGCCGCTCGGCACGGGGACGCTGTTGCGCCGGCCCGGCCGCCAACCCCGGTCCTGTTGGGTCTCGGCGCTGCTGCGATTGTGCCGGTCCGGACAGTTCCTGGAGTCGTGTCCGCCACGATCGCCGTCGTGAAGCGTCGGGTCGTTGCTGCGTTCGGGGATGAGGCGCCGCCGGAGATCACCCGCGGTGCTGTCGAGCATGCGGCCAGAACGACCATCATCGCACTCGTACGGGCGTGGTGGCCGATCACCCTTCTCGCTGCGTGCGCTTCTCGCCGGGTTCGCTGTCGAGTCGGTGTTGCGCTGATGGGTGTGAGTGCCGCCGAATACGCACGATCGGGACGGCACATCGATCCCGTTCGAGGCGTCGCGCTCCGGCTTGTCGATCACCTCGCATATGGCGTCGGCGTCTGGAAAGGAGTGGTGCGGCATCGGTCGATGAAGGCGCTCGTGCCGGTCGTGGGGAATCGTGGTCGCTCATCGAGTACGGCTACCGTCTCTGGGCTATGAACCTCCCTGCTGGGATCGTTTCGTCTCGCCTTGACGACCTGCTCGAACGCGCGCGTCGCGAAGTCGATGAGGGTCGCTTGCCAGGCTTTCAGCTCGCAGTCGGTTTCGAACGTGAGGTGGTATACGCCGAGGCGTACGGAGAGGCGCGTGAGGATGAACGGTTCCACACGTACTCTGCAGTCAAACCGACGGTGAGTCTCACCGTGCTCGAACTCGCAGCCGAGGGCCTTTTCAACCTCGATGACCCCGTTGCGTCGATCCTTGAGACGTTCGGGACCAACGGCAAGGAGAGGATCACCATCTCCCAAGTCCTCCTCCACAAAGGGGGCTTCCCTTCAGCACCGATGGCGCCCCGGATCGCCAGCGACCGAACGGCTCGCCTCCAGCGCTACGGCACGTGGTACACGAACTGGGAGCCAGGCACCCGCTTCGAGTATCACCCATCGTCGGCCCATTGGATCCTGGCCGATCTCATCGAGGAGGTCTCGGGCCGACCGTATGCCGACGTCATCACCGAGCGCCTGATGGAGCCGGCTGGGCAAACCCGGTGGCTCGCGATCCCGGAGGCGGAGCAGGGCGACATCACCGACGTGTATTGCGTTGGCGAACCGGTCGATCCGATCGAGTACGAGGCGCAGTTCGGCGTGGCGCTCCCGGTCACCGAGGTCACCGACGACGCGCTCACCTCGTTCAACGATGCTGGTATGCGGGCGTTGGGCCAACCTGGCGGCGGCGGAATCACTACTGCCAGCGGCTTCGCCTCGTGGTATCAGGCGATCCTTCACGACAGCGGTGAGATCCTGCGCGCCGAGGTCAAACAAGATGCCCTCGCCATCGTCCGCCAGACCCACGAGGATCACATGGGCATATCGGCTAACCGCACCCATGCGTTCATCCTTGCCGGTGACGACGGGCGGGCCAGCGGGCGCGGCCACGCCCACACCGTGAGCCCGATGACGTTCGGCCACGGCGGCGCAAGGGGTCAGTTGGCCTGGGCCGATCCAGTCTCCGGCGTGTCGTTCGGTTTCATGACCCACGGCCTGGAACGGCACCGGTTGCACGAGGCCCGTCGTTCGATTGCGATCTCGACCAAGGCCGGCCTGCTCACGACCCCCGTCGACTGACGAGTGCACGAACGGTTGCCCATGTCGAGGCCATCACAATGCATGTGACGAGTGCTACCGGTCCGAGGGCTTCGGCGCTCGTGCGGTCGGCGAGCAGGCCGACGAGGGAGGGCACGGTGATGGCGCCAAGGGATGCGGCAGCGAACTGGTAGCCGACGAAACGCGCAGCATTGCGGGTACCGAGATACACCGGCGTTCGGTTGACCACCACAGGGAACATCACCGAGAAGGCAAGCCCGAGAATGGGGAGAGCCAAGCCTCCCGCTCCGGCCGGATCGAGGGCCAAGACGAGCGCACCAAGGACGCCGAGTACCGACGCCTGGGTCATCAGCACCTCGGGCGTGATGCGATCACCGAGCCACGCCATGGCGAATCGACCAACGGTGAGCCCGCCCCAGTAGGCCGCGACGAGCCAGCCACCAGCAGTCTCGGACACCCCGCGGGATTCGGTGAGCAACGTGAAGCTCCAATGCCCAGCTCCGACCTCAACCCCGACGTAAAGGAAGAACCAGAACAACAGCAAGGCGAGGAGCCGGCCGGCGTCAGCCGGATCGGCGGTGCCGGTCGAGAGTGTCTGGTCGTCCCGGTCGATCGGGAGATCGAAGCCTCGAGGGGCGGCGAGCGTCACGAACGCAACGATCAACTGAATCGAGCCGAGGAGGAGGAAGGGCACCCCCCACCGGTCGCCGTTGGAGACGAAGGCAACAGCCAAGATCGGCCCGATCACTGCGCCGACGCCGTAGAACCCGTGAATCAGGCCCATCGCTCGGCTGCTGCGACTGACCGCTACCCATGCGTTGATAGAAGCGTCGAGCAGACCGTTGCCGAGGCCGAGGACGAGGAAGCCAAGCAGTACACCGACCCAACTCGAGCCGATGCCGATCCACCAGAGGGCGCCGGCTGCCGATACGCCGCCGGTTCGGATGACGGCGGTTGCGCCGAACCGATCAGTCAGATGGCCCGACGCCACCGACGCCGTCATGTAGCCGCCGGCGAGTGCGGCGAAGATTTGACCGAAGTGCCCGTCAGAGCGGCCAAACGCGTCGCGCATCGAAGGCCACAGGGGGCCGAGTGCCCCATCGGTCACGCCAAGCACGACGAACGCTGCCAAAGCAAGCGTCGCGGCGAGATTCGTCTTCAGCACGCCGTGAGTCTGGCGACTAGAACCTGGGCCCATGCTCATCGTCGCCGGAACCTTCAGATTCGACCCGGACAGGCTCGACGCCGTCGTTGCACTCCAGGGCCCGCTCATGGAGGAGGTGCGGGCCGAAGCCGGCTGTCAGGCCTACGTCTTCTCAAACGATACGCAGGAGCCGGGGGTGCAACATCTGTTCGAGATCTGGGATGACGAGGCATCGCTGGCAGCGCATGCCCGGGCTCCGCACATGTCGACCTATCGCGATGCGATGCAGGAGTTGGGTGCGCTGATCAGCCGCAAGGTCGTGCGGTACGACGTGAGCGAGGCGAAACCGCTCTAGCGGCCGCGTTCGGCGAGATAGGCCGCACCGGCTGCCCGCGATTCCTCGTCGTGAAGCGCATTGACGAGTGAGTCGGCATCGGACCACGCCGTCCCGGTCGACACGAGTTCTTCTGCGGCTGCGTCGACAGCCATGAGCGTGGCGCGCAAGGTGAGACGAGACTTTTTGGCGAGTGCTCGCGCCAACGCTTCGGCATCGGCCAGGTAGGCGTCGTCGGCCGACACCGTGTTGATCATGCCCCGCGTGTGCGCCTCTCGGGCACTGAAGGACCGGCATGTCATGACGAGTTCGCGAGTGGCTGCCGGGCCGATCTCGCGAACTAGTCGTTGGATGCCCCCCCACGCCAGCGGAATTCCCAGGTCGACTTCAGGAATCGCGAAGTTCGTGGACTCGGCGGCAACTCGCAGGTCGCAGGCCGCGGCCAAGACGACGCCGCCGCCGATGCAATGACCGTGAACTGCGGCGATCGTCACCGCCTGCATCGACTCGATCGCTTCGGCCATGCGGCGCCCGGCATCGGCGGCATCGCGGGGGAGTGTGCCGGTCGGCCCGCCGAACGAGGCGAGGTCGGCGCCTGCGGTGAAGGCTCGTCCGGCGCCGTGCACGATCACGACGCGCACCTCCTCGAGACTGTCGAACCAGCTCGCAGCCGCAACCAACTCCTCGAGGCACCGTGTGCTCAGTGGGTTCAGTTTCTCGGGTTGGTTGAGCTTCAGTCGGCCGACTCGGCCATCGACGATGCACTCCAGCGTTTCGAAATCGGGCATGAAGAGACCATAGAGGGACCCATTCGAAGCTGCAGCGCTCGACCGTTGAGCGCGGCGTTACGAAATGGTGTGATCGGTGATGTCGATGATCACCGGATCGACGTCTGCACCGTGCTCGGCTCGATGATGGACATAGTGCCGTGGATCGCCTCGCTGCGAGCCCAGTCGGCAACGTCGTCTTCTGAGGTCAACAGCACGACCTGTTGACTTTCCGAAACCTGTACGAGTATCCCGAGGATCTTCGCTTTCAGGTCTGCTTTCAGGCCGGAGAAGGCGTCGTCGATGATGAGCGGCAGGCTCTCGCCGGCGGGTCCGAACGTGCGCACGTCGTCGACGCGCTGCATGAGCGCACGGGTGCAGGCAGCGAGGTCGTCAGCATCATCGGGGGGTGCCGACACTCCCGAGTCGGTGACTGCGGCAACGTGGGTGGCAGCAGCCTCGATCTCGTCGCGATGCTCGAACGCCCAGTCGAGGCTGATGTCGCCGGCAAGCTCGGCCCAACGTTCGAGTGCGCCGTCGTGGGCGACCTTCGCCTCGATGAGGTTTTGGCGCGCTTGTTGGCTCTCGATGAGCCCGTTGACACGCTGCATGTGGAACCCGAGGTACGTCTGAGCACCTGCCTCGGCGAGAACAGCCTCCTCCGCCTTCCGGGCCCGAAGCATGAGATATTTCCGCACGAGCGAGGCGGTGAGCATCATGACAGCGATGATTGCCAGCAGGATCGTGAGTTCTTGACCGAGGAACATCGCAGTCGGAACTAACGCGAGGGCCGTGATCACGCCGGCGATGAACGAGACACGGCGAGATTCCTCAGCGGTGCGCTGGGCCTCCTCGAAACGCTCGTGGCGTTCCTCGATACGGCTGACGACGGTGGCGTCTTCGGGAGACGAACCGCTCGAAGTGGCGGCTTGCTCGAGGCGGTGCTCGCTCGCCAGTGTCTCATCGGCTATGGCCCACAACGCGTCGGGATCCAGCTTGGCGAGGCGCCGCACGACCTTCTCGTGATGGGTGCTGGCATCCAGGTCACGTCTGGTGACGCGCAGGGTCCGCTTTGCGTCGCGTGCAGTCATTCCAGCGACGGACAGCAGATCGATTTCGCCTTCGGCGTCGGTGAAGCGGGCGCTGACGTCGGCAGAGGCGTCGACGTCGACGACGAGGGGGCGGGCGCCACGCGGCCGAAAGATCGCGAAGTGGCCGCCGTTGTCGGCGACCACCTCGGCATGTACGCCGGGTCGGCTGGAACTCAGACTGCCGACCAGCTCGTTGATCAGCCCTTCGCGCTCCACCTGCCCGACACTGGAGATGACGGTCAGCTTGGGGTGAAAATCCAACGCGAACGTGGAGTCGTCAGCTTCGATGACGAGACGCTCGAATCGCATAGAACCTCTTTCGGCTCCGAAGGACAAAAATTGAGTCGAACAACCTCGAAGAATACTGGGAAGTACGAAACATCAACTGCGTTGGTTCGTCGCTACAGCGCCAACGCTGGAAGCCGGGTTGGGAACCCGACCACGGCGTGGCATCATTGCCGTCGCTCCGAGCACTCGTTCGGAGGCTGCTCCCTTAGCTCAGTCGGCAGAGCGTCTCCATGGTAAGGAGAAGGTCGTCAGTTCAATTCTGACAGGGAGCTCGTCGGTTCGACTCGCCGTGCGAACCATGGCGACGTAGCTCAGTTGGTGAGAGCGCTCGACTCATAATCGAGAGGTCGACAGTTCGAATCTGTCCGTCGCTACAACGCTCTCGTGACCCGAAAGGAGACGGTGCCGATGGCACAAGCACCCCGTCGTCTCCACATCGTCACAGATTTGTCACGTAACCCAGGCGCTTCTGAGGGGTCCAATACCTCTGATCCCGACATGGCCGTCTTGGTCGAGCGGGCTGCTGCTGGCGAGCGCGAAGCGTTCGACGAACTGGTGAGGCTTACCCATCGCGATGCGTTCGGGTTGGCTGTCCGGCTCATCGGCAACGAAGAGGACGCATGCGACGTGGTACAAGACGCCTACCTCCGGGCTTATCGCAGCATCAGCCGATTTCGGGGTGATGCTCGCTTCAGCACCTGGCTCTACCGGATCGTCGCCAACTGTGCGTCCACCTTCAACACTCGCAGGGGCCGGCAGCGCACTGAGGTACTCATGGATGACGATGTCGTCGAGGCCAATCCTGATAACGATCCCGTGCAAGCTGCGGAGGCGGCCGATCTCCGCCACGCGGTCGACGCCGCTATCCAAGGTCTTCCGCCTCGTCTCCGTTCCGTGATCGTGTTGCGAGACGTCTACGACTTGCCGCACGAGGCAATCGCCGAAGAACTCGGCATCTCGGTTAGTGCCGCCAAAGTGCGGCTCCATCGGGCCCGCCGGCGTCTGCGCGAGCAGGTCTTCCCACTCCCAGGAGAGAACCTCCATGCTGTCTGAACCCCGTCCGGCGGCCTGTGACGCAGTTGCCGATGACCTCGCAGCCGTCGACGAACAGCACGTGCTCAGTCCGACCGTCGGCGCCCATGTCGAGTCGTGCTTGCGATGTCAGGCTGAAGTCGCCAGCTACCGCCGGATGCGTCGCACGCTCCGCAGTCTCGCCGAACATCCCGTAATCGTCTCGCCTCGACTCGAGGGCGAGATTCTCACTGTGCTCGACACCGTCGACGGTCGCCCTTCGGTGAGGGTTCCCGTGGCGGCAGCAGCCACGATCGGTGGCCTCGCCGCTGCAGCCGGTGTCATCGCCTTCGCAGCTCGTCACCGCCGCGTTCTTCGGCTGGCCAGCTAAACGCTCCCCGCTCCCCAAATCTTGCGGGTTTCGCCCGCCGATCACGGTGGTAGCCTCAGAGACTGTTCTCAGGGGCGTGGCTCAATTGGTAGAGCACCGGTCTCCAAAACCGGCGGTTGGGGGTTCGAGTCCCTCCGCCCCTGCCATGGAGGCTTCGTCGTCCGGCGAGGCCCCGTAATCATCCAAGGATCTGCATCATGTCGATGAACCGGCAGCAAAAGCGCATGCTCCAAAAGCAAGGCGAGATCGACGCCGACGGCGAACCCGTGCGCGCTCGCAAAGAGCCTCCTGCTCCCCGCGAACGCACCAGCGCCGGCCAGTTCCTGCGGGAAGTGCGCACCGAACTCCGCAAGGTCGCCTGGCCCACCCGTGACGAGACGGTCAATTACTCGATCGTCGTCCTTGCGACCATCGTCTTTATGGGCGCCCTGATCTACGGCCTCGACTGGCTTTTCTCGACCTTCATTCTCGAACTCTTCGAACAGAAATCATGACTGACGACACCACCACCGAAGAAGAAACCGCCGACACCGTCGAGCATGCCGAACCCCTCGCCGAGCAATCAGCGCCCGAATCGGAAGCCGCCGGGTCGGCTGCCCCCGTTGGCGCAGGGCTTGCGAACGAGTGGACCGGCGGCAACGCTGCCGGCCCAGACGAGGGCGAAATCGACGTCATCGACGAAGACGAACTTCTCTCCGAAGCCGAAGAAGAACGCTACGTCAGCCCCTACGACCGGCCGGGCCGCTGGTTCGTGCTCCACACCCAGTCGGGCTACGAAAAGAAGGTCAAGCAGAATCTCGAAGCCCGTACCGCATCGATGAACATGGAAGATCGCATCCACGAGGTCGTCATCCCGACCCGCGAAATTCCCGAGTTCAAGAACGGCAAGAAGGTCATGACCGAGAAGAAGCTCTTCCCGGGGTATCTCCTCTGCCGCACGACTCTTGACGACGACGCGTGGTACGTCATTCGCAACACCCCGGGTGTCACAGGCTTCGTAAACCAGGGGGGCAAGCCTTCGCCGATGCGGCGCCGCGACGTCGAGAGCTTCCTTGGTGTCGAAGCTGACCGTACGCAGGAAGCCTCCAAAAAGTCCAAGCCGATGTTCGAGTACGACATGGGCGAGACCGTGCGGGTCAAGGAAGGCCCGTTCGCCGACTTCTCGGGCGAGATCATCGAGATCAACGAGGACCAACTCAAGGTCAAGGTGCTCGTCAATATCTTCGGGCGCGAAACCCCCGTCGAACTCGAGTTCGCCCAGGTCGCTCGACTCTGATTCACGGCGGCAGTTGCCCATGCCGCCAAATCTCCCTGCGCGCAGGTTGGCGCGCGTGCTCATCCGGCCCAGAATAGCTGGTCCACATTTCTCGCTAGGAACCACTCATGGCCAAGAAGAAGGTCGCTGCTGTTGTCAAGATCCAGATCCCCGCTGGGCAGGCTTCGCCTGCGCCGCCCGTCGGTACCGCGCTCGGTCCGCACGGTGTTGCGATCATGGACTTCTGCAAGGACTACAACGCGAAGACTGAAGACAAGCGGGGTCAGATCGTTCCTGTCGACATCACGATCTACGAAGACCGATCCTTCTCGTTCGTCCTCAAGACTCCGCCCACACCGTTCCTGATCCGTCAGGCCGCCGGACTCGAGAAGGCCTCTGGCGAGCCCGGTCGCGAAGTTGCCGGTTCCATCACCGACGCGCAGATCACCGAGATCGCAGAACTCAAGATGCCCGATCTGAACGCCATCGATCTCGAGGGCGCCAAGCAGCAGATCGCAGGTACCGCCCGCTCCATGGGGATCAAGGTCATCTGAAGCCCGGGCCTCCTCCGGAGGCCCTGCTGCGGGCAGGACAAGAACTTCGGGCCAAGTCGGCCCAGCGCTCGTATCGGACGACCTCACCGGGCGGCGTGAACACAGAGGGAGCCACACCATGGCGAAGAGCAAGCAGTACACCGACAATTCTGGCAAGTACGACCGTGACCGGTTGCACTCCGACAGCGAAGCCATCGGCATCGTGAAGTCGCTCGGAACGAAGAAGTTTGACGAGACCATCGACGTCGTGGTGTGCCTGAGTGTCGACCCCCGCAAGGCCGATCAGATGATTCGGGGGACGGTCGCGCTCCCGGCCGGCACTGGTAAGGACGTTCGTGTTGCGGTGTTCGCCCAGGGTGAGGCCGCCACGGCAGCTCGTGAGGCCGGAGCCGAGCACGTCGGCGCCGACGATCTCGCAGCCGAAGTCGAGGGCGGCATGACCGATTTCGACATCGCTATTGCGACCCCCGACATGATGCCCACGGTCGGCAAGCTCGGTCGGGTCCTCGGTCCGCGCGGTCTCATGCCGAACCCCAAGACCGGCACCGTGACCCCTGACGTCGTGAAGGCGATCAACGAATTCAAGGGCGGCATGGTTGAGTACCGAACCGACCGGTTTGCCAACGTTCACGTGCCGATCGGCAAGGTCAGCTTCGATGAATCTGCGCTCCTCGCGAACCTTCGGGCGCTCGTTTCCGAACTCGAGCGAGCCAAGCCTGCATCGGCCAAAGGCAAGTACATGAAGAAGGTCGTCGTGTCTTCGACCATGGGTCCCGGCGTTCGCATCGACCCCGGTGGGATCGCTGTTTCGGAGGCCTGACCGTTTCGATTTTTGGTCAACCGTCGTATCCTTGCCAACACAATTGATCTCTGCTTCACCGAAGACCTCCGGTGCTCTGCTTCTGCAGAACCAATGAGCCCAGGCTCGCCGGACGAGGAAAGCACCTTCTGATCTCCACCTTCTGGTGGCTGTCTGGGCGCTTACCGACTCGGTGGGCGCCCAACGTTCTTTTCCGTCGGAAAGGAACCCGACAGAAGAAAAAGGAGGTGAGATGGAAGACCCGAGACCAGACAAGGTCGCCGTTGTTGACGAGGTTCGAACGAAGCTCGACGAAGCAGACGGTGCCCTCCTCACCGAATATCGCGGGCTGAACGTGCCCCAGCTCGCAGAACTGCGCAAGGCGCTGCGCGACGCCGGCAGCGAGTACAAGGTTTACAAGAACACCCTCGTCCGGATTGCGGCAGCCGATGCCGGCATCGAAATCGCCGACGAGATGCTGACCGGTCCGACTGCAATCGCGTTCGTCAACGGAGGTGCCGATGGCGCCCCCGGCGACGCTGCAGCTGTGGCCAAGGCACTGAAAGACTTCGCCAAGGGCAACGACAAGCTCGTGCTCAAGGGCGGCGTGCTCGATGGGGTGGTTCTGAGTGCCGACGACATCATGGCGTTGGCCGAGCTTCCGTCCCGCGAGGTCCTGCTCAGCCAGATTGCCGGTCTCTTGCAAGCCCCGCTTGCCGAGTTCCTCAGTCTGCTCGATGCCGTGCCCCGAGAGTTCTCGTACGCGCTGCAGGCGCTCATCGAAAAGGGAGGCGCCGGTGAAGCGCCTGCTGCTGATTCATCCGACTCGGCCCACCCGGCCGACGAAACCCCCGCTGAAGCATCCGCTGAGGCAACCGACACCGACGAACCCGCCGGTGACGAAGAACCCGCCGACGCCGGCGAAACCGTCGGCGCCGACACTGAAGAGGAGGAGTAGCCATGGCTACGACTGAAGAGATTCTCGACGCGATCGGTTCGATGACCGTTCTCGAGCTGAGCGAACTGAAGAAGGCATTCGAAGAGCGCTTCGATGTCACCGCTGCAGCCCCGGCTGCGGTCATGGCTGCACCTGCGGCCGGTGGCGACGGTGGCGGCGAGGCTGAGGAGAAGTCCTCCTTCGATGTCGTGCTGACTGCTGCTGGCGACAAGAAGATCCAGGTGATCAAGGAAGTCCGTGGCCTCACCAGCCTCGGCCTGAAGGAAGCCAAGGAGCTCGTCGACAACGCGCCGAAGCCGATCCTTGAGGGCGCTTCGAAGGACGACGCCGAGAAGGCCAAGGAAGCTCTCGAGGCCGCTGGCGGCACCGTCGAACTCCAGTAGTCCTGACCTGTTGCGCTTCGCAGCGGGGTGATTCAGAACTGACGCAGCCGGCCCTACGGGGCCGGTTGCGTCGCGCCTAGGGTGCTCACCGTGACGAACACCGACCCTGCGCCCATCTCTCATGTGAACGTCTGGCCTCTTGGCAACGAGTTGTTGGTGACCTGGCGCGGGGGAGGGGATGTGTCGGTCTTTGTCTCCGACGATCCAATCGACGCAGGCACCGACGTTCGCAAGCCCGACCGGCCGGGGCAGGTCAGCGTCTCGCGTGTTGGACGGCCGTATGTTCACCTGTTCGACCCAGGGCGCGGTTTCACCGTTGCCGCTGAGCGACTCGTGTTCATGGACGGTGTTCGGAATTTCCGTGACATCGGCGGCTATCCCACCGCTGACGGCGGTCACACCCGGTGGGGTCAGGTGTTCCGCAGCGCTCGCCTCGACGAGACCTCCGACGCTGATCTCGAGCGGATCCGCATGCTCGGGGTCACGAAGGTGTTCGACCTACGCACCCAGAGCGAGGTCGACAACAACCCGAACCGTTTGCCCGACCACGTCGAACTCGTCCACATGCCGATGTCGAGCCAGGTCGCAATGCCGAAAGGCTTGTTCGAACGCATCCTCGACGGCGATATCACGAGTTACACAAAGGTCGATATGGCCCATGGCTACCTTCGGATGCTCGAGTCGTTCACCGACTACCTGTCGGCGATGGTGCAGGCGGTGGCCAATGGCGAGAAGATCCTCTTCCACTGCGCAGCCGGGAAGGATCGTACGGGCATCACCGCGATGACGATGTTGGCGCTCGCCGGCGTCGCAGACTCGTACGTGCTCGATGATTACGAAATGTCGGCCCAACATCAGCCAGAGGGGCGGATCGAGCACTTCTCGACCGAGTTGAGCAAGGCAGGCCGCGATCCTGACATGTTCGACCTCGACGCGATGCTCGGTTCGCCCCGTCCGGTGATGCGCATGACCCTCGATGGCATGCGTGACCGATGGAAGGACCACCCTGGCTATTTCGAACACCTGGGTCTCGACGCTGCGGTACGGGCTTCGGCGCAAGAACATCTTCGTTTCGCTCAGCCCTGAAAACCCGACATGAACGGATGTGACAGTCAGGTTGCCGATCCCAGATTCCCTTGACCGGTGAGAGCTGGTTTCGTACTGTGCGCGGGTGTTGCGGTCCTGAGGGCCCCAATCGAAGCACCGCCAAAATGCAGGGGGTGCTTGCATGCTTGCCTGTGAGTTGTTATATGCCGCAGGCGCAGGCTAGTCTGGTCCGTAAGGTGGTCGTCGTCGCGCTTCTCCCCACTCACTCTTGAGCGGTTCGACGCGCTTCGGCGACCATTTGGCGTCCCTTTCCACGATTCCTCAGGAGTCCTCGTGACCACACGCGCAGCGCAACGCGAACGGTACTCATTCGGCAACTTGGAGGAAGTCCTCGAACTTCCCGATCTGATTGCCATCCAGCGGGAGAGCTTCAAGTGGCTCCTCGACGAAGGTCTGGCTCAGACCTTCCGCGACATTTCACCGATCAAGGACTTCACCGAGACACTTCAACTCGAGTTGGAATTCGATCCCGACGACGAGGATCTGCGCCCGCCGCCGAAGCACTCGGTCGAAGAGTGCAAAGAAAAAGACATGACCTACAGCGCGCCGATCTTCGTGCGCGCTCGCTTCATGAACGCCAACACCGGCGAGATCAAGGAGCAGACGGTCTTCATGGGCGACTTCCCCATGATGACCGACAAGGGAACCTTCATCATCAACGGCACCGAGCGGGTTGTCGTATCGCAGCTCGTGCGCTCTCCCGGCGTCATCTTCCAGCCCGGTGAGCGTTTCCGCCTCCGGAACCTCAGCAAGCATCAGCTCGTCACCGGCACGATCCACCCCTACCGCGGGGAATGGATCGAAATGGACGTCGAGCAAAAGCCGGGCAAGGACGTCACCGCCGGTGCCCGTGTCGCTCGCAAGCGCCGTCTCTCGCTCTTCACCCTCCTCCGCGCCCTGGGCTACGACGAGGAGAACGAGCCCGGCTTCCTCGACCGGTTCGTTCAGCACTTCGACTTTCTCGAAGGTCAGTGGGAGAAGGATCGTGACATCGCACCCACCCAGGAAGAGTCGCTGCTCGAGATCTACAAGCGGGCCCGTCCTGGCGAGCCGCCGACCGTGGAGTCGGCTCGTGCCTACTTCCGCAATGCCTTCTTCGAGCCCCGTCGCTACGACCTCAGCAGGGTTGGTCGCTACAAGCTCAACCGCAAACTCGGGCCCGAGCTCGACTTCCTCCAAAAGCAATTCGGCCTCGATCTCGAACGCCCCGAGCAGGGCCAGTCGGTTCTCGCCCAGGCTGAGATGCTCGCAGCGACCACCTATCTGCTCAACCTCGCCAAGGGCGAGCCGGGCTACCGCCTCGACGATCAGGATCATTTCGCCAACCGTCGCATCCGGAGTGTGGGTGAGCTGATCCAGAACCAGGTACGGATCGGTCTCAGCAGGATGGAGCGCGTCGTGCGCGAGCGCATGACAACCCAGGACGTCGAAGCGATCACCCCGCAGACCCTGATCAACATCCGCCCGGTCGTGGCGGCGATCAAAGAGTTCTTCGGCACCTCCCAGCTCTCACAGTTCATGGACCAGGTCAACCCGCTGTCGGGGCTCACTCACCGTCGGCGTCTCTCGGCGCTCGGCCCCGGTGGCTTGTCTCGTGAGCGTGCCGGCTTCGAAGTGCGCGACGTCCACTTTTCGCATTACGGCCGAATGTGCCCGATCGAGACGCCGGAGGGTCCGAACATCGGCCTGATCGGCGGTCTGGCCTCCTTCGCTCGCGTGAACCCGTTCGGCTTCATCGAGTCGCCCTACCGGGTCGTCAAGAACGGCAAGGTCACCGATGAGATCGTGTATCTCACCGCCGACGAGGAAGAAGAGTACGTCGTTGCCCAGGCCAATGCGCCGCTTGACAGCAACGGCAAGTTCGTCAACGACCGCGTGCTAGTGCGACGTTCCCCCCAGGCTGCGAGCCTGCACGATCTTCGCCTCCAGTTGGAACAAGAAGTGTTCTTCGGCGCCACCACCGAGATCTCTTCGGTACCGCCGGAGGAAGTCCAGATGATGGACGTCTCGCCGAAGCAGATCGTCTCGGTCGCCACTGCACTGATTCCCTTCCTGGAGCATGACGACGCCAACCGCGCCCTGATGGGCGCCAACATGCAGCGCCAGGCGGTCCCGCTTCTGCGGGCCGAAGCGCCCTACATCGGAACTGGCATGGAGGCCCGTTGCGCCTCCGATGCCGCCGACATGGTGTTGGCTCAAGACGACGGCACCGTCATCGAACTCGATGGCGACCACATTGTTGTCGACTACAAGAAGCTTGGGCAGCAGACGATCTTGCTCAAGAAGTTCGCCCGATCCAACCAGGACTCCTGCATCAACCAGAAGATCCGAGTGGCCGTCGGCGACAAGATCAAGAAGGGCCAACTCCTCGCCGACGGTCCGTCGACTGACCTCGGTGAACTTGCCCTCGGCAAGAACCTGCTGGTCGCGTTCATGCCGTGGGAGGGCTACAACTTCGAGGACGCGATCATCCTCTCCGAGCGCCTGGTGAAGGATGACGTTCTCACGTCGATCCACATCAAGGAGCACGAGATCGATGCGCGCGACACAAAGCTCGGCCCCGAGGAGATCACCCGTGACATCCCCAACCTGAGCGAGGAAATCCTCGCCGACCTCGACGAGCGCGGCATCATCCGCATCGGCGCTGAGGTCGGCCCAGGTGATGTGCTCGTCGGCAAGGTCACCCCCAAGGGCGAGACCGAGCTGACCCCCGAAGAGCGCCTGCTGCGCGCCATCTTCGGGGAGAAGGCCCGCGAAGTGCGCGACACCTCCATGAAGGTCCCGCACGGCGAGGTTGGCAAGGTCATCGACGTCAAGGTTTTCAATCGCGACGACTCCCACGAGTTGAATCCCGGTGTGAACCAGCTCGTCCGGGTCTACGTCGCTCAGAAGCGCAAGATCAGCGTGGGCGACAAGCTCGCCGGTCGTCACGGCAACAAGGGCGTCATCTCGCGGATCCTGCCGATCGAGGACATGCCCTACACCGCCGACGGCCAGCCCGTCGACATCATTCTCAACCCACTCGGCGTGCCCTCACGGATGAATGTCGGGCAGGTGCTCGAAGCTCACCTTGGTTATGCAGCCCGCTGGGGCTGGGACATCGACGGCGAATCAGTTGGCGATGCGCCGATCCGCGGCACCGAGTCCAAGACCCGGCCGACCACCAAACCGTCAATGTTCATCGCAACGCCGGTGTTCGACGGAGCGAAATGGGACGAGAAAGATCTCGCCGGCGACAAGCCCGTCATCGTCGACATCTTGAAGAACCTCAATCCCGAGTCAACCGATGGCGAGACCCGCCTGATCCAAGACGACGGCAAGCAAACCCTCTACAACGGGCGCACGGGTGAGGCCTTCGACAACCCGATCATGACCGGGTACGTCTACATCTTGAAACTCGCCCACTTGGTCGACGACAAGATCCATGCCCGTTCGACCGGCCCGTACTCGATGATCACCCAGCAACCGCTCGGGGGGAAGGCGCAGTTCGGTGGTCAGCGGTTTGGTGAGATGGAAGTGTGGGCCCTCGAGGCCTACGGCGCCGCCTATCTGCTGCAGGAGCTGCTGACCATCAAGTCCGACGACGTTCTCGGCCGTGTGAAGGTCTACGAGGCGATCGTGAAGGGCGAGAACATTCCCGAGCCAGGCATTCCCGAGTCGTTCAAGGTGCTCATCAAGGAAATGCAGGCCCTGTGCCTCAACGTCGAGGTGCTGTCGAAGGACGGTCAGGAGATCGAGATGCGAGAACTTGACGAAGAGACGTTCCGCACGGTCGAGGAGCTGGGGATCGATCTCCAGCGACCCGAACGCGGATCCGACGAAGAAGACGCTGCTCGTGCCGCCGCCCGCGCAGCCCGCGGCTGAGGCCAGAGAGAAGAAGAGGGAGTAACCAATGCTCGACGTAAACGACTTCTCAAACCTGAAGATCGGTCTCGCCACCGCCGACTCCATCCGCATGTGGTCTAACGGTGAGGTCAAGAAGCCCGAGACCATCAACTACCGCACACTCAAGCCCGAAAAGGACGGACTCTTCTGCGAGAAGATCTTCGGTCCGACCAAGGACTGGGAATGCTCATGCGGCAAGTACAAGCGGGTCCGCTTCAAGGGCATCATCTGTGAGCGTTGCGGTGTAGAAGTAACCCGCTCGAAGGTCCGGCGCGAACGTATGGGCCACATCGAGTTGGCCGCCCCTGCCGTTCACATCTGGTACCTGCGTGGCACCCGCTCGTGGCTTGCGTATCTACTCATGGGCACCGAGCCCAAGGAAGAACTCAAGGCCAAGCAGCTCGAGAAGGTCATCTACTTCGCAGCCAACCTCGTGATCTCTGTTGACGTCGAGCGTCGCGATGCCGATCTGCCGTCGCTCGAAGCCGACGTCATCGGTGAGCGCGAGGCGATTGACAACGACATGGAGCTCGACCTCGCTCGTCGCAGTGAGGAGCTCGAGGCCGAACTCGCCGAACTCGAGAAGGAAGGCGCCAAAGAAACCGAACTGAAGGCCGCTCGCCGGCAGCTCGACAAGGACCTGGCCGAGATCCGCGAACAGTTCGAGTTCGAGAAGGAGATCCTTGATCGCGCCTGGACCGAGTTCAAGTCCATGCACGGTCGCCAGATCATCGAAGACGAGATGCTGTGGCGCGAGCTGCAGGATCGTTGGGGTGATTACTTCGACGGCGGCATGGGTGCTGATGCCATCGCCCGCCTCGTCGAGCACCTCGATTTCGAGGACGAAGAGCAGAAGCTTCGCACCCAGATCGATCCGCCGGAGGGCCAGAAGGGCCTGAGCGCGCAGCGCAAGCAGAAGGCCATCAAGCGCCTCAAGATTGTTGCGGCGTTTAACCGTCGTGATGAGTACGGGCGTCGAATCAACGATCCTCGAGCAATGATCCTCGATGTCGTTCCGGTGATCCCGCCGGAACTCCGTCCGATGGTGCAGCTCGACGGTGGCCGCTTTGCGACCTCTGATCTCAACGATCTGTACCGTCGCGTCATCAACCGGAACAACCGGCTGAAGCGTCTACTCGATCTCGGTGCGCCCGAGATCATCGTCAATAACGAGAAGCGGATGCTCCAAGAAGCCGTCGACGCGCTGTTCGATAACGGTCGTCGTGGCCGTCCGGTAACCGGTCCTGGAAACCGGCCGCTGAAGTCGCTTTCCGACATGCTCAAGGGCAAGCAGGGTCGCTTCCGTCAGAACCTGCTCGGGAAGCGTGTCGACTATTCGGGGCGTTCGGTCATCGTTGTCGGCCCGACCCTGAAGTTCCACCAGTGCGGTCTACCCAAGATCATGGCGCTCGAACTCTTCAAGCCCTTCGTCATGAAGCGTTTGGTTGATGCTGAGCTCGCCCAGAACATCAAGTCGGCCAAGCGCATGGTTGAGCGTCGTCGGCCGCAGGTATGGGATGTGCTCGAGGACGTCATCAAGGAGCACCCGGTGCTTCTCAACCGCGCCCCCACGCTGCACCGTCTCGGCATCCAGGCCTTCGAGCCGGTCCTTGTCGAGGGCAAGGCGATCAACCTTCACCCACTGGTGTGCACGGCGTTCAACGCGGACTTCGACGGCGACCAGATGGCGGTTCACCTGCCGCTGTCGGCCGAAGCTCAGGCCGAGGCGCGAGTGCTCATGCTGAGCGCCAACAATGTGCTCAGCCCCGCCAACGGTAGGCCACTGGTCACGCCGACCCAGGACATGGTCATCGGTGCGTTCTACCTCACTGACGTGGTCGAGGACGCCACCGGCGCTGGACGTGTATTCCGCGATGTCAACGAACTGACCGCCGCATACGAGCGTGGCGACGTTGCCATCCATGCACCGATCCAGTTCCGCATCCCCGAGCTGATGATCAGCCCCGCCAATGGCGAGGCTGCGCAGTACGAGCCGACCACCGTGGGCCGTGTCTTCTTCAACCAGACACTTCCGGTCGACTACCCGTACGTCAACGAGAAAATCAGCAAGAAGGAGATGGGCACAATCGTCGACACGCTGGCTCGTGGCTTCGACAAGCAAGCGGTCGCCATCAGCCTTGATGCAATCAAGGATCTCTGCTTCCACTTCGCCATGAAGTCGGGCCTCACGGTCTCGATCGACGATGTGGCAACACCGACGGAGAAAGGTGAGATCCTCGACCGTCATGAGAAGCAGGCCGACAAGATCGAGCAGCAGTTCCGCCGCGGCATCATCACCGACGGCGAACGTCGGCAGATGGAGGTCGAGGTCTGGTCCGAGGCGACCGAAGAGGTCACCAACCGGATGAAGGAAGGCCTCGAGAGCCAGCAGTTCAACCCTGTCAACATGATGGTCGAATCGGGTGCTCGAGGAAACATGATGCAAGTGCGCCAGATCGCAGGCATGCGTGGTCTCGTCGCCAACCCCCGTGGCGACATGATCCCTCGCCCGATCAAGAGCAACTTCCGTGAAGGGCTGAAGATGCTCGAGTACTTCATCGCCACTCCTGGTGCTCGGAAGGGTCTCGTCGACACGGCGCTGCGTACCGCCGACTCTGGTTATCTCACGCGTCGACTCGTCGACGTTGCGCAGGAACTCATCATCAACGAGGAAGACCCCTTCGATCGCACCGGGCCTGTTCCGGGCATCTGGATCGAGGACGTCACGCCCGACACCACCAACAAGCGCACCCATCTCGAGTCGCGCCTGTTCGGCCGGGTTCTCGCCGACGACGTCAAGCTCAGCGATGGTCGGACCATCGAGCGCGGCACCATGATCGGCGATGACGACCTCGAGGCCCTCCGCGACGACGAAGGTGTCAATCGGGTTCGTGTGCTTTCGCCGCTCACCGATGACTCCGCCTTCGGCATCTCGTCGGCGAGCTACGGCATGTCGCTCGCTACCGGTGGCACGATCGAGCTCGGCGAAGCGGTTGGTGTCATTGCCGCGCAGTCGATCGGTGAGCCAGGCACCCAGCTCACGATGCGTACCTTCCACACCGGTGGCGTCGCCGGTGCACAGGACATCGCTGGTGGTCTGCCTCGTGTGGTTGAACTCTTCGAGGCCCGTACTCCGAAGGGCAAGGCCACCTTGGCTCGCACCTCCGGTGTGGTGCGGGTAGGCGAGGACGACGGCCGTGGTCGTGAGATCGTGATCGTCGCCGATGATGGCGATGAGGACCAGTACACGATCCCCTCGGGGACTCGCCTTGAGGTCACCGATGGGCAGGAGGTCCGGGCCGGCGACGCGGTCGTCGAAGGTGCTCGTGACCCGAAGGAATTGCTCGAGATCAAGGGCGTGCGTGCCACCCAGGAGTACCTCGTGAACGAGGTGCAGAAGGTGTACCGCGACCAGGGCGTGTCGATCCACGACAAGCACATCGAGCTGATTGTTCGTCAGATGACCAAGCGCATCCTGATCTCTGAACCGGGCGACACCGATTTCCTGCCTGGTTACCAGGTCGACCGCAAGCTCTTCACCGACACCAACCGTCAGGTGGTCGAGGAGGGTGGCAAACCCGCGGAGGGCCGTCCGATGCTGATGGGGATTACCAAGGCGTCGCTGGCAACGGATTCGTGGCTGTCCGCAGCCTCGTTCCAGGAAACCACACGGGTGCTTACCGAAGCCGCCATCGAGTCCAAGTCCGACTCGTTGCACGGTCTCAAGGAGAACATCATCATCGGCAAGTTGATTCCGGCCGGCACCGGTATGGCGGAGTACCGCAACATCCGTACCGAAGCGCCCGACTACGAGCCTGCGGCCTACTACTCCTCTGACGAGGAGGATCTGGCCGAGTGGCTCGCTGGTCAGAGCGCAGCGGGCGCTGACGTGATCACGCTGCCCGGGAGCGAGTCCTGAGCTGACCGACCGAGTCGGTCGGACAATCTGGTGAACGGCGGGGCCTTTGGGCCCCGCCGTTTTGCATTTGGCTGTGGATCTGGCCGGGGCGGACCGTCGCAGGAGCCGAGTAGTGTTGCCATCGGTATGTCTGATGTGGACCCCGTTCCCCGTGTCGCCATCGTCATCCCATGCCGGGATGAGGCGGTCACGATTCGTCAGGTGGTCGAAGGGTTTCAACGTTCGATGCCGGGAGCAGCGATCATCGTCTGCGATAACGCTTCGACAGATCAAACGGCGTCGATTGCCCGTGCGGCGGGCGCCCGGATCATTGAAGAACCGCGACCCGGGAAGGGGCGTGCCCTCCGTCGACTTCTTGCCGATGTCGACGCCGATTGTTACGTCATGGTCGACGGTGATGCCACCTACGACCCGACGACCGCACCTGCAATGGTGGCAGAGGTTCTCGAAAACGGTGTCGACATGGTCGTTGCGAGACGGCTTTCGGACGGCAGCGCATTTCCAGGTGGCCACACGCTCGGCAACCAGATGCTGACCTTTGTTTTTCAGCGACTTTTTCGACTTCGTCTCACGGACACGTTGAGTGGCTACCGGGCCTTGAGTCGAC